>JTFO01002268.1_pt1 | contig 20479 bp, 26 predicted proteins | sample 235411 | NCBI WGS metagenome assembly JTFO01 (sample SAMN03067590, study PRJNA260953) | activated sludge metagenome | biome: Sludge; feature: Wastewater; isolation source: CETP activated sludge from laboratory augmented bioreactor treating... | place: India:Gujarat | collected 2013-04
CGCTGACTTTGAAAGATTTAGGAGTGGAGGATTGAAATGATAAAAAAGGTTAAGATAGGCCCGATTGTTTACGATATTGACGAAAGGGATCTCAGCGATGCAGAGATCGGAGGGATTATCAGGTACAAGTCTTCCACGATCTCCATTGACACGAACATCCGAACGATAGAATCGAAGAGACAGGTTCTTTTACATGAGATCCTGCATGGCATTATCAATCAAGGGAAATGTGAGGACTGCCTCGTTGGGGAGAAGGAGACGGAAAAGCTGATTGATGTTCTGTCCTATGGGCTTCTGGGACTCATTCAGGATAACCCTGAGCTTTTAGAGGAGCTTGGAGGCACCGCTTCTTTCCCCAAGGAGAGTAAAGACAACGTTCTGCACATCAAGTCCGTTGATCCATGCGCCGTCACTAGGGAAGGTGTTCTTCAGGGCCTTTCTCTTATTATGGGGCCGCCAGAGGACACAGAAGCACAGGGACAAACCGAATAAGTTTTTTAGCCGTCTCTTCGGAGGCGGCTTTCTTTTTAGCCATAGCGTGATGCTGTGGCCTATCTCACCGGGAGGGTGATTACATATGCCATTGAAACTGAAACTTACTGCGGATGAACACAATAGCCTCGACGAGGGACTCAAGGGGCTGTACGAGGAGAAGGACGGAGCTTTTGTCCTTGGAGTGGACGGAATAGAAGACACCTCAGGGCTGAAATCGGCCCTTGAGAAGGAGCGCAAAAGGGCCCGTGACCTGGAAAAAGCGGCCAAAGCATACGAAGGTGTCGGGATGACGCCGGAGGAAATAGCGGAGCTGGTCAAGGCCCAAGAAGAGGCAGAGAAATCGTCCCTCGAGAAGAAGGGCGAATGGGAAAAGCTCAAGGTCCAGATGCTGGATAAGCACCAGAAGGATCTTTCGGCGAAAGACGAAGAAGTCAAGAAGATGAAACAGACTTTGGAATCTTTCCTGGTAGATGCCGCGGCAACAGAGGCCATAGCGTCAGCAAAGGGGATACCTCAGCTCCTTCTTCCTCATGTCAAAAGTGCCGTGAGCGTGGTGGAAGAAGACGGCAAATATCAGGTCCGAGTCATGGGGAAAGATGGTCCGAGGGTGAACGCCAAAGGCGAGTTCCTGGGAATAAAGGATCTTGTCTCTGAGATGAGGGAGTCGGATATCTTTAGCCGTGCGTTCGAGGGCAGCGGTGTCTCGGGCGGTGGAGCCGCTCCTTCCTCTCAAAAAGGGAGCAGAGGAACACACGTGATATCTCGTGCCGATGCGAGGGATGCCTCGAAATACCAGGCAGCCAAAGCGGAGGCAGTAAAAGCAGGAGCGGAACTTGTTATCGCCCCTGAATAAAATTCACAGGAGGAATAATAATGTCTAATGTTCTTGGAAACTATGATCCTTTTTTCTATGCTAACGAAGCAATAATGGTTTTGCAGAAAGCTCTCGGAATGGCCGCCAGGGTTCACAGGGATTATGACCCTGCCCCCCAGCAGAAAGGGAGCGTCATTAATATAACCCGGCCTTCCTCTTTTGAGGCCACGGACGTTAACCCCTCAACTGGAGGGACCACGCAAGACCTTACCCCTGAGAACGTCCCGATCTCCCTGGACAACTGGAAGGAGGTTAAGTTCGCTCTTACAGACAAAGAGTTGACCTTCACAAAAGAGAAGATCATCACTGACCACATCACCCCTGCTGCCTACGCGCTGGCCGACTCTATTGACCAGACGTTGGTGAAGCTAGCGAACAAGACCCCTTGGTTCGACTCTTTTAGCGGAACCGTCGCTGTCGGTGACATTCTCAAGGCCCGAAAGACGCTTTTCGACAACAAGGCCCCGATGAGCGACCTCCATTTCATGGTTGATGGGGCTGTCGAAGCCGCCTTGCTCGGGCTGGAACCCTTTGCTACTTATAGCGGGTCTGGTAATGCTGGAGCAGACACGCAACTTCGTGGTTCCCTCGGGACCCGGTACGGTATGGAGTTCTTCGCCAACCAGAACGTAGAAAACTTTACTTCCGGGACTTCTGCGGATCTTGCAGGTGCGGTTAACGCAGATACCGCGGCAGGATCTACCTCTATCGTGGTAAAGAGCCTTACTGCTGAGACGTCCTTTAAAGCGGGGGACATCATCACCATAACCGGCGATGCCCAGCCCTATACCATCACTGCGGACGTTACCCTTGCGGCGGCGACCACCTCGGCCACTTTCAACATATTCCCTGCGCTAAAGAAATCGGCGGTTGCGGATGCTGTTGTGACGCTTAAGCTCCCTTCCGGCAGCGGTGGCACAAAGAGCCAGAACGTAGCCTTCCACCGTCACGCCTTTGCCCTTGCCATGGCCCCTTTGTCTGATATGGGGGGGCAGTTAGGTGCTCAGGTGGGGACGGCCACTGATCCGGTCACTGGGCTTAGCCTCAGATCCAGGCTTTGGTACGATGCTGATCACAGCACCGTAAAGGTTGGCCTCGATGCCCTCTGGGGCGTCCAGGTGCTTAATCCAAACCTTGCCGTCCGTATGATGAAGTAGCAGGGATAGCGAGAGGGGCGGTCTCCGGGCCGCCTTCTTCTTTTTTGGAGGTGATAGCGCCATGGAATACGTCAAGATCGAATTTAAGGGTGGATGGGCCTTGTTGGCAAAGGGCGAGTTCAACCCAAAAAAACATAAACTCTATGCTGAACCCACGGATAAGCTCGTAGAGGAGGTGGAAGAAAATGCCTCTCGTCGTAGAGGACGGAAGCGGGAGGAATGACGCTGACTCTTACGTCAGCGTAGAAGGGTGTGGGGCATACCACGACGCCATGGGTAACACCGGGTGGGTTGTTCTTGAGACAGGCGAAGAGGCGGACATTGCCGCAAACTTAAAGGCAAGAGAGATCGCTATCAGGAAGGCCACCGCCTTTATAGAGAGGTCCTATGGGTACAGGTTCCGAGGTCGGAAAGCGACAGCGGCACAGGCCTTGTCGTGGCCACGAGAAAACGCTGTGGACGATGATGATTTTGTCCTAAGTGGTATCCCAATGGCGGTCAAGAAGGCCACCTGTGAGGCGGCAATTAAGGCCTTTGTCGGTGTGGATCTCATGCCTGACCAGGAGCGAGGAGGGAAAGTCCTTTCCGAATCGGTTGGGTCAATCTCCGTTACCTACGCGTCAGGAGCCCCGGCCGGAACGGTCTTCGACGTTATCGACTTTACGATACGTCCAGTTCTTGGGGCTAATGCGGTCTCTATGGTGAGAGCATGAACTATGAAGGAACGAGACAAAATGTCTCTAAGCTGATTGGGAAGTTCGGACGGGCTATAACACTTCGGAAGGTGGTAAAAGCCCCTCCTGCTAACCCTTGGGAGACGCCAACGATAACAGAGGAGCTTTACGAACAGGTAGGGGTTGCGGAGCCATATAGTGAACGCTTAGTGAATGGGACTTCTATTCTTGCCGGTGATTTCCGCTTGCTCTTGCCAGGTAGCAAGGTTACGCCCTCAATAGGGGATCGAGTGACTATTGGGGATGAGACATACAACGTCGTTAACGTTCTTGCCAACTCTCCAGGTGGAACGACTTTGATGTTCACGTTACAGCTGCGGAGGTAGTTATGAATGGATCTGATTTCAGGGTGGAGTTAAATGGGTTCGGCGAAGAGGTGGAAGAGGCTCACGTCTCGCTGATGAAGAAAGTCACCTTAGATTTGCTGGATAGGGTGACAAAGAAGTCCCCTGTCGATAGCGGAAGGTTCCGGGCAAACTGGATGGTGGGAATAGGCGTCCCCAATGACTCGGAGTCCGAATCAATAGTAAATGATGCTGTGAATAGGGGGCTTGCGACAGTTGCGCCCCTTAAGTTTGGGGAGACCGTCCATGTGTCTAACAACTTACCCTATGCAGAGGCACTGGAGCATGGGTCGTCAAAACAGGCCCCAGCAGGTGTCCTCGGGGTGTCCGTCGAAGAAGTAAAAGCCTTCTTGAAGGATGATCAGGAGGTATAGGCTATGTCCTTTTCTGGGTTCTTTTCTACCCTTGCGAATGCCTTTAGCCAAGGGTGGATAGATGAGACGACTTTAGGGCCTCTGACTCCTATAGCGTGGCCTAATGTGGCGTTTACTAAGCCTATTGGAAAGCCATGGGTCAGGTTCAACGTTATCGATGGGGCGTCTGCCTACATGAGCGCAGGGAGTGCAGGGAGCAATCTTGTCCGTCATGTGGGACAGGTGGTAATCCAGATCTTTGTTCCCTCAATGACAGCGGAGACGAAAATGAGAGACTTAGCTGACGTGGCAGTGGACATCTTTCACGGAGCCCGTTTTGATTCTGGCAATATTCGTTTCGGGACAGGGTATGTGTCTGCTTCAGGAAGCTCTTTGGAAGACGGATGGCATCAGCTGAACGTCATTATCCCCTTCCAGCGAGACGAACTTAAGTAAGGAGGGATTACATTGGCTGTTTTAAGTTCAAGCACAGTGCAGCTGGCCGCTGTCCCCGAGACCTCTTGGGGCGTGACCCCTACGACTCCTGTGTTTCAGAAGCTAAGAGTCACGTCGGACACTCTGACGGTGAGCAGGGAGAACGTAACATCTTCGGAAAAGCGTCCTGACCGTAACGTCACAGACCTTATCCAGGTGGGGGGCGGGGCCTCTGGATCTATTGACTTTGAGTTGTCCTATGGCTCTTTCGATGCCCTTTTTGAATCCTTGATGCACTCGGAGTGGGGGTCGGATACGTTAAAAAACGGGACAACGGCTAAGAGCTTCACTTTTGAGCGAAAAATCCCCACAAGCAGCTCAACCAATGAGTACATGCGCTTTACGGGAATGCAAGTGAACACCATGAGCCTGAACTGTAAGGCGAAAGAGATTGTGTCAGGCTCTTTGGGTTTCCTTGGTTCCGGTGGGGCTATAGGAGACGTCGAGATAACAGGTGCTACATACTCAGATCAGACGGTTACTGACGTCATGGACGCAGGAACGGGGTTTGCGGGGCTTTCTTTGGGGGCTTTGACAGGGGCCCATATTTTGAGCCTATCAATGGAGGTAACAAACAACCTTCGGACTGCCTCTGAACTAGGGAACGTCAATGCACTGGGGGTAGGATACGGACGTTTTGAGGTGTCTGGGAGCGTAGAGATCTACTTCGAGGATTCTTCCATCCTGGAGGCTTATCTTGATGGGGACGCTATCTCCTTAGCTTTCACTCTTGGGGCTACTTCGGGGAGCAAGTATAAGTTCTCTGTCCCCAAATTGAAGTTTGAGTCTGGTGGTCTAAATGTTGGGGGTAACGATGCGGATTTGCTGATGAACCTCCAGTGGAAAGGGTTGTACGATCCCACAGAGGGATGCACCTTAAAGATACAGAGGGCGGTGGCTTAGATGAACGCTTATGAGATGTTTAAGACTGACCCCGAGCTTGAAACTCGGGGCGTGTGGCTGGACTACGGAGAATTCAGGATACTGGTCGCATACGCGGGCACGAAAAACACGGCATATCGTCGGTTTCTCAACAAGACTATGAAGCCATATCTTCGACAGCTCGAAATGGACACCTTGCCGTATGAAAAGGCAGACGCTCTCCAGAGGGAAATTTTCATCCAAACGATCATCCTCGGGTGGGAAGGGGTAAAGGACGAAAACGGAAACGAGCTGCCGTTTTCTATAGAAAACGCCCGCAAACTCATGACAGATCTTCCTGCCCTGCTTAAGGACATCTACGAGCAGTCGCAGAAGCTTTCCAACTTTAGGGCAGGGGAAAAGGCTGAGATCGAAAAAAACTGACGGAGGTCCTCCTTTGGGATCTCAAGTGGGGAGGACACGTAGAAAAGCTGACAGACCTTGCGATAGAGCAAGGCGTAGATGTAAAAGCCCTTGAAAGCAGGCCTTTGTTGCCCGAAGGCCTGCTTTTTTATTGGGAGGGGTACATGACGTTATCTTCATCCCGATCTATTGGGTTTGCCCCTGGTTCGATCCCCTTATCTGAAATCCTGGTTTACTGCGACTTAGTTGGCATATCTGAACAAGATGACAGGCTGGAGTTCGTGGAGATCATCCAAGCCATGGATAGAGTGGTTCTTGACTATCACGCAAAAAAGACAGAAAGGGGGAAATAACCGATGGGGAGAGTTGTTCTGGACGTTGAAATAAGGCCATCCGGCGCGGTCGCAGGCTCTCGGGTGATAATAAGGTCCTTAGACGATATAGGGCGTAGCTCCCAAAAGATGGAATCTACCGTGGGAGATTCTTTAAGAAAGCTGAAGGGACTAATGGCTACCGTCTTTTCAGCTTACGCTATCAAAAACCTATCCTCTGGCTTCCTCGATGCCGCTGTGTCAGTCGAGAACTACAAGATTTCTCTAAATGCTGTGGTTAAGGACATCCAAAAGACCGAACAAATTTTCAAGGATTTGAACGAGTGGGCGGCCATAAACCCCATAGATACGACAGATGCAATAGGGGCGTTTGTGACGCTTAAGACCGCTGCGGTGGACAACACTATGGAGGCGGTAAAAGCCGCAGCTGACTTGGCTACGGTTATGCAAGCCAGTGTAGGGGATGTTGCCAAAGCTATAGTGACCACGGAGACGGAAACACTCCGTAACTTTGGAATTCTCATGGACCAGTCGGGCAAACAGGCCATTATCCAGAGCGGGAACGTGAAGGTGGCTGTGGAGAAGGATATCGGTAGTGTTCGCAAGGGGATTATCGACGTCATACAGAAACAGTTCGGCGGCTCCATGCAGACCGCTGGTGATACCTGGCGAGGGTCTTTAGCAACCATGTCTGGTATGTGGTCCAAGTTCCAGCAGGACGTCATGGGCTCTTCCAATAGCGGAGGCCCTTTTTCAGCCTTGTTGTCTGGAATAAGAAGCGTCCGAGATGAGTGGGATAAATGGACACAAACCAGTAGCTACAGCTCCATGATCGAGGGGATTCAATTCGGGCTACTGAACCTTTTGGATGTTCTTTCTTCTGTGGGGTCGTCCTTCGCCTCGGTGTTCTCCTTCGCCAAAGACCATGTAGAAGGTCTAACTCTGGCGTTAAAGACCTCCCTGGGGGTTCTGGTGGCTTATAAGGCGGCTTTATTGGCGGTCGCGGTAGCCGCTCCCCTTACCGCTTTTCTTACCAACGTAGGAGCCTGGATCTCTCTTGCTCCGTTGGCCATCAAGTCCTTTTCAGAGATGGCGTCTTGGCTGTCTCTTATTGGCGTGTCCCTTAGCGGACCTGTCGCCCTTGCTATAGGCGCTGGGGTTGCCCTTTTTATGGAGCTAAGAGACCAGATGAAGCGTTCGGCAGAGAAGGCCAAACTGTTGAGCGACGCCATGGTGACCGTCAAGGACAAGTTTTCTGTCGCCAACAAGTCAACGTTAAACCTCCTGGAAGCCGAGATAGACAAAACCACTAAAAAAATCGCCGAATTGAAGGAAGAGATGCAGGAAGCGACGAAAGAGGCGTTGCGGCTTTCTACGGCTCAATTTATGTCTAGGAACGGGGTCTTGGGAGGGGCAGTTGGCAAGGCAACCGAAGAGCTCAGGAAAGCTGCTTTTGAAGAAATGGGGAAGACAACCTCTGGATATGAAGCATTGTTACAGGCTCTCCAGAAACGAAGCGACGAAATCAAAAAGCTAATGGGTAGCGTCACCACACCACCTACATCCAGCAAGGAAGGTGAAGGCTCCGCACCCTCCAGCTCCCTCAAATCCTCCGAATCCGCTGTCTCTCGGATGGTCTCGAACATGCGGGACCAGATGAAGTATCTGAACATAGACGGAGAGACCTTCCTCGGGACGTTGGACAAGTGGATGGCAAAGCTGAAGCCCCTGTCCGACGACTGGAAGAAGATTGCCGATGTCAGAATGGAGATTCTGGGGGACAAGGCAGAGGCAGAAGCGGAGAGAATCGCCAAAGCAGCGGAGAAAGTCAAAGAGGCCCAGACTGCGGCGGCACAGGGGATAGATAAGTTTTGGAGCGAGATGAGATGGTCCCACCAGGAGGGCTTTACCTCTGGGGACGACCTATTGAAGTCTCTCCAGGAAGACTTTGAGAGGATGAAGGAGACTCTTTCAAAGGAATCCAACGGCCTTATCGACACGGGCGATCCCCTCAACTGGACAGACGGAATGAAAGCCCGTTTTTCCGAGATCCAATCTCTGGCCTCCGAGTTGGCCTCTAATCAGTTTGCCTCTCTTAACCAACAGCTTGAAAACGGTGTCCTGACTCAAAAGGAATGGACGGCAGAGGTGGAGAAGCTAAAGGCCAAATACGGGGAACTCCCCAAGGTCGTAAGCAACCTGAACCAGGCCCAAGAAGACACCAAAAACACCGCATCAGGCGTGGCTGATATGACTAAGCTATGGGCCAACGACCTGGCCCGAGGACTTGCTGACGCTATCGTCAATGCAAGAGATCTTGGAGATGCCTTGCGTAACGTTGCTAAAAGTATCGCCTCAAGTGCATTGCAGAAGCTTATCGGTGGATGGCTTGGTTTCGCAGATGGAGGCGTCTTTTCCAACGGGAATGTAATCCCCTTCGCTCGAGGTGGGGTAGTCACCGCCCCAACTCTGTTTCCAATGGCCCGTGGCATGGGGCTCATGGGCGAAGCAGGACCGGAGGCTGTCATGCCGCTTAAACGTGGTGCTGACGGGAAACTTGGCGTTTCCGCTGAGGGGACAGGAGGTTCAGAGGGAACGGTAATCAACAACTACTATATTCAGGCCGCAGATGCTCAGTCTTTCGCGGATATGTGCCGAAGAAACCCGGGAGCGATTACCGGGGTAGTCGCGACGGACTACACGAATAACGGCGTCACACGAAAGGTAATGAAGGGAAGCTGACGTTATGGAGACTTTTACCTGGGTCCCGTTTGACCCCCCCAATATTAAGTACTCCCATCGAGTATTGGAGTCGGTCTTTGAAAACGGGAAAAAACAGAAAAAGTACAAAGGAGCAAATCCTACGCTGTGGACCTTGTCTTTCAAGACGACTTGGACGCAGATGGTAGCTATCAGGGATTTTTTTAACGCCAGGAAGGGGTCTTTTGAGTCCTTTTATTGGTACGATCCCTGGGGCAAGACGACGAGAACTGTTCGCTTTGCGTCGAACGAAATGGAGATAGAGACAGAGTTTATGCTGAACGGGATTTTTACGATTGAGCTTGAGGAGGTGCTCTAAATGCCCAGAGGAAACGCAGCCTACGAAGCCGCGGCCAGTAAGCCGGAGATAGTCACAGCGTGGCTGGTTGGGATACCAAGCCTCCCAGAGGTTAACGACCCGTCCACCACGATCGAGCTGTACTTCACAGACCATCAGACAGAGATCCTTTATGACGGCAAGACGTATCTGCCCAGCCCCCTCAGCATATCTGCGCCAAAGGCGAGCAAGGACATGGAAAAAGCCTCCGGAGCGGTAGCCCTCTGCAATCTGCCGAACCAGTTCAGCGGATACGCCAAGAACTACCGGATAAAGGACGGTAAGATAACTGTCACCCATGCGGTCCTCAATGGGGCAACGTGGGTTGGAATGACCACCTTCGTCGGCGTTATGGACGCCCCAACGATCACCGAATCTCAGATCTCTGTAAACATCTCAGCCGGGCGTAGCGTGGCGGCCCTCATACCTCGGGAGCTGTATCACCTCAGCCGTTTCCCCCACCTGCCGAGCTCTAAGGACCCGAGGACGGTCAATATCAAATGACCTTGGCAGACCTGGTGGGGGTCCCTTGGGTGGTCCATGGCCGAGACCTGGACGGCCTGGACTGTGTTGGGCTGGCGGTGCTGGCGCAAAAGGTGCTATGCGGTCGAGAGCTGGATTTTCCCCAGAGGTATGACCAGGAGAATCAGTACGAGAAATCGGAGATCATCAAGACAGAAGTGGAGCGGCTGTTTAGCCCTGCGGAATCCCCGGAACCGGGGGCCGTGGGGCTTTTCTTTTTCGACGTCTGCTGGCACGTGGTGACGTTCACGAATCGGACTCACTTCCTCCACATCTTCGAGGGGAAGACAAGCAGGATATCAAGACTGACACCGGCGTATAGACGGTTTTTAAAGGGGGTGTACACATGGCAGGAGCAGTAATCGGGGGACTGTTGGGGGCGGCGTTTGGGTCTACATTAGCGGGCTGGGGGCTTGTTAGCTCTGCTGGGTTAGGATGGCTTTTTGGGGCCTCCATCGGTTCCCTCTTCGATCAGCCTTCTTTGGACTTCGGCGGGTCGTCCCCTAACTACTCCTTCAGCGAGGTCCATAACTCCAAGTCTCAGCTCTTGCCCATCCCCATCTGCTACGGCAGGGTCAGGGTCGCCGGCAACGTCTTCATGCAGCAGTTCTATGACGACAAGCGACAGAAGATGGACATGTTCGTGGGGCTCTCCCAAGGCCCCATCCATCGGGTCATATCGGTGTATGCCAATGAGCACGTTCTGTTCGGCGACGGGTCGGACACATACACCTATTGGACTTTAAGCAACGGTATCTGGCTTGAGGTCTCCTATCCCGAGTACGTCGCCTTTGAGGGGTCCAAAGAGATAAGGGACGGAGAGGGCAACGTGGCCACAGTGGACTTGCAGGAATGCTCCTGCGACGTCCACCTTGGAGAACATGGGCAGCTCAAAGACAGCAGAGAATCGGGAGATCTGACCTACGGTCGAGTAGCTTATCTGGGGATAACGGTCAAGGTCCAAGAGGGGCTCACAGGGAATCCCACGATCACCACGGAATTCGAAGGGCGCGAGATCTGGACTCCTTCGGGGACACGTTACACCGCTAACCCGGTATGGTGCATAACGGACCTTTTGACAAACAAAGATTACGGCGTCGGTGTCCCGCTGGACGCCATAAACATCCCCGCCGCTTCGGATGCCGCGGCATATTGCGATGAGCTGGTGGACGGACGGCCCCGCTACAGCCTCAACTACATCATTGACCAGCAGCGACCGGCGCCGGACATCCTCAGGGATATGTTCATGTGCTTCGATGGGTACATCCGTGAACGGGAGCAAATAACCATCTGTGTCAACAGACCCGTCTCGACACCGGACGCCTACCTCGTCGTGGACGACGTGGCCAAGCAGGGGACGTTCAAGTGGTGGCAGAAGGGCAGGGAGGAGACCTATAACCGAGTAATCGTGGAATGGGTGGACCCTGAAAACCACTACGAGCGGACGTCCACGCCATTCGAGGCCCAAGAGGACATGGAGTCCAGGGGACTGTACGAGCGGAACATCTCTCTACTGGGCGTGACCGACCCGAATCAGGCAGCCAGGTTGGGTGAACAGGCCCTCCATATCGCCCAGGACATCAATAATTTTTGCTCCTTCACGGTCTCGGTCTGTGACTGGGACTTCGAGATAGGCGACGTGATTGGCATCACCGAATCGGCCGTGACAGGATGGAATCGGAAGTGGTTCCACGTCCTCCACATGCAGGATGATCCCCAAAGCGAAGAATGCACCGTGACCCTGGTGGAATACGACAGCTCTACCTACGTCAACACCCCCTCCCAGGTTCCGGCGACCAACGATAACCCCAACCCTCCTGCTGTCTTGGACAACTACAGCGACCTCCTCATGACCGACGTAGGAAGCCAGCAGGCGGACGGGACCTACATCCCCAAGATCCGGGTACGCTACACGCCGCCCACGGCGAGCATGAAGGAACACGTGGTCAGCTGGTGGCACAACGACAAAGAAAAGGCAGGAGAGAAGAAAATATCTCCGTCTGTCCGTGATGTGCTCATATCAGAGGGGATAGAGACCGGCAAGGTCCTGACCGTCCGGGTATGGGGTACGGACATCAACGGCAAACCTCGATCTGGTGTAATCGGTCAGATCGTCCCAGGCCACGACGACATAGCTCCAAACGCTCCAACCAGCCTAACGACGAACGGGTGGTTTGGCGAGATCATTCTGAACTGGGTGAATCCCACCACCAACGAGGACGGATCACCGTGTAAGGACCTGGCCTACATAGAGATCTGGGTCAGCTCCACAGATGACAGGGCGACTGCGGTCAAGATCGGAGAGGTCAACAGCACCTCTTTCCGCCATCACCTGGGTAGTTTCGAGTCCCGTTATTACTGGATTCGGGCCGTAGATACGTCCGGAAACATCTCTCAGTGGAACGCCGAAGCAGGGGTTATGGGATACTCCGAGCAAGCCTCACACCAGGACTTTGTGGACTACCTCCTGGAGCATAATCCCTATCTCCAGCAAGCTATAGACGACCTCAACACGCCCATAGAGGCGATTGAGCTGGACATAAAGGATATCAACGAAGTTACCGCCACTATCGAGGCAAATCTAGCCGATATCAACGATGTAGTAATCCCAGCTATAGACGCAAAGATAGTGGAGATCGAAAACGAACTGCCTGACGCCATACAGAAGCTCTCTGAACAGATCAGAAGCATCGATGAGTCGGTCATGGACGAGCTGTCAGCCGTCAGTGCCTCTGCTGTGGAGGCGTTGCTTAACATATCCGAAACGAACGGACGGATAACCGATGCAGGGATCTTGGTAGATCCTGAGACCGGCGAGGTCAGGATATGGGCTGTGGATCAGCTCAAGCAAGAGACAGAGCTACGCCTGGTCAATGCCGAGATGCTGATATCGGCACAAGACGCCAAGATATCGCAAAAGGTCTCCCTAGCCGAAGTGGACGAAAGAATAGCTCAAGCCGTCTTTGGCGATGTAGGAGAACTCCTTGTCTCTGGGTTGGACGCAAGGATCAACACGGTAGAGCAGGAGCTTGACGCCGTAAACGCCGAACTGGTCCAAAAGGCCACGCAGGTGGAAGTGGACGCTCTTGGTGGACGTGTCGGAGATGCCGAAGTACGTATCTCCGGTGCAGAGGCGGCCATTGAACTGAAAGCTACCAAGATAGAGGTAGGAGAGATAGGGACACGTGTAACAAATGCTGAATCTAGTATAGACGCCCTCAACGGGCAGATTACGCAGACTGTCACGGCTATCGGGCAGGATGGTAAGGATCTAGCCAACCTTACGGCTGAAGGGCTAGTAGAAGCTATCCTCAATGACGCTGATAACCACGAGTTAGCTAAAGTTAGCCTCGCCATGGCAAAACAGGAACTGTATGCCAACATAGAGGATGGCTTAGAAGCTGAAGCTGGGCACAGGCTCCAGTTAGCTGCTGTGGTTGACGGAAACAAAGCTCTGATGCTTGAAGAACAAACAGTAAGGGCCACGCAGGATGAAGCTATCGCCTCTTCGGTGGAGCTATTAAGCACTAAAGTAGGCAATAACGAAACAGCCATCCAGACCGAGGCTGAGGCGAGGTCCACAGAGACGTCCTCCCAGGGGCATTACACTTTCAGTATGATTTCCCAGCTCACAGACCAAACAGCCGAGGGCTTAGTAGAGGACATCTTAAACCAAGCCGAAGGCAGGGAGAAAGCCAAAGAGCAGTATGCAATTATCCGTGAGGAATACGACACGAAGATAGAAGAGGGCCTCTTGTCCGAGGCGACAAAGCGTGAACTGTTGGCGGTTAAGCTAGGGGAAGCTGAGGCTGCCATACAGGAAGAGAGCCGAGTCCGTGTCACTCAATACGGGGCCTTAGCCGAGTCCGTCAAGACCATGGGTGTTAAGTTCGGAGAGGATATCGAGGCCGCCATCCAGGAGGAACGTCGTGTCTCAGCGGATGAGAATAGAGCTTTAGTCGAGTCCATCGATTCTGTCCAGGCAAAGTTAGGGGATAGCTTCTCAGCTGTCAACACAGTGGAAAGAGCCATATCGGAACAGGGGACGGCTCTAGCTGAGCAGATAACCACTCTTGCCGCATCTACAATCAGCGGCGAGGTATCCCAAAGCGCAACGCCTCCAACAAGTCCCACACTTGGGCAAGTCTACCTAAACACGACGACACTCAAGTATTACAGGTGGTCAGGCACGGCTTGGGAGGAAGTTAAAGGCCTATTGGGGAATCAGTCAGCTCTCATCCAGGAAGTCAACAGAACTAGCGTCGACGGGGATAAGGCACTGGCCGATAGCATAAAAACGCTCTCGACCACGGTAGGCGAACATACCACGTCGATTAGCCAAACCATGGAATCTATTGATGGACTCACAGGCAAATACACTGTCAAAATTGACTCCGGTGGATACATCACAGGATTAAGTATGATAGGTGGCCCCGATCGAGGCGGAATCGTTATGCACTGCGATGAGTTTATGGTGGGCCGTCCAGGGGCTTTGAGATATCCCTTTACGATCGGGACGGTTAACGGTGTTCAGACCGTATCGATGGAGAGCTCCTTTATCCAGGATGCGGCTATCGTCTCAGCCAAGATAAAGGATGCTGAGATAGGGACGCTCAAGATTGCAGGGCATAGTATTAGTGACTTAGTAGGGGACACAAGACAGGATAGACTTATATTAAACGAAATAAAATATTATTGCGTAAACACTGTTAATGTTATCACCGAAGTAGGTTATCCTGTTTCGTTGTTGGCAAGTGGAACTTTTTACCTGAGCGAATCTGCCATCGAAGCTATGCTGTATGCCCCAAGTGGTCGGTTGATAAAAGTGGTGCCATGGTTGCAATCGACGGGAGAATGTCTTATGGCGACAGGTTCTCTTTTTGGAGTTGACATGAACCCTCCAGGAGGACCGGCCCAGTATAGTTTTTGGGTAGGGATGCAGGGTGGCGATCCTGACATGTGGAGATCGTCGTATAGAGATAATTCGACTTTGTTTGTTACATCGATAAGGAGATGAAGGCTGGTGAATATTGTCTTTTACGATGTAGACGGAAAGATAGAAAGGGTAGTTGGGGCAGGGAGCCAAGAAAACATAGATGCCAACATAGGAGACGTAGCGAATTATGTATTAACTGAAAAAACTGTTAGCAGAAAAACGCACCTTGTCTCCAACAACACCGTCCTTCTACGCCCAACACTCCCCATCTCCCAATCTGACAAGACTCTATCCGGTATCCCCTCTGGATCTACCTTAACGATCATGGGGAGACACACAGGGATGCAAACCGCCACAGCAGACGGGACGGACATCACCATCTCTCCCGATATCCCAGGGATCTACACCGTCAAGGTTGAAAAATGGCCCTATCAAGAGGAGGAGTTCACGATTGAACATAACGGTTAGTGCAGACGCCACGGCAAAAACAAAGGCTGTTTACGCCGAACTGGTGGATACGTTAGGGATAGAGACTATCACGTTGGCACTTATTGAGAGCATGGATACGACAGCATCGACTATTACTAACTACGGTAAATCTGTCTCTAATAGGTCAGGGGCCACTAACTTGAAATCCAAGCTAGATGCCATAAAGATTAAGTATGGTTTATAACAGGAGGCTAAAAAATGCCATGGTACAGAACAGGCACAGTAGCAGTAACTAACGGATCAAAGAACGTGACCGGCGTGGGGACATTGTTCTCCACCGCCGTGTCACCTGGAGATGCTTTTGCGCTTGTGGATGCTAATGGGAATCCTACAGGTGCATGGTATGAGATAGAGACGGTAACGTCCAATACAGCCTTGGTCCTCAAGCAGACTTACGCTGGGACGACCGGATCAAACAAGCAGTTTGCCGTGTTCAACTTGACCGGCAACATGACCGTCCCATCATTTGCACAGAGGTTAGCACAGTTTTTCAACCAGTTTCAGAGTTCATTAGACCAACCTAACACTACGCCGACAGCTAATTCAATTCCGGTGGCTGATAGTGCTGGGAAGATCAATACAGGATGGCTCAAGGATGCTACGACAGCAGAGAAGGGCGTGGTAGAGCTAGCCACCACAGCAGAGGCACAGGCTGGAACCGATGCGACGAGGGCGGTGACTCCGGCTGGGGCGTTGGCGGCCATGCAGAAGTATGGGGTGGGGGCACTGCAGATAGATGGGCTTACAGTTGATTACGATACGCTAAAAAGATCAGGACAATACGTGCAAGGTCCAACCGCACCTAACGCACCACCTATATCATCATATTGTTTTGTTTTGGTAATTACACACCTACCTACCTACGTTGTACAGCAAGCGATCTCTATAGATGGTACTCGTGGATTCCAACGTTGCTGCCATAACGGCACGTGGGGGGATTGGTATGACATCCCTATAAGTTCAGCACCTAGGGCAAATACTCTCTCCGTCACCTCCACCGACGACGCAACATCGGCTACTGCGGCCCCGCTGAAGAGTGCGGGGGGGCTGGCGGTGGCGAAGGATGTTTGGGTGGGGGGGGCTGTCATTGCCAACGTTCTGAGGTTAGGCAGTTCACATATTCGTGCAAAGAGTTTTAATGGGTTTGAAGGTGTGGACATACTCGAATCTGTCTATGGTGACGTGTCTACAATAGGGCTGCTTTTCGCTAACGAAAGAGGAACTGAAAATTACTTAGTGGCCTCTTTTATCAAAAAAGACGCATCCACACAACACGTAGCCACAGTTTTAGCAAGTAACGTTCTGACGTTAGGTGCTAAAAACGTAGCGGGGACACAAGTTATCACCAATGCTACCGTCCCTGCTAATGTGTTTATTAACAGTATTATAATCAAGGGGGGAATATAAATGCTAAACATACTAGAACCGCTCCACCAGGACTTCAGCCAAGTAATCATCCTGCTCCGAGAGCTAGGGCGTTACAAGGATGATTTTACGCCCGCCAAAAGAGCGGAATGCCAAGTGGAGATAAACCGCCTCCTCGGCGACGCTCAGCGGAAGATGGACACACTCCCTGACCACAGGGCGGATGGTACATGGACAGCCTCATCTGGGGAATAGCGCCTCTCCTAGTTCACGAGCTAGGACACTGGATAGCGGCTCTTCTTATAGGAGGACGTTTAGAATTTACCTTCGCATGGGGCAAGCTAGGTCCCTTGAAAGTCCCCCGGTGGACCTGGAAGTGGGGGAGCTGGACAAAAGCGCAAACGAGGTTCGTATGTCAGGCCGGGTTCCTAGTGGAGCTCGGCCTGTTGCCTTTCATGCCCTGGCCGTACCAGGCGGTGGCGTTGGTACACTTTGCCGCTTATCCCTGGTACGCCGGGGAGGTTACAGACTTTAAGGGGATGATCTGATGGATAAGCTATCTAAGAACTTCCATCGGGAGGAGTTTGCCTGTAAGTGTGGCTGTGGGCACGACAACGTCTCCCCTGTTTTGGTGGATCTGCTCCAGGAGCTCCGGGATCTTCTGGACCGACCTATAGTGGTCCACTCCGGCTGTCGTTGCGAGTTGCACAACAAAAAAGTGGGCGGCGTCTCCAATTCCGCTCACATAACCGGTGAGGCTGCGGATATCTACGTCCCCGGCTGGGAGGCCGCTACCCTCGGAGGTAGGATAAAGAGGCTCCGAGAGGCTGGCCACCTTCGGGAGATCACCTACTGCTACCTTCCTGGGCGCATGACCGTCCACGTGGGAGTGGACCGCAAGCCGAGAAACAAAATCTTTGGGTGGTGAGCCCGTCACGAGGTGGTCTTATGGGGGATTTTTTTGAGAGGGTGTCTAACTGGGGGATTATCCTCTTCTTTGCGCTTTTTGGAGGAGCTGCAAGGATGAGCATCTTCCCCCCACGGGACAGATCCCTCGCCCGATTTGTGGGGGCCACCGTAATAGCGGCCTTTGCCGGGACAATCTCATACAAGTTGGGGACTGCTTTTGGCTGCTCTCCTCATCTCAGCGCAGCCATGGCAGGGGTCGCCGGGCTGGTAGGAGACGACCTCTGTAGGGCTCTGATTGCGGTGGGAGTGATGCTGCGGAAAGATCCGCTGGGGACGGTATCGAAAATAAAACGGGGTGGTGACAGTGAGTGACATGTTGAGCTACATCGGAATGCTAGTCGCCCTCTTGGTGGCCGTCAGAGGGTGGTCGGCAATAAGGAGGGGATTCCATGTCGCCGTTCTCCCGACTCTATGCGCCTTCGCTTACATCCTGCTGGAGTCAGATTGGGTAAGGACGTCCCAGGCGATAGCGATTGGCGACTTGCGCAACGTCGCATGGTCCATGGTGGAGATCGGTTTCATGGTTGGGTTCTTGGCCTGCGCCAGGGCAAGAGATCTGGAAAGGAGAGACTTTTGTGAGAGGCTTAAAAGAATGGCTGGACGAAAACGCCTGTATGTCGGACTTCCTGATGGTTCTAGCCTTCCTGGGAGGTGTGATAGCTCTGGCCTTGGGGTTCAAGGAGTACTTCGGAGCTGGCCTCAGTGCGGTTACGACCTACGTGGTCAAGGACAAGACGAGCAAGACCCAGGCGCAGGAGGAACGGACCAAGCGGCTGGAGGTCGAACTATTGGAGGAAAGGAGGCGGACAGATGAGTTTGTCGCTAAGGCTGCTGAGATCGCTCGCAAGGACATTGATAACACTGAGCTTGACGAGCTCGTTGCTCGTGCCAACCGGCGCATCAGCGGAGGTACGGATTGAGCAGGGGAAGATCGTCATGGAGGAATCGGACTTCCGAAAGCTCATGTCCGACTTAGAGGCGGCAGAGGCCGAAAGGGACGCTTTGAAGTTCTCCCTCGAGGTGGAGAGGCAACACCATGACGACTACATGGTCCAGGTCCAGGAGCTCCGCCGGTATTTTGACGACGAGCGAGAAGCGTGGAAGGCCTCCGTGAAGAGTGAAAAAGGGAAACAGCCTATCTGGGGCCTGATCGGTCTCGGGATAGGTTTGGCCGCAAGATAAAAACGCCCCTGGGGATTCGTCCCTGGGGGCTCTTTTTTTGTTTGTGGTATCATGGAGATATCCAAGGGGAGAAAAGCCCCTGACCAGTTTTGACTTTGGACCAACTGGATAGCAAACCGTATAACAAGATTTTAGGTTAAGCGGTGCTAGTCGTTGCTACTAGAGTCCTCCCCGAATGTCTGTTCAACTCCCCGCGCCTCCACCATTGACTTTTTTAATCAAGCCAACCGAATAGACATGAGTAGACAAAACCCTGCGAAAGCGGGGTTTTTTGCTATACTGGACCCAAACACGGCGAGGTCGAATAGACATGAGCAGACATTGAAAGACACCCCAACCGGATAACTCACCGGATAAGGGGCTCTCATGTTAAACGGTCTCACCGGATAAGGGGGAGGGAAGCAAGATGCTGACTGATGTTGCCCTGCGTAAGGCGAAGGCGCAGGACAAGCCCTACACGCTCCGAGATGAGCGGGGGCTGTATGTTGAGGTGCGTCCCTCTGGGCGCAAGTTTTGGCGACTGAGATGTTGGACCGGGGGGAAGGAGTCTCTAAAGACTCTGGGCGAATACCCCCACTTGTCCTTGGCAAAGGCCAGAGAGATGAGGGACAAGATAAAGTCCAGAGACGGAGGAGATGCGGTTTCCAGCCTAGAGGCCCTGGGCCGGGAATGGCTGGACAAGCAGGTGAGACCGGTCAGAACGCCTAAGCACATCTATACCCTGGAGTATCGATTCTTTGGGCTCGTTTGCCCCGATCTAGGGAAGATGGACGCATCGGAGATATCAGCGGTTGATGTGTTGGCGGTCCTGCGAAAGATTGAGTCCAAGGGGACCATAGAGACCGCCAGAAGGACCAGGCAGATCCTCGGTCAGATCTTCCGGTATGGCGTTGCCACCGGCAGGTGTGATCGGGACGTCACCCAGGACCTGCGAGGGGCCCTCCAGACGGTCAAGTCCAAGAGCATGGCAACCATCACCGACCCGGCAAAGATAGGCGGTCTTATACGGTCCATAGCGGGCTTATCCGGTCAGATCCGATATGCCCTTATGCTCCAGGCTTATACAGCGGTACGCCCGGGGGAGCTAAGGTTAGCGGAGTGGTCAGAGATCGAGGGTGATACATGGAAGATCCCAGCGGAGCGAATGAAGATGAAGCGGATACATTGGGTCCCCCTCTCCAGGCAAGCGATGAAGGTGGTAGAGGATCTAAGGTCCATCTCATGGAAAAGCAAGTATCTGTTCCCCTCTGTTCGGACGAAGGCCCGCCCCATGTCCGACGTAACGGTAAACGCCGCTATACGTCGTATGGGCTATGGGCCGGACGAGTTTACCGGACACGGCTTCCGCTCGATGTTCTCCACGATTGCCAACGAGAACCATTGGCCACCGGACGTTATAGAGAGACAGCTTGCCCACGTGGAGCGCAACTCCGTCAGAGCGGCCTATAACCACGCTGAGTATCTGGACAAACGTCGGGAGATGATGCAGTGGTGGGCTGATTGGCTGGATGGGGTAAGAGGGTAAAAAACAAGGACCGGAGCCGTGTGCTCTGGTCCTTTTTGCTCAATAGCTCGAGTATAGCCCCACTCGGCACGTTATGTTTGAAGGGAATTTTTTTAGGCTGTAGGTAGAAAAGCTCCTGACGCTAAGGGGCTCAAAGTTGCTGACAATAAAAGCCTCTACTGATAGAAGCTTGCCTGAAGAGTCATAAATAGAAAGGGTAAAGCAAGCCATTTCAAAAAACTCTTCGTTGATGTTGTGGATTTCTCCTATGAAATTTGTAGTCCCGTCTGCCTCTAGGTTATGTGAGAAGTTTGTAACATGGAAGTCCCTCTTTTTTTTGTTGTTGG
>JTFO01003632.1_pt1 | contig 20272 bp, 18 predicted proteins | sample 235411 | NCBI WGS metagenome assembly JTFO01 (sample SAMN03067590, study PRJNA260953) | activated sludge metagenome | biome: Sludge; feature: Wastewater; isolation source: CETP activated sludge from laboratory augmented bioreactor treating... | place: India:Gujarat | collected 2013-04
TTCGAGGTGGTGGATAACGCGATTGATGAGGCCTTGGCCGGTCATTGCGACGATATCGTCGTCACCATCCACTCCGACAACAGCATTTCGGTGTGCGATAACGGCCGCGGTATTCCAACCGATATCCACAAAGATGACGAACACCAGCGCAGCGCCGCTGAAATCGTCATGACCGAACTGCACGCGGGCGGTAAGTTCGACCAGAACTCCTACAAGGTGTCTGGCGGCCTGCACGGTGTGGGTGTGTCTTGTGTGAACGCCCTGTCCGAATGGCTGTTGCTGACCATCTGGCGCAACGGCAATGAACACCAGGTCGAGTTTCGCCGTGGCGAGCGCACAGCTCCCCTGGCGGTAACAGGTCCGGCGGGCGAGCGCACGGGGACGTGCGTGCGTTACCTGGCCGACCTGGAGATTTTCAATAATATTGAATATCACCACGAAATTCTGGCCAAACGTCTGCGCGAGCTGTCCTTCCTGAATAACGGCGTGAAGATCCGTTTGGTTGACGAAATTCAGGGCAAGGAAGAGGACTTCGCCTTCCTGGGTGGCGTCAAAGGCTTTGTGGATTTCATCAACCGCAACAAGACTCCGCTGCACCCTAACGTGTTTAGCGTGGCGACCGAGTCCAGTGCCGGTGGCACACCGGTATCGGTTGAAGTGGCCATGCAGTGGAACGACAGCTACGCTGAAACCGTGCTGTGTTTCACCAACAATATTCCCCAGCGTGACGGTGGCTCCCACTTGACCGGTTTGCGTGCGGCCATGACCCGCGTGCTGAACAAGTACATCGCCGACAACGAACTGGCCAAGAAAGCCAAGGTCGACACCTCGGGTGATGACATGCGCGAAGGCCTGGTTTGCGTGCTGTCGGTGAAGGTGCCCGAGCCCAAGTTCAGCAGCCAGACCAAAGACAAGCTGGTGTCCAGCGAGGTGCGTCCAGCGGTTGAGGAAGCCGTGGGCCGTACCCTGGAAACCTGGTTGCTGGAGAACCCTATCGACGCCAAGGCGTTGTGCGGCAAGATTGTAGAAGCAGCCCGTGCGCGTGAAGCGGCTCGTAAAGCCCGCGAAATGACACGTCGAAAAAGCGTGCTGGAAGGCGCTGGCTTGCCGGGCAAGCTGGCTGATTGCCAGGAAAAAGACCCTGCCCTGTGCGAACTGTACATTGTGGAGGGTGACTCCGCAGGCGGCTCGGCCAAGCAAGGTCGAGACCGTAAGTTCCAGGCCATTTTGCCGTTGCGTGGCAAGGTGCTGAACGTAGAAAAAGCCCGTTTCGATCGTTTGATTTCCAGCGAGCAGATCACCACTCTGATTACTGCTCTGGGCACCAGCATCGGCCCGGATTTTGATATCGACAAATTGCGCTACCACCGCATCATCATCATGACTGACGCGGACGTGGATGGTGCTCACATTCGTACCCTGCTGCTGACACTGTTGTACCGTCAGATGCCCGAGCTGATCGAGCGCGGCTATGTCTACATCGCTCAGCCGCCGCTGTACAAGGTCAAGGTGGGTCGTGAAGAGCTTTACTTGAAGGACGACGCCGAGGAAGCCGAATTCATGCTGAAGCTGGCCCTGCGCGATGCGGTGTTGACCCCCTCCGAAGGCGGTGCGCCTATCACCGGCGAGGCTCTTTCTGATTACGCTCACCGCTACGTGAAGGCCAAGGGCGTGATTGAACGTCTGTCGCGTCATATGGACGGCGATGCCTTATCGGCGCTGGCCGAAGGCGTGAAGCTGAACCTGGATACGCAGGAAACGGCCGAACAAAGCGCCCAGGATCTGGAAAAAGTCCTGTTTGATGAAACCCTTCCTAACGTGGTTAAAGTTTTTGCTGCCTTCGATGAAGGCAGCCAAGCCTGGCGCGTAGTGGTGCAACGTTTGCACCACGGCAATATCCGCGTCACGGTGTTTGACCGCAACTTCATGCGCGGCGCTGATCACCAAACCCTGGCCCGTGCTGGCGAGATCTTTGCCGGTCTGATCGGTGATGGTGCCATGGTTGCCCGTGGTGAAGGCGAGAAGCGTCGTGAAACCCAGGTGGATGATTTCCGTGAAGTCATGCAATGGCTATTGACCGAAGCCGAGCGTGGCCTGAGCAAACAGCGCTACAAAGGTCTGGGTGAAATGAACCCCAGCCAGCTGTGGGAAACCACCATGGACCCCACCGTGCGCCGCCTGCTGCGCGTCCAGATCGCTGATGCGATCGATGCGGATCAAATCTTCACCACCTTGATGGGTGATCACGTTGAGCCACGTCGTGCCTTTATCGAATCCCATGCCTTGCAGGCGGGGAACCTGGATATTTAATTTATGTTGGTTTTAGGAATAGTTGGCCAAGTGTCGTGAGATAACTTGGCCACTGTTCTGGGTGTAAAAAAGCAGCCTCTTTTTAGTGGCTGCTTTTTTATGTGCATTGCGAATATGTACGTTTTTTGTATAAATTAATTGTTAGCGCTTGGTCGGGACCTACCTCTCATTTACTCAAGAATTTATATATTAGCGACTCGACCAATTGTCAGCTTGCGTTCGCGAGGAGGTCCGCAGAAAGATGAGTGTTCAAAAAAGTATTTAGACTCTCAGGGCAGTGGGTAAGCGCCGAGAGAGATTCTACGCATGCACCTAAAGGAAGGTCCAGACTAGGAGTTGCGCGTTTTAGGCCTGTTTTTTTGGCCTGCTCTTTGGAGCCAAGCTCTTGACTGAATTGTCGCAGGACTTTCCAGAACAACCAAAGTTCGTACTTTCCTCTTAAGTAAGTGCTAGGTGCCTTTCCATGCAAATGCTCGATGAAAATCTTCTTCAGGCTTTTCGCAGAGATGTTCTCCGCCTGTGCTATGTTGGTGGACTGCAGGAAATGTTTCCCCGCGCCCTTTTGGAAATGACATTTATTTCCATGCCAATCCAATCTGAATATCTTATCCAGCTGGGCATTGCTTAAATTCAAACTAATTGGTTTTCGTCCACCAATGCCACGGCCACACAATATTAAGCCTGTAAGAATCAAGCAACGTTTCCTGAATGTATTCAGGATACTTTTAAATCTAGATAGATACACTGTAAAACGTGCATCGTACTCGGATAGATGTAAACGCTGAGTCCAATAAGCTCGAAAAACAGACTCCACTACCAGATAGTTTTCTATAGAATATGTGCTTGTCTGATAAACGCTATTTAAATCATAAGTATCGTTGTTACCCATAATGTCGTTATGGTCTTTGTCGACAAAAAATAGTGAGCGGTTTGCTCCTCGACCATCCCTCTGGACCATTTTATATGCCTTCAAGACTTCTGCTCGTCCACTACATATAAAGAGCTTGGTTTCCCGTGTCCCGAGATGAGGTTTTATATGAATCATATAGAAAGAAGGGTCCTCATTTCCTTCAAAGAACAGAAAATGGGTATTTATGGATTCTCTTGCAAAATTCATAACATATTCATGAAACGCGACGTTCCCGTCTCCCATCTCTTTTTCGAGCTTTTTTAGATAATCCATGCCGATTTTTATACGTCGTATTTTTTAATTAAACGCCCCAGGTCGACAGCATACTCACTCAATTCATTAGAGTAGATAAATGGTGAGTGCGTGACGGCGATGAGCAAACTACAGTTTTCGGTCCGAGCGATATCAGGCAGTAGCGTTTTTTGCCATGGTACGGATAGAGATAGTTCAGGTTCGTCAATCAGAACTATCTGCGAGCTCTCTTTGCTAAGGTACAAATGAGTGAATAATGAAACGACTTGCTTTTCCCCAGAAGACAGCATGCGCCATTCAAGTGGTGATTTATCGTCTCCCTTGATGTTCACAGAGTAATCTTTGTCGTTATACTCTAGACATTTACTTTCCAAATAGTTGTTGCATGTAGTTACCAGCTCACGAATATTTTCTTCGCCTTGATAGAGTTCTTGATAGATTTCTAAAAGTCGTCCAAAAAAATAAGTTAAGTAGCTATCTCGAACATCCACGTTGTCGCTATTATTTTTGACGCGGAGAATGGCAGCTTCTATCTCGCGCTTGTCTTGAGCACTAAGGGTATTTTCGTCAACACGCTCCAAAACTATCGGTATAAGCTCTTTAGGAATGACTTGTAAGTTGTCTTTTGAAATTATTCCCGCACGATTTCGGATAATGTCTTGTAAGTAGCTGCTTGTTAAACCTGTTAGTTGCGCGCGAGTTCGTCGCTGGATTAAATCTAGTTCTTCTTGAATTTTAGTTTCCACGTCTTGCATACCGAATTGAACAAGCTCAACGTGCCCTTTAGTTCTAGTTTGCATAGCTGTTTCAGCTGCGGAAGTGAGATTGCGAAGCTCACGCTCGTCGGCATTGGGGAATACAGATTTAATATCTTGTTCGATACGCCGAAAAGTCGGTAAATAAATAACTTTATTTCGACCGTTTGCTTTAGTGAGAGCAGATAACTCTGCAATTACGGAAGATTCTTGCGTTTCAGAGAATAGGTCTGGCGTTGTGATTTTAGAAACACCGTCTGACATTCTATGGAGTAGGTGTAGGGGAATACCCGTTTCGCGGGAAATTAAGCGACCTATATTTTCTCTCTGTATGTCACTAGAGGAGGCGAAATCAGGGTAAAGCGGATGCTGGAACATCTCTTGTACCAGCTTAGGTGGAAAGGGTGACCTAGATGAATATCTTTGAACCTGACGTAGGCGAATTTCTGTTGCTCGAGCATTTCTTTGAATATCAACCTTATGCAGAATTATGGGTTGATTATTAATAGTTACCTCTATCGCAGAGAATTCGTATTCAAGAAGTCTGTTCCACTGGTCCGTGAGTGTGAAGTAAATAAAATTAACAACTGTCGTTTTTCCCAATCCATTAACGCCGATAAGTATTAACTTGTTGTCAAAAATTGGAATATCAATATCGAGTTTTCCATGTAATCCAAAAATTGCGAATCGGGAAAGGACAATACTCATTTTATTTTAAAGCTCTTAAATGTTAGCCATGTTTATTGGGATTCGAGATGTTCAGTCGTTAAGTATCTAAGGCTATGACAAATATAATGTAACAAAAGCTCTATGTTCTTACCATTGGAGTTTGTGTTCGTTGACATTACGTTCATTTGCTGTATGCCTATAAAAGCCTCCTTCGGGTTAGATGCAGTGACTGTCTTGCATCATGACCAAAGAAGACGTGACCTGATGGAGGTAGGCGAAGAACTGCTTGCCAATTTCGTGATTGTTGGATATCTTAAATATTAAGTAGTTTAAGTAGGTAATTGATTTTACTGAATATTTTCACAGTGTTTTCCCGCTGTTCTGGGAGGTTGCCCTATTTATGAGAGGGTACTGAACAGGGCGGGAGGGAAAAAATGCTGTCGAAATACGTCGTTGAGGTAGTCGATTTCTGTGCTTGTGCTATGCAGCAAGTGCCGATAGTTGCACGGTGCTGTGGGTATCGTCTGTGCCTTGTATTTGCTACTCCCCCGCCCCGCCTACGCTTATCTAAGCTGGCTCAGATAACGCATCCAAATTCGCTGTTTCAAAAATCTCCCGTTAAAAAAGCGACCTTTTTCACTATACGTGCCTCGAGTCATATTTTTATCGAGGTTAGTGTGTCGTATTCGTGTGGGAAAACTCCCGTCGTAGGGAATAAATCAGAGCACAATGTAAATGCCATGGGAGGCACCCATGGTGAATAAGCTACATATAGACCCATTGGGCGCTACGCGTCAGCTGGGCAAGCGCGGTGCACTGAAGCAAGCAACCTTTCTTCAGCTCAAGAAGAACGCTGAGCTGTTATCAGTAGAAAGTCCTTTTGAGGTTCTGTTGGCTAAGCTGGCAGACCTGTCTAATGCCGTCATACAGATTGATTACCAGCCGTTCACGGTAGATGTCGTGAACGAGCGGATGCTGCTCAATCACGCTCAGTTGCAGGCCCACCGCCAGAAACTTAAAGACTCAGGGATGAGCGGTGTGTTCTATACGCCGGATTTGCGCTTTCGGTGGCGAACGCCGAAGGGCAATGTTGATGAGGTGATAGAAGCCAAAGATGTGAATTGGGTGCCCTCGCTAGGGGATGAGTACACCGAGAAGTTGCTACACACGCGTGCTCTACTGGCGCAGCGTGGTATTCAGTTTGGCTTATATGCGGCAGGCGTCACAGAGCTATATCTGTGGGCTCTGGTGTCGAACGTGAACAAGCTTCACGCACTGATGCTGCGCCGTAAAGATGCGATGAACGCACTAAGCCCTGATTACCAGCAGTATCTCGAGCACCGAGATGCGTTGTTAGCGTGTGTGAAAGCAGAGCCTGCCGTCAGCCTTGCACGACTGGCTAAGCGTTTTGAGATGACGCTTTGGGCGACCTGGCATTTGCTGATTGATGAGCTAGTGAGTGTTGACCTGTGGTGTGCTCCGTTGGGGCCTCAAACTACGGTGGTGGACGCGGGTAATGCACCAGAGGAGCCTGCGCTGTTTAGGCGCTCTATGCTTGCCATGAGAAACACCTCCAGGGAGGTGTTATGCCAGGGCGCCTGACTGAGCTTAAAGAGGGGCAAGTTTTCGTACGGGGCGATGAGCGATTGTTCGTCGTTACGGTTAACTGCGCTCCGACTCAAATTTAGCTACAGAACCCTTGTTCTGAACGGCGTGAGCTTGTGTGGTAGTCCCCCTCAAAAGGATGCTTCCTAGCTTGTCTTCTGAGTCCATTTCATTGTTAAGATGGGCGCAACTTTAAAGATAGAACACGATTCAATAACTATTTGTGTGGAAATGGAATGCGACTGGACAAGTTTCTTGGTGAGAGTACGGATCTGAGTCGCTCAGACGCGCGTAAAGTGCTTAAAAGCGGGGAAATCACGGTTAACGGCGAGGTGGTGACCAAGGGCACCCACGTTATACAAGAGGGCGATGTGGTGTGCTGGGACGACGAGCCGCTTGCCCTGATTGGCCTGCGTTACATCATGCTCAATAAGCCCGCTGGTTACGAATGCAGCCTTAAAAATAGCGCCTACCCGTCCGTGATGATGCTGATCGATGTAGACAAGCGTGAGCGTTTGCATACCGTCGGTCGATTAGATGTGGATACCACCGGTTTGATTTTGATTACGGATGATGGCCAGTGGACGCATCGGATTATCTCGCCTCGCCATCAGTGCGATAAGGTCTACGTAGCGACCTTGGCAGAGCCTTTGCCTGACAATGCAGAAGAATTGTTCAAGGCCGGTATCTTGTTAAATGGCGAGGATAAGCCCACGCTGCCAGCCGTGCTGGAACGCATTGATGAACGTACCGCAAGGCTGACTATTCAGGAAGGGAAATACCATCAGGTCAAACGTATGTTTGCTTCCCTGGGAAACCTGGTTCAGACCTTGCATCGTGAGCGCATTGGCTCTCTTTCTTTGGACGCCAGTCTGGAGCCAGGTGAGTCGCGTTATTTGACCCCCGCCGAGGTGCGGCAGTTTGTAGAAGAGGGTTAACGCTCTCCTGACCTTTGGTTCTTGCTGTGGCAAGCCAAAGACGTATCAAGTCCAGAGCTTGGATGCCTGAGTTTTGGGAAACCAGTCATGAAAAAGCGTTCAAACATACTTTGTTTGAGCGCTTTTTTGTACCTGCATCAATCATCAAAGGGGCTGGTGGCGCGGTGTCCTGGTTTATTTCAGCGTCTTGCGCATGATGTCGGATGTTCAACCTGCCTTGAACACGGAATTGATGCCACCCCCGCAAAGCCTCGCTCTGCTTGCTCATAGCGGCTCCATCCTCTCAACGCTTGGAGCTATTGACCCTGTTAGACTATGGGTTTGAAGCGTCACGGGCCATTGCTCTAGCTTTTGACAAGCTAATTTTCATAAGAAATTGATGACTAAGATCACTATCTTGCATCTTCAGACGCTGTGCCGTATTGCCCAGCAGGGCAGTTTTCAGGCGGCAGCCGATTATATGCACACCACTCAACCTACGGTCTCGGCGCGTATGCGCGAGTTCGAAGACCGTATAGGTTTTCCTGTGTTTCATAAGCGTGGACGTAGGATGGATCTCACAACACAAGGGCGTGAGCTTGTTCAGCAGATTAAACCCTTGTTGGCTGCCATTGATGACGTCATTTATTCGCTCGATGATGCATCGCATGCATCCGGCTTGATCTGTGTGGGTATTGCCGGCTTGATAGGGCAAACGTGGTTTTCAACGTTCATTAAGACGGCGAGAGCCACGATGCCACAGCTTAGCTTTGAAGTAGAGGTCGGACAGACCTCATTAAGCGTCAGCAAACTAGAGAACGGGCAGTTGGATTTGGTCTTTCTGGCTACTCACTCCCTACACACGGATCATCGGTTTCATGTCGAGCCGATCGGTGTTGCCGATGTGTTGCTGGTAGGAGCGCCTGACCTTGTGGGGCGAAATGGTAAACAGTCCGACCAAAATTGGCTACAGATTCTACAAAGTCAGCCTGTATGGTCGCTTTCAAAAGAGTCGCCATTGCATCCGGTCTTGATGCAGCTCATCAAAGACCATAATCTGAAAGTGAAGGTCGATATTTGCAGCAGCATACTGACCTTGAAGGAATTGATCTGCAGAGGGACGGGCGTCGGACTCATGACCGCCCCTCTTATTGAGTCTGAGCTGGAGCGCGGCGAATTAGTAGTACTAAAAGATGCTCCTGCTTTTGCGCCTATTCCGTTTAATGCGGCTTGGGGCATGGATCAAAGCCAGACGGTCATTCGCAAATTGGTGGATATTGCCAAGACAATTTCCACCTTTCGTTAAGTCGGTCTTGACGCCACCCCGCCCACAGGCGTTTGCATCGGATATCAAGACCGACCCTTGTTTATTCCGGCTTGATACCTGCGTCGCGTAACAACTGACGCCAGCGAGCGATGTCATCTGTCAGCAGTTTACGTGAGCCCGCCAGGGAGCGATGACTTTCGCTGGGCACGGTCAATCCCATTTTCTGATATCGCGCCATCAAGTCGGGTTGAGCCAGTACATGGTTAAGGGCGACGTTCAGTTTCTGGGTGATCTCTTCTGGTACGCCCTTTTTGACCACCACCATATTCCAGATGGTGTAGTTCAGATTCTTATAGCTAGATTCGCCAGCCGAAGGCACGTCAGGCAAAACCGACACCCGTTCTGGACTGAGCACGGCCAGCCCCTTTACCTTACCCGAGGCAATCGACGACACTGCGGTACTGCTGCTTTCCACCGTGTAGTCAATGTGGCCGGCCATCACATCTGCCGTCGCTTGCGCCGCACCGCGATAATGGACAGCCCCCACATTAATACCCAATGTTGCGTTCAGTAAGACTGCCCCTAAAAAGGCACCCGACCCGACGCCCGCATCCCCGAAATTCATGGATGCGGCATTGGCTTTCGCGTAAGCGGCAAAGCTATCCAAATCCTTGGCAGGGAAATCAATACGTGCCGACAAAATCTGTGGGGCATCACCAACTGAAGCAATTGGAGTGAAATCCTCCAGGTTGTTGTATGGCAAATCCTTGTAAACGGACGCATTCGCCGCCAATGTGCCAACGTTACCCAACAATAATGTATAACCATCGGGTGCGGCCCTGACTAGTTTAGACTGGCCAATAATGCCACCTGCGCCGGGAGTGTTTTCCACTACCACGGCTTGTTTGAGCTCTTTAGCCAAGCCTTCGCCGATCGCACGCGCCAACACATCGGTCGGCCCGCCTGCGGTATACGGAACGATCAAACTGATCGGTCGCTCTGGATAGGTACCCGCTTGTACGCTGCCTCCCAAGATCACGCCGAATATGGCCGTACACACACGGCTGGTCAGGTTGCAACGCCGTTTGATAATAGGTTTTGGTTGCATGGTTTTATCTCCTCTTTATTAGAAATTTTTTTCTCAACACCAACGAGTTACTTAGGATGACGCAGCGAGAATGTCACTACTTTCTCGTCAGTCATGTCCCGCACTGCATACTTCGGCCCTTCGAAACCGTAGCCGCTATCCTTGACACCGCCATAGGGCATACCATCGTTACGAGAGCTGGACGTTTCATTAATGTGCAGACCGCCCACTTGCAAATGACGAGCCAGATGAAAGGCCGTATTGACATCGTTCGTAAACACGCCTGCCGCAAGGCCATAAGGGGTGGAGTTGATTCCTTCGATCACTTCTGCGACTGTCTCAAAAGGCAAGAGTGTGACGACTGGCGCAAAAATTTCCTGGTCAAATACGCTCATGCCTGAATGCACGTTAGACAGAATCGTGGGTGCCAACACAGACTTGTCGCGCTGCCCTCCTGCAACGAGCTGCGCTCCCATATTGACCGCCTCCTTGATCCACGATTCAGCGCGTATCGCTTCTTGTTCGGTGATCATCGGGCCCACATCGGTGTCGCCCAATCGTGGATCCCCACTTTTGAGAGCGCGAACTGCGTTCTCTAAACTTGCCGTTACCTCAGCGACACGTGATTGCGCCACGTATAAGCGCTGAATAGATGTGCATACTTGGCCTGCCTTTCGGAACGTTGCACGCAGAATGCGGGGCAGTGCAAACTCGAGATCCGCATCGTCGCAGATGATTGTGCAAGCAATACTTCCCAACTCTAACTGCGTACGGCGTCGGCCTGCCTTTTGCTGGATGAGGCGGCCCACACGTGTGCTGCCCGTAAAGGTATAGAAGTTGATATCTTGCTCGTCTAATAGCCACTCGCCAGCCTGTGCGCCTTCTCCGTGTACCAGCGATAACAACTCCGCCGGCCAACCGGCTTCCAGCAAGACGTCGCAAATTAGGCTGGCCGTCAATGGGGTGTACCCTGAAGGCTTGATAATGACAGCGTTGCCAGCAGCGATCGCGGGGGCGACTTTATGCAACAACGCGTTGAAAGGCGCGTTAAATGGCGTAATGGCACACACGATTCCGACAGGGGTACGCAGCGTAAAGGCGAGACGGTCCTTTTGACCTGGATTGCCATCCATAGGGATCATTTCACCGCAAATCCGCTTGGCCTCTTCTGCAGAGATTTCCAGCGTATCCAACCCTCGAGCGATCTCATTGGATGCTTCACTCACGGTGAAGCCGGCCTCCAGGGTCATCACGTCGATAAATTGCTGCTTTCTCGCCGTAATCAGCTCTACCGCTTTACGCAAAATGCGCGAACGTTCATAGCCATCAGGTGCTTTCTTTAGGTTAAGCCGTGCTGCGATCACGGCTTGCCGGATATGCTCTTGCGAAGTTTGATCGATCTGCGCGATGGCTTTACCGGTATAGCGGTTGTAGACCGTAAAGGTCGCGCCGCTGTTCACACGGACACCGGCGATTAAACTCAATGAAGAAACGTTAACAAGTGCGTCGGGAAAATCTGTGGGCATCGTGGTACCTCCAAGAATAGTGTGCTTTACTGTGCTGAAATCATGTCAGCGGCTTTTTCGCCTATCATCAAACTGGCTGCCAAGGTGTTAGCAGAAGGGACTTGCGGCATGATCGACGCATCCGCAATGCGCAGATTTTCCATACCGTGGACGCGTAGTTGGGCATCCACAACAGCCATGGGATCGTCCTGGCGTCCCATTTTGCATGTGCCTACCATGTGATAGCCGGTCGTGCCTTTTTGACGTGCGTAGTCGAGCCATTCGTCATCTCGATGCACGTCTTTGCCCGGCTGCAATTCGTTGACCAAATAGGGGGCCATCGCCGTTGTTGTCATCAACTGCCGTGCAAGCTTGAGCGCTTCGACAAGGGTTCGCTGATCCAATTCATGTTCGAGGAAATTGGGCTGGATCAACGGTGCCTGCAGTGGGTCTTTAGACTGAATGTGTACATAGCCGCTGCTCTCTGGCCGTTGTTGGCGCGCCCCGGTACTCATGCCTGGCATATCGTCCAAGACATAGTTGCTGCCGGGCTTGTAGCTGGCTGGGGTAAACAAGATCTGAACATCGCCGCGCTGAGGGCTGAAACGTGTTTTCCAGAACACATGCACCATTGAGGGACTCAACCCCAAGATGCTGGGCTTGCCTGCAAACCATCTCACGATCTCTCTACCTAATCGCCACCCCTTGGACAGTTCGTTGAGCGTGAGCGCTGATTTGGCTCGCGAGATACTGCGAACGGTATAGTGATCACGAAAATTGGCGCCCACGCCGGCTAATGCATGTTTGACCTCAATACCATGCCCTGCCAACAGTTCGTGAGGTCCGACCCCCGACAGTTGTAATATTTTTGGTGAATTTACCGCTCCTGCGCTGAGGATAACTTCACGGTTGGCATAGAGCGTATGCGTTTGGCCATTACGCAGATATTTGACGCCAATGGCGCGTCGACCTTCAAATAAGATTTCCGAAACAGTGGCGTTCGTTTTAAGCTGCACCCGCCCACTTTTGAGTGCTGGACGTAAAAAAGCATCCGAACAATTGACACGTTTATTCTGGTAAATGTAGCGTTGGAAGTACCCTGTGCCGAGCTGCTCTGCACCGTTGTAATCCGCATTGCGCGGGATTCCGAACTCTTCACAACCTCGAATAAAGGCCTCACACAATGGTGAGCTCCAATCTGGGTTGGTAATAGGAAGCTCGCCCGTCAAGCCACGAAAATCAGGGTCGCATTCTCCCACCCGACGCTCCGAGCGTTTGAAATAAGAGAGAACATCGGCGTATCCCCAGCCAGAGTTTCCCAGTTTTTCCCAGTCATCGAAGTCTTCGCGTTGGCCACGTGAGTACACCAGTCCGTTAACGGAGCTTGACCCACCCACGACTCGCCCTTGCGGCATCGCAATGATGCGATTGTTCGTTGCCTGTGCAGGCTCCGTTTGGTAGTTCCAGGTGAACTTGCCGCTGTATAGCGTTTTGACGAAACCGACCGGGACGCGGATGAAAAAATTGTTGTCGTTTTGGCCGGCCTCCAACACGCAAATGCTGTTAGAGGTCTGTTCGCTTAGCCGTCTGGCGATAACCGATCCAGCCGGCCCGGAGCCGACAATTATGTAGTCTACGTACTCATTCATTTTGCCTACGCGATGCCTCTGTTCTTGCTTATTGCCAGTAGGTTAAGTCCGTAGATACATAAAAACAATCGACAATTTTTGATTGTTTATCATCAATAAAATTAATGTTTTTAGAGCTAAAACGTTCTCCATGAATCAACTTTCAATGAGGCTATCTGGGCCTGCGTCCCAATAAGCAGGGATCGCATGGAGGTGTGCGTCCACTATTTGCGACGCAATTTTGACGGTCTTGCCGTATGGATAAGAACGGAGCCCTAGGTCGTCTGATTGGTACAGATCAGAGCAATCAATGAGTTCAAATACATTAAAAAAATAAATATATAAAAATATAAAAATATTGATTGTTTAAATGAATCAGGCGACTTAATCTTCGCAAAATGCAGGTTTCCGCCCTGTTGAGCTTGCGTTTGCCGTGCGAATTTTTCACGGTAACCATGCGGGCCAGAGCTGGCTTGCAACAGGTCTGGCAACGATAAGCAGACATTGACGGTCGAACCACGACCGCATCAATCCATATATGGAGACAACAATGCGTCATCACTCAAGGTTGAACCACTACTCATCCTCGCGCCGCCAACTGCTCGGACTGCTTGGGACAATCCCTCTCATCGCACACTTACCTGTTTCCTTTGCGAAATCTACCTGGGTCCCTAACAGGCCAGTCAGATTGATGGTTCCTTACACGCCGGGTGGTGGTGCGGACATTGTGGGACGCATTCTTGCCAAGGCCTTGCAAGGGATCTCCAGCCAACCCTGGGTTGTTGAGAACCGTCCTGGCGCAGCAGGCAATATCGCTGCCGATCTCATCTATGCCTCGAAACCCGACGGGCTGACGTATCAAATTACCAATCTTGATACGAGTGTGCTCAACACCTTTCTGTATCCAAGTCGTCGGCAAAAGATCGAAGCCGCTGTTCCGGTGGCCTCCATCGCCCGTATTGGTACGGTACTTATGGTTCGTGCGGGTTTACCCGTTCGTGATCTGGCCCAATTGGCGGCACTTGCCAAAACCCAGAGTCTCACCTATTCCTCATGGGGTATGGGTTGTAGCGCTCACCTGGGCGTATTGCTTTTGGAGCAGGAGATGAAGATCCCTGAAATGGTGCATGTTCCCTATCAAGGAGGCGGCAATGCCATGCAAGCCCTGCTAAAAGGCGAAGTGGATTTATTCCTGGCTCCCATGCCACTGGCTATGGCTCACCGCTCGGGATCGGTCACGGCACTAGGTTACGCCGCAGCGCAGCGCAGCCAACTGTGGCCTGAATTGCCTACCCTTCAAGAGCAAGGCGGGCCTTCTGTTGATCTTGGCAATTGGTTCGCCGTATCCGCCCCCCCAGAGACATCACCGGCCGTGATCGAAGCAGTAAGCGATTTCATCCAAACAGCGTTGGCGGACCCTGCGATGCTCGACTCGTTAAAGGCCCAATCGATGGTGCCGTTTCTGGCCGACAACACCCAATTGGCGCGCTTCATTGCAGATGAGAAAACCCGTTGGGGGCAGGTCATCGCTAACGCAAAGCTCAATCTTGAATAGAGGCCCATGCCTTTACGGATAGTCGTTCGTTACCCACAATAAAGACAGAGAGTTATTTTCTATGATACCGATCGACATAGGAAAGGCCCGTATTGAAAAGGTCATTGAGATCGCCAGTATGGATCTGGCGGGGGACTGGCTCTTTCCCAATATTCAAGCTAAGGATATTGACGCTGAGATTGATTGGCTGGACCCTAGCTGCATCGACAAGGTCAGCCGAAAGCTCAAGCTGAGTTTTCATTCTTTCCTGATTCGTACGCCAAGCCGCAATATTCTTATCGACACATGCAACGGTAACCATAAAGAACGCCCTTCAATGCCTGCATGGCATCGTTTGAACACACGCTATCTGGACAATCTTGGACGCTTAGGTCTGCGGCCCGAAGACATAGACTTGGTCTTGTGTACACATTTGCATGCAGACCACGTCGGTTGGAATACCAGGCTTGACAATGGTCGTTGGGTACCGACTTTCCCGCGTGCTCGTTATCTGATGGGTCGGCAGGAGTTCGATCATTACCACCGCCTCAACCTTGATAATCCGACCGCGCCGATCAATCGTGGCTCCTTTGTCGATAGTGTGTTGCCGATAGTCGAAGCAGGCCGGGCTATTTTCGTGGATGCTGGTGATCAGGTCATGACCGAGTTAGGAACCGATGTGTATGTAGAAAGTGCGCCTGGCCATACTCCCGGAAACTTGCTTGTACATATTTGCCACGGCCATGAGCACGCCATTATGTCGGGAGATGTCATCCATCATCCGATCCAGTGCGCACGCCCTCATTTGTCTAATGCCGCTGATTTTAATGAAGCAGCCGCACTGCGTTCCCGACTGAATCTGCTTGAGAGTTGTGCCGATAACTCGAAGATATTGTTGACCGGCCACTTTGCAGGCCCAACAGCGGGTCACGTCGTCTCACATGGCTCTGCATTTCAGTTCAAGTTTCTCACTGCAGACTCCCCGGTTGCATAGCCATCGGTAGAAGGGTGTGACTTTTATACAGTTCTGCACTTATTCGAATAATCTGGCTTGCAGTTTAGAGAGGCCTTCCATGATTGAAACCTATCCTGATGCCTGCTCCATTTACAAAGCCGCCTGTCACTGTGGCACGGTCCGTTTTAACGTGCGGCTTTGTGACGGCTTGAGATCCGCGCGTCGCTGCAATTGCTCTTATTGTCGTATGCGTGGGGCGGTAGCTGTGTCGGCGAATCTGGCTGATATTCAGGTCGAGCAAGGCCAGGATGCGCTGACGCTTTATCAATTCAACGCAGGGCAGGCCAGGCATTACTTCTGTTCGCACTGCGGAATCTATACTTTCCATCAACGCCGCTCCAATCCCGAACAATATGGTGTCAATGTGGCGTGCATCGAGGCGATGAGCCCCTTCGACTTTAAGGAGATACCTGTTTACGAAGGTCGCACTCATCCCAAGGATAGAGCAGATGGTGCTTCTGTGATTGCGGGCTGGTTGCGTTATGAAGTTAATTCCGAGGACCGGAAACCAACACCCCCTTTGTAAGAAAAGGGGGGTGTTGGTTTCAGGCGGGCTGCTCCAGGATTTCCTGCAAGCGGCTTAGCAATTTTTCACTGGCATTGTGCATATGTCGCTCACAGATGGTCAGTGCTTTGGCTTCGTCGCCCGACGCAATGGCCGCAGCCAGCTCCTCGTGTTCGTCCCAGATGGACAGGCGTTGTTCTGCCGATTGCAGTACAGCACCCATGACACGCCGTAGGTGTACCCAATGAACCTGCGCGCTTTCGGCGATCATAGGGTTGCCCGATGCTTCGTAAATTGCTTTGTGAAAGGCCTCGTCGGCTTCGATCATGGCGCGTACGTCGTGGCCGCGAGCCACTTTGCGGCCCAGACGGATCAGGTCCGGATCCAGCACGGCGCCTTGACGTGCCGCCAGCTTGGTTGCCAATGCTTCCAAGGCACCCCGCACTTGGTACAGATGCCCGATATGTTCCAGACTCAGCGGAGCCACCATAACGCCCCGCCCTTCAGCGTCTTGTAGCAGTCCATCTTTTTTCAGCAACTGGATGGCCTGCAAGACGGGTGAGCGTGACACCTTGAGCTGCTCAGCAATGTCTTCCTGAGTGATGCGTGAGCCGGGGGCCAGGGAGCCGTCGCTGATGGCATCGAGCAGGATGCGATAGACCTCGTCAACATAGTGTGGACGGGCCTGCAACTTACCGGAAAGCTTGGCATGCATGGGGTCTGGAACTCCGCTACAAACAAAAAACAAGTTAAGGCCGCAGCCTGGCTGCGGCCCTGGATTGACATCAGGGTGTGGTCCGCATGGAGTGCAAGAGCGCGGCCATGGGATCCTGGTTTGACGTCGCTTGTACTTCGAACGGGTTGCTTAGCGGATCGTCTGCCTGTATCGCTCCTGGGTTGAGCATGGGGGCGGGACGGTTCAGCTGGAGCAGGATTTCGTCTTCGCTCAGGCTGACTGTCTTGTGCAAGCCTCCCGTTACCAGTTGCGGATAGGCGATGACGATGCCTACCACCAGCAATTGTAGTACGACGAAGTAGGCTGAGCCCTTCCAGATTTGCTGGGTACGAACCCTTGGAATAGTTTGCCGGCTAACGGAATCGATGTAGTCGGATCGGGGTGCCACGCTGCGCAAATACAACAGGGCAAAACCGAATGGAGGGGTCAGAAAGGAGGTTTGCAAGACCAGGGCGATGACAATCCCGAACCAGATCAGATCAATGCCCAGACTGTTGGCGACAGGCGTCAACAGCGGGACCACAATAAAGGCAATCTCGAAGAAGTCCAGAAACATGCCCAGCACAAAGATGATGGCACTGACGGCAATGACAAAACCCAATTCGCCACCGGGAATGGCATCAAACAGATGCTCTACCCACACGTGGCCGTCTGCTGCGCTGAACGTGAAGCTAAAGACGGTCGAGCCGATCAGGATGAACATCACAAAAATAGCCAGCTTGGCGGTGTTTTCCAGGGCCTGGCTAAGCAAGGCCCCGTTAAGGCGTTTGCGTATCAAGGCCAGTATCAACGCGCCAATTGCACCCATGGCCCCGCCCTCTGTTGGGGTGGCAATTCCCAGGAAGATGGTGCCCAGCACCAGAAAGATCAGGACGACGGGGGGGATCAGGGCGAATACAAAGCGTTCGGCCAGTTGCGAGAGCAGTCCCCAGCCGGTAACCCGATTCACCGTCGCAAACAGCAGCGCGCTCATGGAGGCGACAAGCAGAGCGGTGATGGCAACTTGATCAGTGGGGGCCTGAGCCGGCTGGGAAAAGACCTGGGCCATGACTTCGTTGTGCAGGCCCGCCCAGGTAAAGCCGATGAAGGCACAAAGCAGGACCAGCATGCCCAGCGACCGTCGTCCGCTTGCGCCAGTGGCTGTGACCTGACTTCTGGCCTGTTCTGGTAAGGCTGGCATCCAGGAAGGACGGATCAAGGCCAGGACGATGATGAAAGTAATATAGATCACCAAAAGCAGGAGGCCAGGTCCGAGTGCGGCTGCGTACATGTCCCCAACGGATCGGCCCAATTGATCAGCCATCACAATCAAGACCAACGAGGGCGGCAGTATCTGTACCAGTGCGCCTGAAGCGGTGATGATGCCCGTGGCCATTTCCGGTTTGTAGCCGTAGCGCAGCATGACGGGCAAGGAAATCAGGCCCATGGAGATCACGACAGCCGATGTGACACCGGTGGAGGCAGCCAGCAAGGCCCCGACTAGGACAACCGAGACGGCCAGACCACCGCGCACCGCCCCGAAGAGCTGACCCATGGTCTCGAGCAGGTCTTCAGCCATGCCCGAACGTTCCAGAATGATGCCCATCAACGTAAAAAAGGGAATGGCCAGCATGGTCTCGTTTTGCATGATCCCGAAGATACGTAAAGGCAGGACCTGAAACAGATTGGTGGGGAACAATTCCAGGGCGATGCCCAAGACTCCGAAGGCCAGACCTGTTGCGGCCAGGCCGAATGCGACGGGAAAGCCGGTTAGCAAGAGCACGACCAGGCTCATGAACATGATGGGGACGAAGTAGTCCGTAATAAAGGAGGTGATCATCGTGAGCCCTCCTGGGCGGTCGATAGCGCTTGGGCAGGCACATGGATAGGCGTGTCCTGGGAGCCCTCTTCGGCAATGCTATCGGGCTCTTTGCCTGTCAGGAACAGGAGTCGTTTGACCAGCTCGGCCAGGCCTTGAAGCAAGAGCAGGCTAAAGCCGGCAGGAATCAGCAGATAGGCAGGCCAGCGCACCAACCCTCCGGCGTTGCCGGACATTTCCCCCGAATGCCAGGCGGTGGTGAAAAATCCCCAGCTCAGGTTGATGACAAACAGACAGAACGGGATCAGGACGACAGCGATCCCGACGATATCGACCAGGTTGCGTCCACGCGCGCCCAGGCGGGTGGAGATGAAGTCGATCCGAACATGGCTGTTGTGCAGAAATGCGTACCCTCCTCCCAAGAGAAAGACAGCCGCATACAGGTACCACTGAGCTTCCAGCATGCCGTTGGAGCTCAGGTCAAAGGCCTTGCGGGTGATGGCGTTGCTGGCGCTCAGAATGGTGGTGGCCAGCAATAGCCATTTGATGATGAATCCGATACAGCGGTTCAGGTGGTCTATTCCCCCCACCATGGTTTTCAATGCAGTCATTGTTGTCTCCGCGAATATTGTTGTGTTCGTCGTTGTGCTGCCGGGGAGTGTGTGATGGCGGCCGTGTGCCAGCCGCTCTGTAGCAGGTGCTGTGGTGACTCCTTGGGCCACGAGTGGGCCCGACGTAAATGGGGTGTGCCCTGGCGGGAGCCAGGACCCGGAGATGGGCTTACAGGTCCAGAACCAGGACGCCCGAGCGTGCGCGTGAAACGCAGGCGGTCAGGCAATGGCTTTGCTCGTCGGCACTGAGGATGTAGTCCTGGTGGTCAACATCCCCTTGCAGGTAGTTGACGCGGCAGGTGCCGCACAGGCCCGATACACAGGAGGTGGCAATTGGCACACCGGCTTGTGTCAAGGCATCGCTTAGGGTTTGATCGGATGCAACCTCAATGCACTGGCCGGTACTGGCAATTTGTGCCATGAAGGCACCGGGAGGCAGGGTATGGGCACTGGGGGCGGGTTCAGGTGCCTTGAAGTGTTCGCAATGCACGGAACCGGCAGGCCAGTGCGAGCTGGCCTGGGCACAGGCCTGCATAAAGCCGGCTGGACCGCAGTAATACACGTGGGTGCCTTCAACTGCATTGGCTAGCAAGTTCTGCAGATTCAGACCTTGTGCGGGGTTGCCCTTGTCCAGGTGCAGATGCAGGCGGCCTTGCTCTTGCCACTGAGTCAGTTCGGAACCAAAGGCGGCCGTGTCGTGGCTGCGAGTGCAGTAGTGCAATTCAAAGGGCTGGCCTTGTGACTCCAGAAAGTGGGCCATCGCCTTGATGGGCGTGATACCGATACCCCCGGCCAACAGAATGGAGTGGCGTGCGTTCGAGTCCAGTCGAAAGTGATTGCGGGGCGTGCTGACGGTCACCTGCTGCTGGACCTGCAAGGTGTCGTGCAAGCTGCGTGAACCGCCTCGTCCGTTGGCATCGCGCAGGACTGCAATAACGTAGCGATGACGCTCATGGGGCGAGTTGCACAGGGAGTATTGGCGGATCAGGCCGGGTTGAATATGTACGTCTATATGGGCACCGGCCTCGAAGGCGGGTAACTCGCCACCCTGAGGGCAACTGAGTTCATAAGAATTGATGCCTTGCGCTTCGTAGCGGATTTGCCGGATCCGCAGTGACAACAGCCCGTCCGGATTGGTAGCCGCCTGGACGGGAGTGGCGGGGTGTGC
>JTFO01002116.1_pt1 | contig 20094 bp, 17 predicted proteins | sample 235411 | NCBI WGS metagenome assembly JTFO01 (sample SAMN03067590, study PRJNA260953) | activated sludge metagenome | biome: Sludge; feature: Wastewater; isolation source: CETP activated sludge from laboratory augmented bioreactor treating... | place: India:Gujarat | collected 2013-04
TGGTCGCGTCCGATACGGTGATGTATGCCCCGGCCCCGACCCTGAAAGCGATGAAATATCAAGTCAGCCAGTACGAGTACGATCAGTGCGTTCGTGCAGAACGTTGCAAGGCTGCAGACGCAGTGGGTCGAGGGCAGGCCAAGAATATGCCGGTTGTCGGGGTGAGCTGGCAGGACGGACAGGATTACGCTGCCTGGTTAAGCGAGCGTACAGGCAAGACATTCCGTTTGCCGCAGTATCTGGAATGGAGCTATTTCGCCGATCAGAAAGTACCTGAATCGGCGCAGGGTGGGCTGGATGAGAATGAGCAGGCCGCTTTGTGGCTGCAGGAATATCAGGAAAGCTACAAGCGCAAACAGGAGCAAGAGGTGCCCTTAGCGCCCTTGGGGCAGGGCGTGGCCAATGCTTATGGGGTATTTGATGCTGGTGGGCAGGTGGCCGAATGGACCAATACCTGCCACGTACGGGTACACCGCATCAGCATGCCTCGTGCAGAATCACGCCTGGAAAACTGCGGTGTACGCACCTTGGGGGGCGAGCATATTGCGGTGATGCCCGACTTTATCCGCGATCCTAAAACCGGGGCGTGTTCGGTTGGTGTGCCACCGCGTTATCTGGGGCTGCGTCTGGTCACTGACGATTAGGCTGGCACTTAGCCACGCTCCAGAACGGCTTGTGCAAACTTGTCCAGGTCTGCAATCGTAATTTGTTTGCGGCCTGCCAGAATCAAGCCCTGGTGATCCCAGCTACTGACGACACGGCTGGCCGTGTACAAGGTGGTCCCGGCCAGGTCAGCCAGATCTTGCCGGGTCACCGGAATGCTCAAGGATGTGCCTTGTGCGCCGCTTTGGCCCACTTGGCGAATCAAACGCAGCAGGCTGTGAGCAAGCCGCTGCTCCACTTCCAGACTATGAATTTCCAACAGGCGATCATCCGCATCGCTGAGTCGTTGTGCGACGGTATCTTGCGCAGAATTGAGCAGGCACGGAAAGCGTTGTGTCAGGCTGTCCCAGGATTTCTCTGGCCAGGCCAATGCCGCGCTGGTGGTCACGCTGATAGCGGTAGCCGGGTAGTTGCGGCGGCGCAGTGCTGGGGCAATGCCAATCACATCGCCCGGTAAGGCAAAACGTACCAGCAGTTGCGAGCCATTGGGCATGGTGCGCACGACTTTGATCAGGCCTTGGAGCAGGACGAAAAAATGGTCGCTGCTTTGTTCCTGGCGAAAGACCTGGCTGTCCTTGTCGTAGTGGATCAGGCGTCCTTCTTGCCACAGCTCATCGATGCCGCTTGCGTCCAGCGTGGAGAAAACGGGCAGGTTGGCTAACAAGGAGGGGTAGGAGATGTCAGTCATCACTTAAGCTTTCTGAGCGGGTTTTTAGCCCTAGTTTGCTGGCCAGCTTGTGTAGATTGCTGGGGTCTATGCCTAGCTGCCGGGCAGCCTGGCTCCAGTTACCGGTGGTATCCTCCAAAGCCTTTCGGATCAGTTGGCTCTGTAGTTGCTCAACGGACTGACGCAAGGATTGGCGGGGGGGATCAATCGCCATACTGGTCGCTGCGACAGGCTGGTGGATAGAAGGTAACAAATTGAGATTATCAGCGCTAAGTGTAAATATTTGGTTACGTTCTGGCGTGTCGACCAGCAGGCGGATAGTTGCCCGGCTGATCAAATGTTCCAGTTCACGAACATTACCCGGCCAATGATAAGCCAGTAAAGCGGCTTCTGCGTCGGGAGACAAGCGAATTCCGCGTAATCCCAAACGGGATCGGTTGATTTCCAAAAAATGGCCTGCCAGCAGCAAGATGTCCTGATGGCGCTCGCGCAGGGCAGGGATGGTAAGTGGAAAAACCGACAGGCGGTGAAACAGGTCCGCCCGGAAACCGCCTTGGGCGATCTGCTGACTCAGGTCACGGTTGGTGGCGGCAACCAGACGCACATTCAGCTTGATGGGGTGGTCCGCCCCCAAGCGTTGAATCTCGCCATTCTGCAAGGTACGCAGCAGCTTGGCCTGAATCGTCAAAGACAACTCACCGATTTCATCCAGAAACAGGGTGCCGCCCTGAGCCGCTTCAAAGCGCCCGGCGCGATTTTCATGCGCCCCGGAAAAGGCCCCCTTTACATGTCCAAATAATTCGCTTTCCGCCAAAGACTCGGGCAGGGCAGCACAGTTCACGTAGATCAAGGGACTGTTGTGACGTGGTGAGCGTTGATGCAGGCGCTGTGCAAACAGCTCTTTCCCTACCCCCGTCTCGCCCAGTAAAAGTACAGGCAGCTCTGAGGAGGCCACCGTGTCCAGCAACTGAATGACTTCCTGCAGCGGTTTGCTGTTGCCAATGATGGCGGCCGAGTTATGGCGTGACAAATAATCGGGCGGCAAGGTGGAGAGCAGTCGTAGACTGCGGTTCTCTTCTTCCAGTTCGCTGATGCGGATCGCGCTCTCCAGCACCAGGCACCAGTGCTTCAGTTCTATCAGCATGGAGGTTGAAAACGTCCCTGGCCGCAAGGCATCCAGCGTCAGAATGCCCCAGGGTGTGCCCTGGGCTTGCAAGGTAATCCCTACGCAATCGTGTACCGGCAAAGGCTGGCCCAGTTTGTCATCAAGCAAGCCGTCGTAAGGGTCGGGCAGGCCACAGTGGGGTTCAAAGCGGGTCAGGTTGGATGAGCTCAAAATTCGGTTCAAACGGGGGTGGTCTGCAATCACGAAGTGACGCCCCAGGGTGTCATGGCCCAAGCCGCTGGCTGCAACAATACGCAATACGGTGTCATCCAGTTTCAGCAAACCCGCTGCATCACAGCCAAAGTGCCTAGCCAGCAAATGCACCATGCGCTGTAGACGTAAGGGCCCGGGAATCTCGGTGGCAAGGTCGGCAATCAAAAGATCTAGCATGGGTGGAGAATACCCTTATGGTGAAAAATACCCAGTTTTGTTGGGGTAGTTTATACCTAGGATGGTGACAAACCATTGATCTATGTCGTCTTGGACTTGGCACGGTCTTTGCTTTAGAGGTCTTGTCATACATTTTTAAGGACTATGACATGACCCCCGACTTAGCAGAACATCGCTACAAGGCGTGTACTTCGGTCCGTCCCCCGTTCCGGGGCCGTACCCAAACAGGTTTTGACCAGGTAACTGGGTCCTGCCAGGACCTGTTTGGATTGGGTCGTTTGATTCATCAGCGAGACGGAGAAGAAAATGCGTAGCTATAAAAAACTATGGTGGTCCCTGGTGGCAGTCACCATGGTCACCTTTGCCATCCTGGGATGGACAGGTGTGGAGGTGTATCGTCAGGCACCCCCCATGCCGGTCAAGGTAGTCACACCGGATGGCCGTGAATTTACCTCACAGGAACAGATACATCGTGGCCAGTCCGCCTGGCAAAGTACCGGCGGTATGCAACTGGGCTCGATCTGGGGGCACGGGGCCTACCAGGCACCGGACTGGAGTGCCGACTGGTTGCACCGCGAGGCTCTGGCCTGGCTGGATTTGGCTGCCCAGCAAACCTACTCGCTGAACTATGATCAGCTGACATCCAGTCAGCAGGCCACCTTGCGGCAGGAACTGCAGGACGAATACCGTCCTAACCGCATTGATGAAGCGACGGGCGTGCTGCAGATCAGTGAACGTCGCGCCAAGGCCATCGACACTACCGCCCAGTACTACATTGACCTGTTTGGTGACGCGCCCGAGCTGAAATCCAGCCGCGAGAGCTTTGCCATGAAGGACAACACCTTGCCAGAGCTGCAGCGCCGTCAGGACATGACCCGCTTTTTCTTCTGGCTGTCCTGGGCCACGGTAACTGATCGTCCTGGCACCACCGTCAGCTATACCAACAACTGGCCGCACGAGCCCTTGGTGGATAACTATCCTTCCACGGCCAATATCGTCTGGTCCATCGTCAGTATCGTGCTCTTGCTGGCCGGTATTGGCCTGCTGGTCTGGATCTGGGCCTTTACGCACAAAGAAGAGGAAGCCCCTGTTGCCCCGGCTACCGACCCGGTTCTGGCTTTCCGTCTGACCCCTTCACAGCGTGCCCTGAAAAAATATGCCTTCCTGACGGTTGCCCTGTTTGTCATCCAGGTTTTCCTGGGGGGCTTTACCGCACACTACACGGTTGAAGGCCAGATGTTCTATGGCATAGACGTGTCGCAGTGGTTCCCTTATTCCCTGACCCGTACCTGGCATATTCAGGCAGCTCTCTTGTGGATTGCCAGTGGTTTTCTGACCGCCGGCTTGTTCCTGGTGCCCTTGATTAACGGGGGCGAGGATCCCAAGTTCCAGCGCCTGGGTGTGGACATCCTGTTCGGTGCTCTGGTTGTGCTCTTTATTGGTTCTTTTGCCGGTAACTTCCTGACTATCAAAAACATTCTGCCTCCCGAGCTGAACTTCTGGTTTGGTCACCAGGGCTACGAATACCTGGATCTGGGGCGTTTCTGGCAGATCATCAAGTTCATTGGTCTGGCTTTCTGGCTGTTGCTGATGCTGCGTGGCATGTGGCCTGCTCTGCGTCGAGACAAGGGCGACAACCACTTGCTGGTTCTGTTGACCATCTCTACCGTGGCCATTGGCCTGTTCTACGGGACTGGCCTGTTCTACGGCGAGCACACCAATATCACCATCATGGAGTACTGGCGCTGGTGGGTGGTTCACCTGTGGGTTGAAGGTTTCTTTGAGGTCTTTGCCACGGTTGCCATGGGCTTTATCTTCCTGACCTTGGGGCTGGTTTCCAAGCGTAGTGCCACCATTGCCGGTCTGGCTGCCGCCTCGCTGTTCCTGGTTGGCGGGGTGCCGGGTACTTTGCATCACATGTACTTCTCGGGTACGACCACTCCGATCATGGCCATTGGTGCTTCTTTCAGTGCGTTGGAAGTGGTGCCTTTGATCATGTTGGGTTACGAAGCCTTCCATAACTGGAAAATGCAGAAACAAGCCGGCTGGATGAGCGATTTGCGTTGGCCCGTCATGTTCTTTGTGGCCGTGGCCTTCTGGAACATGCTCGGTGCTGGTGTGTTTGGTTTCCTGATCAACCCACCTATCTCGCTGTACTACATTCAGGGTCTGAACACGACACCACTGCATGCACACGCTGCCTTGTTTGGTGTGTATGGCTTTCTGTCTCTGGGCTTTGTCTTGCTGGTGGTACGTTATATCTCGCCCGAGGTTCGCTATAACGACCGTGTGATGAGCTGGGGCTTCTGGGCACTGAACGGTGGTTTGGTGCTGATGATGTTCGTCAGCTTGCTGCCTGCTGGGATTATTCAGGCTTGGGCCAGCATTTCGGAAGGCATGTGGTACGCCCGCAGCGAAGAGTTCATGCAGCAGCCCATCCTGCAATCTTTGCGTTGGTGGCGCACCTTGGGTGACGTCGTCTTTATTGCCGGTGCCTTGATCGTGTTCCAGCAGGTTTGGGTACGTATCTCTGCACGGCGTCGGATAACGCCGGCCAATGCAGTCGGTGCCATCAAAACATCCTGATCTTTTTTACTGGCGCTCTCTTTTTCTATGAGAGCGCATCGACAAGAAAACCGCCTTCGGGCGGTTTTTTTATGTTGGAGGGACTGGTGTGCTCCGAGTACGAGCGCCAAGCTGGTGGCCGTTTTGTCAGGCTGTGTGGATTGTGTTTGCGAACACCTAGGGTTAACGCTGTATTGTGATGATCAATAATAGTTATTTATCATAATAATTATTGATTCAAATTAATTGGATAGAGATCCAGTTTCACAAGAGCAAGGAAGGCTGATGAATATTGAACGCACAGAAGAGCAAACCGTGTCTTGTACGGTAGAGAACCGTATCGCCTGGGTGAAATTCAATCGTCCCGAAAAACGCAATGCCATGAGTCCGCAACTGAATCGTCAGATGATGCGTGTACTCGATGAACTGGAGTTCCGTGAGGACGTGGGTGTCGTGGTGCTCAGTGGCGAGGGCTCGGCTTGGACTGCCGGCATGGACTTGAAAGAGTATTTCCGGGAGACCGAGGCCACAGGCCTGGAAGGGACGCGCAAGGCGCAACGTGAAAGTTACGGTTGGTGGCGCCGGTTGCGTTGGTTTCAGAAACCGACGATTGCGATGGTCAATGGCTGGTGCTTTGGTGGAGGCTACGGCCCCTTGTTTGCCTGCGACCTGGCGTTTGCCGCTGATGAGGCCACGTTTGGCCTGTCTGAAATCAACTGGGGTATTTTGCCCGGTGGTGGTGCCTCGAAGGTTGCGGTCGAGCTTTTGTCGTTCCGTAATGCGATGTATCACGCCATGATGGGTGAGAACATCGACGGGCGTACGGCAGCCCAGTGGGGGCTGGTCAATGAGTCCTTGCCCTTGGAGAGCTTGCAAGAGCGCGTGACGCAGGTTGCGCAAACCTTGCTGCAAAAGAACCCGATTGCCTTGAAGGCAACCAAAGATGCCATTCGTCGTGTGCGGGAAATGACTTACGACAATGCTGAAGATTATCTGGTGCGAGTTCAGGAAGCAGCCAACAGTTTCGATAACGAAGGCCGCAAAGAGGGTATGCGTCAGTTCCTGGACGATAAAACATACAAGCCTGGCCTGGGAACCTACGACCTTTCCAAACAAAAAGCCTGATAAACGGCACAGCAGGGGAGGCAGCCTCCTTGGTCTGAAGGAGAGCTGACATCACCCAATGGGAGACAACAGTGATAAGGACACAGAGGGTGGCCGCTCAGCGGCCGGATATCGGACGGCTGTTAAAGCCCGGTTCCATTGCTATTGTGGGCGCGTCTGCCACACCCGGCGCACTGGGTGCATCGGTACTGGGTAATCTGGAACGCAACGGTTTTGCCGGTGAGATTTACTTGATCAATCCCAAGCGCGCCCAGATAGCAGGCCGCCCTTGCCTGGCATCCGTTGAACAGCTTCCTGACGGAGTGGATGTGGCTGTCTTGGCGATTCCACAAACGGCCGTCCTGGATACCATTCGTGCGCTGGCCAAGCGGCGTGTCGGTGCGGCGATCATTTTCTCGGCAGGTTTTGCCGAGGCCGGAGAGCAGGGCCAAGCCGAGCAAAGCGAGATTGCTCGAATCGCGGCTGAGGCTGGCATGGTGATTGAAGGGCCTAACTGTTTGGGGAGCATCAATTATCAGCAAGGTGTGCCACTGACGTTTGTGCAAGTGGATATTCGGGACAAGACCTGCGCGTCGCAACCGTGCATCGGGGTGGTGTCGCAAAGCGGTGCCATGATGACGGTGCTGTGCACCACCTTGTCCAGCCGTCACTTGCCCTTGTCCTACGCCGTCTCAACGGGTAATGAGGCGGCCAGTGTTGCGGAAGATTATGTGGAGTTCTTGCTGGAACAAAGCCATACCCGCGTTATTGCGATGATTGTCGAGCAATTTCGTCATCCAGAGCGCATGCTGGCAGCCGTGGCCCAGGCACGTCGTCAGGGCAAGACGCTTGTCCTGCTTCATCCAGGCAAAAGCAGTGCGGCTCGCGCTTCTGCGGCCACACATACCGGGGTTCTGGCTGGCGACTACTCCTTGATGCGCACCAAGATGGAGCGTGCGGGTGCTGTTTTTGCAGAAACACTGGAAGAGCTAGGTGATATCGCCGAGATTGCCATTCGTTGTCCGGCCTTGCCGGCTGCGGGCGTAGCGGTTCTGGGAGAGTCAGGCGCCTTCAAAGCCTTGACCCTGGATTGGGCCGAGGCCTTGCAACTGGATCTGCCGGTGATCAGTGACCAGGACTCGCCGCAGCTAAGGGCGGTGTTGCCCGGTTTTGTGGGTGTGAGCAATCCCTTGGACCTGACGGCACAAGGTTTGGTCGATCCGGACCTCTATTACCGTACCTTGACGGCGTTGCTGGAGGACGAACGCTTCTCCACCCTTGTCATTGGTCTGATTCAGGGCGATGCGGTGACCTGCGGCATCAAAATGCCCCCGGTGCTGCGAGCCATACACGATTTGCGTCCCCGTAAAGCCGTGGTGCTGGCCGGATTGGATGAGGGGGCGGCTGTCCCACCCGAGTTCATTGAGCAACTGCGCAGCCTGGGCGTTCCGTATTTCCCCAGTACCGAGCGGGCCTTGCGTGCCGTGCAACGGTTGACAGCGTTGCAAGCACGCCGTTTTGAAAGCAGTCACAGTGAACCCAAAGCCTTAGCTTTGCCGGCAGATCGCACCGTTGTGCCTGAATATCAGGCCAAGCAAATCCTGGCCCAAGCGGGCATACCATTTGCTCGTGGAGAACTGGCTACTAGCCTGGAGCAGGCGGTAGAGACCGCCCAGGCGCTGGGTTGGCCTGTTGCGCTCAAGGCTCAGTCTGCGCAGTTAAGCCACAAGAGTGATGCAGGCGGTGTCATTCTTAACGTTGGCGACAGGCCATCTTTAGAGCAAGCCTGGACGCGTCTGCATGCCAATGTGGCCAACTACGACGGCAATATTGTCCTGGATGGTGTGCTGGTAGAGGCCATGGGACGGCGTGGCCTGGAGATGATTGTAGGGGCGCGTCAGGACCCGCAATGGGGGCCGGTCATTTTGGTAGGTATGGGAGGAGTTACGGCGGAAATCATGCGTGATGTTCGTCTGCTGGATGCTGATCTGTCCGTAAGGCAGGTATTGCATGAGCTCGATCAGTTGCAGGCAGCGGCCTTGTTGCATGGCTATCGAGGCTCCCCCAGGCTTGATCGTGAGGCATTGGCCGAGCTGATCGTCCGCCTCGGGCAGGTGTTGCGTGGCACGCCTGCTATTCGTGAAATAGACCTTAATCCGGTGATTGTGTTGCCCGAAGCTCAAGGTGTGCTTGCATTAGATGCCCTGATGCTGATTCAGGGTCAAAGCGGCTGAGGTCCACCAGGGCTGGCTGTTCATGCCAGCCCATTTAATTCCTTTCTCCATCCTTCACAGGAGCTTGCCTTGAGCCTGCCTTATTTGCCGGGCCGTGTACGCGTGCCCGCTTCCACCGAGCCTTCGACCTTGGGCTATGCGTATTACGTCACGATTGTCTTATTGCTGGCCTATACGCTGTCCTTTGTGGATCGCCAGATCTTGGGCCTGTTGGTGCAGCCCATCAAAAAGGATCTGCATCTGTCAGATTGGATGTTCAGTATTGTTCACGGTTTTGCGTTTGCCATTTTCTATACGTTTGTTGGGATTTTTCTGGGCCGCTTGGCAGACCGCTGGAATCGCCGCAACCTGATTGTGATTGGAATGGTGGTGTGGGTGTTGGCCACTGCCGCAGGGGGCTATGTGACTGGTTTCGCATCGCTTTTTGTCGCCCGCATGTTCGTGGGCATTGGCGAGGCCGCCCTGTCTCCGGCCGCCTATTCTATGTTGGCCGATTACTTTGCGCCCGAGCGCCGGGCCCGTGCCATGAGTATTTATACATCGGGGGTCTATATAGGATCGGCGACTGCCTTCATTGTGGGTGGGCTGGTCATTGAGGCGACCAGCCAGTCAGGGACGCTGGTGTTTCCGCTGCTGGGCAGCTTCAAACCCTGGCAGGCGGCCTTCATCTTTGTGGCCTTGCCCGGTATCCCCCTTGTTCTGCTGATGCTAACGGTGCGGGAGCCGGTGCGGCGGGGCCTGAAAGAGGCCAGCCCAACCGCGCGTGCCGGATCGGCTTGCGCCCCGGATTGGCGCTATGTGCTGCGTCATAAACGGGCCTACTTTCCACTGCTGTTGGCTCCGGGGCTGACCGCCATGATCACGTTTGGCGTCACGGCCTGGCTGCCCGCTACCTTTATCCGCCAGTGGGGCTGGACTCCGGGTGAAATTGGCCCAGCTTACGGGGTCATTATTTTGACATTTGGGATTGGGGGCATGCTGGTCAGTGGCTTTCTGGCTGATCATCTGACCGCACGCGGCAAGCTGGTAGGCTCGATCCTTATTTCCTTGATCGCCACCAGCGTTCTGATCGTGACTGGCGTGGCGCTGGCCTTTGCCCCTTCTGCTGAGTTTGCGTTGGTAGCGGTGGCAGCAACGACCTTCTTTCTGGGGATGCCCGTTGCCTTGGCTCCTCCTATCTTGCAGGCGATTACGCCCAATCAATTGCGGGGGCAGGTCACGTCGATTTATCTGCTTCTGATCAATTTGATTGGCTTGGGCATGGGCCCGTTTCTGGTCGCTTTTTTCACGGATTTTATTTTTTATGACGAGCAGAAAGTAGGGTTGTCATTGGGTTTGGTCTCAGCCTTGGCGGCCTTGCTGTCAGTCGTGTGCCTGGCCCGGGCGATTGGCCCTTATCGTCAATTGGTCGCCGGTTTGGCGCAGCAAGAGAGGACTTAAGTATGCAAGCATTACATTATCAGCCCCCCTTGGAGGATTTCCGGTTTGTGCAGCAGTATTGCTTACAGGCGGAAAAAGAGTGGTGCCGTTTGTCGGCGCACCAGGGGCTGGATCAGGAAACGGCAGATAGGGTGCTCGAGGCGGCCGGACGCTTCTGTGCTGACGTATTGGCGCCGCTCAATGGGCCAGCGGACTTGCAAGGCTGTCGTCTGGAGCACGGACGGGTCTTGACGCCAGACGGGTTTGCTAAAGCCTATGCCGATTTTGTGGAAGCGGGCTGGCCTGCTTTGGCCTGCGATCCCAGCGTGGGCGGCCAGGGTCTGCCTCAGTTGCTGGATACGGCCTTGCATGAAATGCTGGCATCGGCCAATCACGGCTGGGCCATGTATCCGGGAATTTTGCATGGTGCGTACGCCTGCTTGCATGCTCATGGTGATGATTACATTCGTCGCACCTATCTGCCGCCTATCGTTAGCGGGCGTTGGTTGGCCACGATGTGCCTGACAGAACCACAAGCCGGTTCCGATTTGGGTTTGTTACGTACCCAGGCACTGCCCGAACAAGATGGTTCCTACCGCTTGCATGGCAACAAGATTTTCATCTCTGGTGGCGATCAGGATATGAGCGAGAACATCGTTCATCTGGTGCTGGCACGTCTGCCCGATGCCCCTGCCGGTACACGGGGGCTGTCCTTGTTCCTGGCCCCACGCCTGATTCCCCAGGAACAGGGATTGGTTCCCAATACGATTTATTGCGATGGTATTGAGAAGAAAATGGGTATCAAGGGCAGTGCTACTTGTACGATGCGTTTCGAGGCTGCCCAGGCCTGGTTGCTTGGCAAGCCGCATCAAGGTCTGGCTGCCATGTTTGTCATGATGAATTCGGCTCGTTTGCATGTTGGCTTGCAAGGCTTGGGGCATGCAGAAGCTGCGTGGCAATTGGCACGCACTTATGCTCACGAACGTCATCAGATGCGGGTGCAACCTCGCCCGGCAACGGCCAAGGGAGCAGCGGACCCTATTGCCCATCATCCTGCCATGCAACGCATCCTTGCCGACTTACGCGTCTGGACGGAGGGTATGCGGGTGATGGCGGCGTGGACAGCGCATCAGCTTGATTTGGCGCAGAGCCTGCCAGAGGGCGACGAGCAGGCTCAGGCGCTGAGTCTGGCCTCTTTGCTGACACCGGTCGTCAAGTCGTTCTTTACAGAGCGGGGCTTTGCCCTGGCCAGCGACGCACTACAAGTTTTTGGCGGCTATGGGTACGTGCATGAGTATCGTATTGAGCAAACGCTTCGGGATGTGCGTATTGCCATGATTTATGAAGGAACCAACCAGATCCAGGCGCTGGATCTGCTGCAGCGCAAGATTGCTGCCGTGGGCCCCGAGGCCTTGCAACCTTTGCTCCAGACCTGGCGCGGGGAGGCGGATGCTTGCCTGAGTGCGATGGCGGACTGTCCGTGGGGCAAAGCGTTAAGGCAGTGGAGCGACCATCTGCACGAAGTGACGACCCATTTGTGCTCCCGTGCTCAACACGATACGCAAGTGCTGGCGTGGTGTGCGGAGGATTATCTGCGCTTGGTCGGTACCGTGTGTATGGCATTTGCCTGGGCACGGGCAGGGCGGGTCAGTCGCTTGCAGGCCGATACCAGCTTGTGTGAGCGTAAGGTGGCCAGTGCTGATTATTTCTTTGATCATGGCTTGCTGGACGCCCGCTATTATTTGAGCAGGATAGAGGCGACAGCGGCACGCACAGTGCCCATGCAAAAGCTCGTCTGAGACGGTTTACAGGTCTATGTTCTATGATTGATGTCTGCACCGATCAACGGTGTGCCGCTCAGGATGGTGTCGATAGTATGTCGACACTGTCTTGCTGGCGTTTTTCTCTTTTTAGTCAGACACCAACTCATGGACAGTGCTCTCGAATCCGCTGTTGACCAGTCGCGCCTTCTGCGCTTTCTGGGCTATCGCCTCACGCGTACGGAAATTCATATTCATAAGCTGTTTGCGCATCGTGTTGCCGAGCATGATCTCAAGCCCAGCGAGTTTTCTATTTTGATCTTGCTCGATGCCAATCCGGGAATCTATTTACGCCAATTGGGTGAAACGCTGGATATCTCGCCGTCCAATCTGGTGCCGGTGGTCGAGCGTCTGGTCAAGCGTGGTTTGATCCAACGCCATTCAGACCCGCGTGATCGACGTTTGCAGCAATTGCATCTGACTGCTCAAGGCCAGACTTTGCTCTTGCCTGCTGAAGAGCAGGTCGGAAAATTGGAGGAGGAATTGGAACAGATTCTCACCGCTACCGAGCGGCGCCATTTGTTCTCGGCCCTGGACAAACTGATGGCCGTCCAAGAGAGTCGCGAAAGCTGATCAGTTGCAGAATGGCTGAGCAGACGATCCTTGCGGATCGGGTTGCGGCGTATCGTTAACAGGTATTTTTTAAAACCGCCGTTGAGGCGGTTTTTTTTGTGCGCATCGCCAATGCTTGCGCTGCAACAAAGATGGCGTAGATTAAGTGCGTTCAAATACATCCTGTAACTGTTAGAGCAATCAACTATTTAATCAGCAGGCATTACGCCTGGATCAAACCGGAGGTAGTATGGAACGTCGTCATTTCTTGAAAAGTGCTGGCCTAGGTGTGGCCGCAGGAACCACTTTGTTGGCGGCGCAAGTACAAGCCCGCGAAACAGCCGCCCCCAAAAAGAATGCGCCCTGGCTGGCTGCACGTACAGAAGAGCAGATCGCCAAGCTGGAACGGGTCAAGGTGGATCTGGTTGCGCCTCCCATGGTCCATAAACACGAGCAAAAAGTGGGTCCCGAGCCGCGTGTCGTGGAATTTCGCATGACCATCTCCGAGCGCGAAATCGAGGTTGACCGTGACGGCACCACCATGCACGCCATGATGTTCGACGATTCCATGCCCGGTCCTACCATGGTGGTTCATGAAGGCGACTACCTGGAGCTGACCCTGGTGAACCCGGCCACCAACACCATGCCGCATAATATCGACTTTCATGCCTCGACCGGTGCGCTGGGCGGTGCCAAGCTGACCAACGTGAACCCTGGGGAGCAAGCCACACTGCGTTTCAAGGCCGACCGCAGCGGTACCTTCATTTACCACTGCGCACCAGAAGGCTCGGTTGCCTGGCACGTGGTTCAGGGCATGCACGGTACCGTCATGGTGCTGCCACGCGACGGCCTGAAAGACTCGGCTGGTAACCCCTTGCATTACGACCGTGTCTACAGCATTGGTGAGTTTGACCTCTACATCCCTCGTGATGAAAAGGGTAACTTTAAAAAGTATGGTTCATCGGCGGAAAGCTACGGTGATACCTTGGAAGCCATGCGTGGCCTGATCCCCAGCCATGTGGTGTTCAACGGTAAGGTCGGTGCCTTGATGGGTGACGGTGCCATGAAGGCCAAAGTGGGTGAAACCGTGCTGTTCATTCACTCGCAGGCCAACCGCGATACGCGACCCCACCTGATCGGGGGGCACGGTGACTGGGTTTGGGAACTGGGTAAATTTGATGACCCACCCGCCAAGAACCTGGAAACCTGGTTCATTCGTGGCGGTTCGGCCGGTGTGGCGCTCTACACCTTCAAGCAGCCTGGAGTGTACGCCTACGTGAACCACAACCTGATCGAAGCCATGGAGCTGGGCGCCGCAGGTCACGTCCTGGTCGAAGGCGACTGGAACGATGACTTGATGAAACAAGTCAGCCCTCCCGGTCCGATCAAGGCTTAAGGCAGGAGTTGGTACCCGGAGCGCGGAATTGAGGAACAGGAGTACGAATCAATTCCGTCCGGGCTTGCAGGCAGTATCGTAAACAAGCCAAGAACAAGCAGGGGGTATGGACTTTGAAAACCAGGTCCCTTGTTCTGCAAACGAAGTATCAGCCGGGCATGCGTTCATGCCGACTGTTTAAAGGGTAAAACCATGAGAATCTATAGCCCCGCCACCATGATGTCATCTGCAATGGCCGCTTTGCTCTTGTTGGCCGCTGTTCCTGCAGCACATGCCGATTCCGACGAAGCCCTCAAACTATATAAATCGTCGTGTATGGTCTGCCACGCATCCGGTATGGCCAATGCGCCCCGCCTGGGTGATAAGGCTCGTTGGGCGCCCTTGATTGCTCAAGGCGAAGACGCCCTGATGGAAGTGGTTATCAATGGCAAGGGCGCCATGCCACCGCGTGGTGCTGCCCCCAAAGCCACGGACGAGCAATTGCGTAGTGTGGTGCGCTACATGATTGAGAAGGGCAGCTAAGGCGCTGACCTTCTCAGACTGGGCTTACAAGCTCCAGTCGTAATCAACCGTCAAGGGCGCATGGTCACTGAAACGCTCTTCTTTATAGACTGTGGCATGACGCGCCTTGGCAGCAATACCTGGGGTGGCAATTTGATAATCAATGCGCCACCCCACATTTTTGGCCCAAGCCTGGCCGCGGTTGCTCCACCAGGTGTAGCACTCGTCGGTGGTGTCGGGATGCAGGCTGCGATACACGTCTACCCAGGACAGCTCGTCCAGCACTTTTGTCATCCAGGCACGTTCTTCAGGTAGAAAGCCGCTGTTTTTCAGATTGCCTTTCCAGTTTTTCAGATCGGCTTCGTGGTGTGCAATATTCCAGTCACCACAAATGATGAATTCGCGGCCAGTATCACGGTGCTCCTGCATCAAGCCATTAATCCACTGCTCAAAATGATCCAGAAAGCGGTACTTGGCCGTTTGACGCTCGTCGCCCGACGAACCGGAGGGCAGGTAGGCGCTGATGACACTCAGGTCATGCCAGTCGGCGCGAATGATACGGCCTTCGGCATCAAATTCCTCGCAGGCCATCCCTTCGACCACATTTTCCGCTTTGTGATTCAGATACAGGCCTACGCCGCTATAGCCTTTTTTCTGCGCGTGGTGGAAATGCCCGTGATACTGACCGGGGTGGGTCAGATCGGGGGTCAGATCAGGCTCGCTGATCTTGATTTCCTGCATGCAGACAATATGAGGTTTCTGGGCTTCCAGCCAGGCGGGCAGGCCTTTACGAAAAGCAGCCCGAATACCGTTGACGTTTAACGAGGTGACGCGTAACACGTGGCAATTCTCCTTATAGCGTCAGCACTGTAACCCGTAACCTGCCTGTATGTCAGTGGCCGTCAGAGCTTGTTACGTGGCCGAGCCAAAGCGGTAGCTGGACACGGTCAAGCCACCAAAGGCGTGTGTTTCATGGTGAAAGCGATGCGCGGTATCGCCACGTGCGGCCCCGGCAGCCACCATGACGGGGACCAGGTGATCCTCGCGCGGATGGGCAATACGTGCTGCCGGAGCTTGTTCCCAATCCATCAAGGCCTGACGGCGAACAGTGGGATCCTCCAGGCTTAGGCTCTGGTGTAGCCAGGCATCAAACTGGGCCGAGGGCTCCACACCACCGGGTCCCATATTGCGCAGGTTGTGGTAGCTCAGGCCGCTGCCAATAATCAGCACATCCTCGTCCCGCAAGGGGGCCAGGGCTTGGCCCATGGCGTAGTGCAGGGCCGGGTCATAGTTGGCGTGAATGGACAACTGAACCATGGGCACTTTGGCCTGCGGGTAGATGACATAAGCCGGTACGAAGGCGCCGTGGTCAAAGCCGCGTTGCATATCCAGATGAGTGGGCAGGCCAGCGCCTTCCAGCAGGTTACAGACCTGCTGGGCCAATGCAGGATCGCCCGGTGCAGGGTAATGGATCTCGTAGGTATGGGGTGGAAAGCCATAGTAGTCGTACACCATGCTCGGTTGTGCTGCGGCTGCGACCAGCAAATGTGCCTGTTGGGCTTCCCAGTGGGCGGAGACCATCACGATTGCTTTGGGCGTGCGGCCCAGTTGGCGTGGAATGTCCTGCAAGGCAGTACGCAGCGGGGCGTACATGGTTTGTGCCTCGGAGATCCAGGGCCAGGGTCCGCCACCGTGCGAAATGAAATAGGTGGGCATTGTCATGATGATCTCCTGCCCCCCGCCAGATAGAGGCAGGGGTTAAGGGGTTGAGTGGGGCAATCAGTCTTTGCTGCGACCTGCGTCAATGCTCCAGGGGCCCGGGCCAGCAAAAGCCAGATAGAGGAACACAAAGCAGAACAGAACCGCCGCTTCGCCGCCGTTGAGAATTGGAGTGGCAAAGGTACTGGAGGTGGCGTGACCAATAAAATAAGCAAACGCGCACAGGCCCGATGCAACAAAGGCTGCAAAGCGAGAAAACAGCCCAAGCACCAGCAAGCCGCCCAGAACGAGTTCCAGGATGCCTGCAACCCCATACAGAGAGGTGATCTGCAGGTTGGCAAACATGTCTACTTTGGGGAAACCGAGGATCTTGGCAGTACCGTGTGTCAGCAGTAAATAGCCTGTGACAAAGCGCAGCAGGCTAAGGATGCGAGGAGTCCAGCTGGAAGTAAGGGCGCTCATGTGTTTTCCTTTGGAAAGTTGACAGTATCGGTAAAACAGCACCTGACCCGGGGAAGTGACATCGTTTCGATGTCAGCCTGGAGCTGGTCCCGCCCGTTCAAGGTCCAGACAGGCATCGGGTTGGCACTTTTTTTAGATTAATCAATTACTATCAGGAAATAAACAGGCCTATTTTCATTAGTTACTTTCTTATTAGGAAAGCATGGATACGATTCAGAGTTTGCGGGTGTTCAGAGAGATCGTGGTGGCGGGCAGTTTTGCCGCGGCGGCGCAACGTCTGGACATGTCAGCGCCTATGGTCAGCAAACACCTGGCCAATCTGGAAAAACAGCTAGGCACCCGCTTGCTCCATCGCAGCAGCCGTCGTTTGAGTCTGACAGAATTGGGGCAGACTTACTTTGACTATTGCCTGCAGGCGCTCGATACCCTGGAACGCGGGCAGCAGGCTTTGTCGGGTTCAGGGCATCAGCCGCAAGGGGCCTTGCGGGTGACGGCTCCGGTGTGGTTTGCAAATCGCAAAGTGGCGCAGTTGTTGCACGATTACCAAACACGCTTTCCGGAAGTGACTCTGGACATGAGCCTGAGCAATCACAAAGTGGATTTGGTGGCGGAAGGTTTTGATCTGGCTCTGCGGGTGATGCGTGAGCCTGCCCCGCATCAGATTGCGCGTCTTATTTGCCCCATGCCTTTTCATCTGGTGGCCAGCCCGGCGTTTGTGGCCCAGCACGGCATGCCGCGCAACTGTGCTGAGGTGATGCGTTTGCCTGCTATCAGTCCCAGTTATTTGCAGCAGCCCAGCTTCGAGCTGTTAGGGCCGGACGGGCCGGAGTCCTTGCGCCTGAATCCTTTTATGCGCTCGGACAACACGAACCTGACCTATTACAGCGCCTTGGGCGGAGCAGGGTTGGCCTATTTGCCCCAGTGGCTGGTCATGGATGATCTGAACAGTGGTCGTTTGGTTCGCTTGCTACCTGATTACACCGAAGAGCGGCAACAACTGCACGCTGTCTATGCCAGTCGTCGCTATTTGACACCTAAAGTGCGCAGTTTTATCGACTTCTTGTTAGAAGAACTGGCCGAACCTGCCAAGTGATGGCGCACAACACGCTAAAATGCTGTTCGTCTCTATCTTTTTCATACTCTGTCATGTCGGCTACTAACGATAATCGTCGCAATTTTGTGCGCTTTTCCCTGGAACAGGGAGTGCTGCGCTTTGGGGAATTCAAGGTCAAGTCTGGCCGTTTGAGTCCTTACTTCTTCAATGCCGGCCTGTTCAATACGGGACGTAGTGTGGGTCAACTGGCCCGTTTCTATGCCCAGGCTTTACTGGATTCGGGCGTGTCGTTTGACATGCTGTTCGGGCCTGCCTACAAAGGGATTCCTTTGGCTGCCGCGACCTCGATTGCCCTGGCTGAGCATCCTCAAATTGGTGATCGTGACGTGCCCTTTGCCTTCAACCGCAAAGAAGCCAAAGACCACGGCGAAGGCGGTACCCTGGTGGGAGCACCCTTGCAAGGCAAGGTCGTGATTATTGATGACGTGATCACAGCGGGTACGTCCGTGCGTGAATCCATGCAGATCATCAAGGCGGCGGGTGCAGAGCCTGCTGCGGTGCTGATTGCTCTGGATCGCATGGAACGCGCTGGTAATGACCAGGAACTGTCCGCGCATTCTGCTGTGCAGGAAGTGGAACAGACTTACGGTATTCCCGTGATCAGCATTGCTTCGCTGGCTGACATCATGGCGGTATTGGCAGACGATACGACCTTGGCCGCTCATGCTCCCCAGGTGAAAGCCTACCGTGATCGCTACGGCGTCTGATCTCCCGCGTTTGTTAAGCAGGATTCAGTAGTAAAAAAAACACCAGGCCTTGGCCTGGCGTTTTTGTGTCCGCTAAGCGCAGAGTCCGGACTTAAGCGTCCAGCTTTTGCTTGAGCATTTCATTGATTTGCTGCGGATTGGCCTTGCCCTTGGCAACCTTCATCACCTGGCCGACCAAGGCGTTGAAGGCCTTGGGTTTACCGGCACGGTGCTGTTCGACGATGCTGGGGTTGGCGGCCAGTACTTCGTCCACCATGGCCTCAATGGCACCCACATCGTTGATCTGCTTCAAGCCACGGGCGTCGATAATGGCATCTACATCGCCATTGAGCTCGCCATCCCACTGCGCCGCAAAGACATCGCGGGCAATCTTGTTGGAGATGGTGCCGTCAGCAATACGGGCAATCAGCTGAGCCAATTGTGCCGGGCTGACTTTGGACTGTTCGATGCTGATTTCTTCACGGTTCAAGGCAGCCGACAGCTCGCCCAGCACCCAGTTGGCAGCCAGTTTGGCATTGGCGCTGGAACCTGCTTGCAAGATGGCTTCAAAGAAGTCGGAAGTGGCGCGGTCTACCGTCAGCTGCGAGGCGTCGTAACGGCTCAGTTCAAACTCTTGCTCGAAGCGGGCCTGTTTCTGGGCGGGCAGTTCAGGCATGTTCTGACGAACCTGCTCGATCCATTCTTCACTGATAAACAGAGGTGGCAGGTCAGGGTCGGGGAAGTAGCGGTAATCGTGTGCATCTTCCTTGCTGCGCATGCTGCGGGTCTCATCGCGATCCGAGTCGTACAGGCGGGTTTCCTGAATGACCTTGCCACCGTCTTCGATCAGTTCGATCTGGCGACGTGCTTCGTATTGAATGGCACGTTCCAGGAAGCGGAAGGAGTTGATGTTTTTCAGTTCGCAACGGGTGCCAAATTCTTTCTGGCCTTTGGGGCGCACCGATACGTTGGCATCGACGCGGAACGAGCCTTCCTGCATATTGCCGTCGCAAATACCCAGCCAGACTACCAGGCTGTGCAAGGCGCGGGCATAGCCCACGGCTTCAGCAGCCGAGCGCATTTCAGGTTCGGACACGATCTCCAGCAGCGGAGTGCCTGCTCGGTTCAAGTCGATCCCGGTGCTGGACTCGCCGTAAGGACCACGGAAGTTTTCATGCAGGGATTTACCGGCATCTTCTTCCAGGTGGGCGCGTGTCAGATTGATGGTTTTTTCTTCGCCATCCAGCATGAAGCTGACTGTGCCGCCGCTGACGACGGGGATTTCCATCTGGCTGATCTGGTAGTTCTTGGGTAGATCAGGGTAGAAGTAGTTTTTGCGCTCGAACACGGAACGTGGCGCAATGTGGCCACCAACGGCCAGACCCAGACGGATCGCCCGTTCGGCAGCACCACGGTTAAAGACGGGCAGCGCGCCAGGCAGGGCCATATCGACTTCGTTGGCTTGCGTGTTGGGCAAGGCTCCAAAGCGGGTGCTGCTGCTGGAGAAGATTTTGGATTCGGTCGAGAGCTGGGTATGGGTTTCCAGCCCGATCACAATTTCCCATTCCATTATTGTTGTCCTGGTTGACGTTGATGCCAGTCGGTGACTTGCTGGAAGCGGTCGGCAAAGGCCAGCA
>JTFO01001781.1_pt1 | contig 20068 bp, 18 predicted proteins | sample 235411 | NCBI WGS metagenome assembly JTFO01 (sample SAMN03067590, study PRJNA260953) | activated sludge metagenome | biome: Sludge; feature: Wastewater; isolation source: CETP activated sludge from laboratory augmented bioreactor treating... | place: India:Gujarat | collected 2013-04
AACTGATGCGGACGTAACCCACGTTCGTTGATGTTCTGCCAAATGCCATCGCGGTACTGCACAAAGCGATAGCTGATGCCGTCATCAATACGTAGGCCTAAAATGGCATGACGCACCAGCGCATAGTCGCGGGCGTAATTTAACCTTTGATACAGCATCCGCGCTTGGTCTTCGACACTGGTATCACGCCGATCGGGCACCACAAAGCTGACGGTAAGGGCCAACATGGCAATAACCGCCAAGGTGACCATCACTTCAATTAGGGTAAAACCGCGGCAGCGCTGCATTCCCATCAGTTACTGGTATCCGCTACTGATCAAGGTTCCAGTTGCCGATATCGTCATCGGTACCAGGTTGACGATCTTCGCCGGCTGAAAAAATATCGATATCGCCATTCTCGCCTGGGCTAAGTAAGAGATAATCGCTGCCGTACGGGTCTTTCGGTAGGCGTTTAATGTAGCCACCACGGCGATAGTTACGCGGCGCTGGCTCGCTGGTTGGCTCGTTCACTAAAGCCTCTAAGCCTTGCTCAGTGGTAGGAAACAAACCGTTATCTAGGCGATACTGCGCTAAGGCATTCTCGAGCGAGATAATATCGGTTTTGGCTTTTTGGCGGTTGGCCTGTTCGCCGGCACCTAACACGTTGGGCAAAATCAACGAGGCTAAAAGACCCAAGATGGCGATAACTACCATCACTTCGATAAGACTAAAACCTGTTTGTTTTTTCATCGGATTCACCTCTAATAACAAGAATAATTACAAGCCGACGCTTTGATTAAGCGCCAGAATCGGCTGAATAATAGCTAGTACAATTAATAAGACCACGCCGGCCATGCCAACGATCAGTGCTGGCTCAAATATTTTTAGCGCAACGTTCATGGTGGTCTCAAAATCACGGTCTTGGTTATCCGCAGCCCGCCCGAGCAATTGCTCGAGTTCACCGGATTTTTCACCGGCCGCAATCATGTGCAGCATCATCGGCGGAAACAGTTTGCTCTGCGCCAAGGCGGCGCGCAAGCTACTGCCCTCGCGTACGCGGTCGCAGGCTTCGTCGATGGCGATTTGCATAGCGCGGTTGGTCATCACCTTGCCAGTAATTTTCAGCGCATCTAACAAAGGCACCGCCGACGCCGCTAAGATACTAAGGGTGCGGGCAAAACGTGCGGTATTCACGGCCTTGATCACCCGCCCCACTAACGGCACTTTCAATACAAACGCATCAAATTTATCGCGCCGTTCAGGTTTGCGCAGCAATTGTCCGCCCACTGCTAACCCGAGCAAGAGCATAACCAAGGCGATCAGCCCATAGGCTTGTAAGAATTCGCTGGCCGCCAGCAAGAATCGGGTGGTAGCTGGCAAGGCTTGGTCTAGGTCGCTGAATTGTTCCACGATTTGCGGCACCACGCTCACCAATAAGAAGATAACCACGCCTATCGCCACTAAGGTCATGATGGCGGGATAAACCAGCGCTTGCACCAACTGCCCTTTGAGCCGGTTGCGTTGCTCAGTGTAATCAGCTAGGCGATTAAGCACCTCGCCAAGATGGCCCGAGCGTTCGCCAGCGGCCACCATTGAGGTGAATAACTTATCAAACACATGCGGATATTCGGCCATGGCTTCGGCCAGCGAATAACCCTCAACCACTTTGGAGCGCACTGCCATCAAGAGTTTTTGCAGGCGGGCTTTGTCGGTTTGCTCAGACACCGCAAACAACGCCTGCTCCAGTGGTAACGCTGCACTTACTAAGGTGGCCAACTGCCGCGTGATCAGCGCCAAATCGCCGGCACTCACCCCACGCGTCTGCAACCTGGTTAATAGCGAGGGACTTGCGGACCCAGCTCCGGACCCGGCTGCGGAGCGAGCTCCAGAGCTGGGGCTGACAGTTTCTCCACGGGTGCGGCTGCGCCCTTGCTCGGCGAGCTCAACGCTGACCGGGATCAGCCCTTGCTCGCGCAGTTGCGAGCGCACTTGGCGCTCGGTATCGGCTTCAATGACGCCTTTGGTTTTTCGGCCACTGGCATTCAGTGCCTGAAATGCATATGCTGCCACGCCCTACTCCTCGCGCGTTACCCGCAACACTTCTTCTAAAGTGGTGCGGCCTTGCAGCACCTTAGCTAAGCCGTCATCGCGGATGCTGGGAGCGTGTTTGCGGGCATATTTTTCGATAGCTTGTTCACCATGTCCGCTGTGGATAAGTTCACGGACTTTCTCGTCCACCACTAACAGCTCATGGATACCGGTACGGCCGCGATAGCCGGTGTGATTACACTTGTCGCAGCCCACCGCACGGTACAAGGTTGCGCCTTTTTTCTTTTTGATATCAAAGGCATCAGCAACGTAAGCCAGTTCGTCTGGGCTGGCTTCGTAGGCTTCTTTGCAGTCGTCGCACAGGGTACGTACTAAGCGCTGCGCCAGTACCGCCAGTAACGACGACGACAGCAAAAAGGGCTCCACGCCCATGTCTTCTAGCCGCGAAATAGCGCCGGCGGCAGTATTGGTGTGCAACGTAGAGAGTACCAAGTGCCCGGTTAACGAGGCCTGTACACCAATTTGTGCGGTTTCTACGTCGCGGATCTCACCCACCATCACCACGTCTGGGTCTTGCCGCAAGATAGCGCGCAAGCCACGGGCAAAGGTCATATCAACTTTGGCGTTTACCTGCATTTGGCCGATGCCTTCGATGGAATATTCAATCGGGTCTTCAACGGTCAAAATATTTCGGTCGCGCGAATTAATTTCCATCAAGCCGGCGTACAAGGTGGTGGATTTACCCGAGCCGGTGGGCCCGGTCACCAAAATGATGCCGTGTGGCTTGTTGATCAACTGCGAAAAGACCTTGCGATTGGCTTCGGTCATGCCCAGTTGTTCGAGGTTCAAACGCGCATTGTTTTTATCGAGCAAGCGCAGTACTACCCGCTCGCCATGGTTAGATGGCATGGTTGATACCCGCACATCTACGGCACGGCCGGCAATCAGCAAGCTAATACGGCCATCTTGTGGCACCCGCTTTTCTGCGATATCCAGCTGCGCCATGACCTTAATGCGTGACACCAACAGCGAGCTTAACTTGCGATTGGGGCGAATGATTTCGCGCAGTACGCCGTCTATCCGAAAGCGCACCAACAGTTCTTTTTCAAAGGTTTCGATATGGATATCTGAGGCGCCTTCTTTGATCGCCTCAGACAACATGGCGTTGATAAGCTTGATGATGGGCGCATCGTCTTCGCTTTCTAATAAATCTTCGGTTTGCGGTAGCTCATCGGCTAACGAGAACAGGTTGCTTTCGTTACCTATGTCTTCCATCAGCTGTTTCGCTTCAGACGAATCGCGCTGATAGGCTTGGGTGAGGATGGCCTCAAACTCGTCGTTAGGGTGATACTCAATGGCAAAGCTACGCCCGAGCACCCGCCGTACTTCAAGCAAGGTGTGGGGGCTAACGCCCTGGCGCGCATGCACCACCGGCTTACTCGTGACCTCGGTGGATTCGTCGGCGGCTACATCAGTATTGTCAGGCGCGGACGCCGGCATGGCCACTATCACTCCGTGACGCTTCGCAAACGCAAACGGCAACCGCTTCGGTGCCACTTGCGCGGCAACATCAGCGATATCAGTCATTGTTGTTACCTTCTGTGGAGGAACTTGCAGACCCAGCTCCGGACCCGGCTCCAGAGGTGGGGCTGACCCCCTCCTCCAACCCCTGCTCCCAGTTCGGTGGCAAGATCAGCTCATCATTGTATGCTGGCAGGCGCGGCTGTGAGGTGAGTGGCATCAAGGCGATGCCCTCTTCGTCGCGCTGCAATTGCTGGGCCCGAATAAAGTTGTATTTACGGCTAGAGATCTGGCTTGCTACGCCACTATCGCGCACAATGCGGGGCCGTAAAAATACCATCAGGTTACGTTTTTGACGGGTGGTTGAGGTGCTCTTAAAGAGGTTGCCCAACCAAGGAATATCGCCCAACAATGGCACTTTGGAGACGGACTCTTGCACGTCTTCGTCAATCAGGCCGCCCAGCACGATGGTTTCGCCGTCTTCGGCCATCACCACGGTGCTCAGCTCACGTTTGTTGACAATGATATCGACGCTGGTAGCCCCACTGATGCTGGACACTTCCTGCTCAATCACCAATTGTACGGCGTTACCTTCGTTGATTTGTGGGGTGACTTTAAGCTTAATACCTACGTCTTCACGCTCTACTGTCTGAAACGGATTATCGTTATTAGAGCCGGTGGTTGAGCCGGTAATAGTAGGTACCGATTGGCCCACCAAAAACGAGGCTTCTTCGTTATCCAAGGTCATGATGCTGGGCGTGGCCAAGATGTTGGAGTTGGTGGTGCTGCTCACCGCTTGAATGATCGCACCCCAATCATTTTTCAACACCCCTACCATCATGCCGTTAACGTTACCCAACACTTGTGCCAACAAGGTGGCGTCACCGGGAGTGTCCGGCTGAGTAGTGGTTAACGGGTTACCAGCGTTATCGATTTGGGTGGTGGTGGTGCCTTCACGTTCACGCGCCATGTAGGCACCTAAGGCCAATTGGCCAATCGGTGCTTGGCGACCGTTGTTGTATTGCACCATACCGCCGTCTTCGCTGATCCACTGCAGGCCTAAATCGATGCCGTCGCCTTCCATGATTTCGACGATGATGGCTTCTACATGCACTTGGGCGCGGCGAATATCCAACTGGCGAATCACGCTTTCTAGGCTGGTAAGCAAATCAGGTGCGGCGGTAATGACCAACGAGTTGCTGGCTTCGTGGGCGCTGATGCTGATTTCGGCGCTGCTGCCACCGGTGCGGCGCGCGGCGGCTGCCGGCACTGTGCCACCACCCGAGGCGGCTTTTTCTGCTTGTAAGCTTTGGCTCACGCCTTGCAGTACGTCCACTAAATCAGGCGCCTTAGCATATTTCAGGTAATAGACGCGGGTGTTACCTTCGGTTTTCAAATCTTGATCGAGCTGGTTGATGAGTTTGACCACTCGCTCGCGGGCGCGCGGCTCTCCACTAACCACCACGCTGTTGGTACGTTCGTCGGCAACGATTTTAGGGATCAACAACGCAGGCGAGCCATCGTTGGCTTTTTCAAACAAAGCCGAGGCAATCCGCACCACCTCTGAGGCCGATGCGTACTCGAGTTTAATCACTTCAACGTCTTGGTTTCCGGCACGGTCGACGCGTTCAACAATCTCCACAATACGCTGCACAGTCTCGCTGCGGCCAGTAATGATCAGCACGTTCGACGAATCGTAGTTGACCACGTTACCACCGCCGGCTTGGTCATTGAGCAACCGCAATAATGGCGCTAGCTCTCGTACGGCCACGTTTTGCACCGGCACCACACGGGTGATCAAGGTATCGCCACCTAACGAGTTATCGTCGACTACCGGAATGGCACCGTTGCGTGCGTCTTTGTCGCGCATCACTTTAATCACCCCAGACTCCATGGTGACCGTTGCAAAGCCGTGCACTTCTAAGATATTCAAAAAGAACTGCCAGTATTGCGATTCGGTCATCACATCGTAGCTACGCACATCAATGCGGCCGCGCACGTCAGGATCGATGATGATGGTTTTGCCGAGGTTACGGCCCACCACCTGAATAAACTCAGTGATTTCGGTGTTTTTAAAGCTGGCCGTATATTCCACCGGTTTATCTTGAGCCTGCCGTGCAGCTTGCGCGAAGGCTTGCTCAGGAGCGGTGTAGGCAGCGCCGAGCGCGAGGCCCAAGGCGATAGCGACCGAAAGTGAGGTTTTACGCATACGGGTTCCTTTCATTACTCTTCACCTTGCGGTAAATCATTGATATCTAATCGCAAGTCGATGTATTCAGTGCCGCGCACCACAGTTACAGTGGCAGCGGTCATGGTCGCCAACTCATTAGTTAGTTTGATGGCGGTGGCGATGTTGGTTAAATCTTGGCCATTGATGGCCACGGCTAAATCGCCGCTTTTAAACCCGGCTTGGTTAAACAGCGCGGGGTTGGCTCCGGGCGATAGGCGATAGCCTTTTAAGCCGCTACCTTCGCGCACTGGCGCTATCCGAATAAAAGTAAGCAAGGCTTGCGCTTTGGCTTGGGCGGCGCCTTCAAGCTGTGGGCCTGGGTCGGTAGCGGGCACGCCGCGGTCGGTTGCCGTAGGCGGTAAGCCACCGGCAACGGGCCCGGCTGCAACGTTGGCGCCGGCTTGATTGTTGTTGCGCTGCATGTTCGCCATGGTCAGCGATAAGCCTTCGCTTAACTCACCTATGCCTTCTAGCTCTAAGGTTTCTAAGCGACCGTTGTTATCTAGGATCACGCGGTCGGCGTAAATTTCGTGAATACCCACCTGCGTGCCCGATAGTTTTTCGCCCACCACATAGACTTCTTGTTTACCGGTACGTTCAATGATGGCGGCCGAACGGGCTGGGTTGGAAGATGCCGACACCCCCAACAAGCGTACATTCAAGGTGGTTTTGGGAGCGTTCTGAGCGGCTACTTGTTGCTGTTGTTTGACCTCGGCGCTGCCAAATAATTGCAGCCGCACGAGGCCACTGATGCTTGGCGCAACGTTGCTATTGGCACTGGCTGGCTGGCGAATCGGGCCGGTTGGCACCTCCGCGCGAGGTGTGATCAGCTGCCAGGTGAGCTGGGCGGCAAACCACACGGCAACGACGGCACATACGGCGGTAATAAGGCTGTTGCCGTAACGCTGCAACAGGGCAACGGCTTGATTATTCTGTATCTGCATGGATGATTAATGCGCTTTCGTTATAATTTTGTGACATCTGCATGGTTAGGTCATTCTAGCTTGCTCTGCGCCAAGTGAACAGATCAAAATTGCGGAATCTGGTATAATGCCTACAACTTCTTACATTAATATTACTGTTGTGGATGAACCTATGAATTACCCAACCGATCAGCTGTTACGCTACACCTTTATTGACCAAGATGTGCGCGGCGAATTAGTGCAGCTTACCAGTAGCTACCAGCGGATGCTACAAGGACATGATTATGCGGCGCCAGTACAACGCCTGTTAGGCGAATTGATGGCGGCCACCTCGCTGTTAACGGCGACCTTGAAGTTTGAAGGCCATATTGCGTTGCAGCTGCAAGGCGATGGCCCGATTAACTTTTTGGCGGTGAATGGTTCGCATCATCAGCAACTACGCGGTATCGCCCGCGTGCGTGAAGCCATCAGCGATGAGCGGACCGGGCTGCGTGAGTTGTTGGGCAAAGCGGTGATGGTGATTACCCTAACCCCACTTGAGGGCGAGCGCTATCAAGGGGTGGTGAGCGGCGATGGCGATAGCATTGCGGAAATTATTGAAAACTATTTTATGCAATCGGAGCAGTTAAACACGCGCTTGTGGTTGCACGCCGATGGCGAACATGCAGCGGGGATGCTATTGCAGGTGATGCCGGCGGCTGGCAAAGATTTGACTGGGTTTGAGCACTTGCAACATCTTACTGCCACCATGACCGCTGCCGAACTCTACAGTTTGCCTGGCACTGAAGTACTGCACCGCTTGTATCATGAAGAACAAGTAGAAGTGTATCCGCCAATGCCGGTTAGTTTTGAGTGTGGTTGTTCGCGTGAGCGCACGCTGGAGGCGTTAGCCACGGTAGAGCCAAGCGAGCTGCATGAGATTTTAACGCAAGATGGCGAAATCGTGATGACCTGCGAATATTGCAACGCACAATATGTGTTTAGTGAAGCCGATTTAGTGGGTTAAGTGCCGCCGAACATAACAACGCCGCTGTTATTGCTGTTTGAACTTCAGCAATTGGCGGCGTTCTTTTTTGTCGGGTTTGTGGTCGGGGTGCGGATTATAAAGCGCATTCATTTTGCGCAGCTCGGCTTCTTTTTCGCGCCGCTCGATGCTGGCTGGGGTTTCTCGGTAAAGCTCTTGGGCCAGCGGAGCGCTGAGGCGGTTTTCGCTCAGACCTAACACTTCAACTTCAAATAGATCATGGCCGCGCGGAGCTTTGATCAGCTGCCCCACGTTGACCATTTTGGCTGGCTTACACTTCTGGCCATCTACCGATACTTTACCGGATTGCACCATTTGGCGTGCTAGCGAGCGGGTTTTGTAAAACCGCGCTGCCCATAACCATTTGTCGATGCGCACCATAGGCTACACCTACTTTCTCTTTTTAATAAACTTCATCAAGCGCTTACGTTTGCGCATTTGGGTCATGGTGAGTTTATTCTTGCGGCCGGCAAACGGGTTTACCGACTCTTTAAACTCCACCTTGATGGGGGTACCCATCACCGCTAAGCTCTTGCGGAAGTAGTTCATCAGATAACGCTTGTACGAGTTAGGCAGGTGATCCACTTGGTTGCCGTGTACGATGATACGCGGTGGGTTATAGCCACCGGCGTGGGCGTACTTGAGTTTCACCCGACGTCCGCTCACCAACGGCGGCTGATGGTCATCGACAGCGGCTTCTAGAATACGGGTAAGTTTTGCTGTACCTACGCGCGCTGACGCCGAGGCGTAAGCTTCTAGTACCGACTCAAACAAGTTGCCGACGCCGCTGCCATGCAGTGCTGAGATAAAATGCACTCGCGCGAAATCAACAAAGCCTAAGCGACGGTCTAGCTCGCGTTTGATTTCTTCGCGCTGATCGTTCGAGAGGCCATCCCATTTGTTCACCGCAATCACGATCGAACGACCGGCATTTAAAGCAAAGCCAATCAGGTTCAGGTCTTGATCTGAAACGGTTTCGCGCGCATCCATCACCGCAATCACCACGTTGGCGTCTTCGATGGCTTGTAGGGTTTTGATGACCGAGAATTTTTCTACGGTTTCATCAATGCGGCCACGGCGACGTACACCGGCGGTATCAATCAAAATGTATTGGCGACCATCGCGCTCCATCGGAATATACACCGAATCGCGTGTGGTGCCTGGCATGTCATACACCACCACCCGTTCTTCACCAAGAATACGGTTGGTTAGGGTCGATTTACCCACGTTAGGCCGACCGACAATGGCGAGTTTCAGCGGTAGCGCATCGTAATCAATTTGGTCGTGATCACGAGTACCCAGCTGACCGATGATGTTGCCTTCATGGTCAATAATATGGCCGTCGGCATCCACGATATTGCCTTCCGGGTCATAAATATTGCCATCTTCGTCGGGCTCAACCACGGCGCCTTCGGCATCAATCAGATTACCTTCAGCGTCGATATCTACCGCTTCGCCACTGGCAGCAACCGGAATTTTCACCTCGGGGTAAGCTTCTAATAACGGGTCAAAGCAGCCTTGTAGCAAAGCTTCGACGCCACGGCCATGAGCCGCAGCAATGCCGTGCACTTCGCCTAGGCCTAGCTCGTAGAAATCCGCCCGTGCCGCGTTAGCGTCGATGCCGTCGATTTTATTAGCAACCACGTAGGCCTGTTTGCCAATGCGACGCAAGTGTGCGGCAATGCCCATATCGGCGGCTGTGATACCATCGCGAGCATCCACCATAAATAGCACCACGTCGGCTTCGTCGATGGCCCGCAAGGATTGCGCCGCCATCTCCGCATCGATGCCTTCTTCGTCGCCGTGCACACCCGCGGTGTCCACCACAATAAATTGGTACCCGTCGTAGTTCGCCTGGCCGTATTTGCGATCACGCGTTAGCCCAGGAAAGTCCGCCACTAGCGCATCGCGCGTGCGGGTTAAACGATTAAACAGGGTTGATTTGCCCACATTGGGGCGCCCGACCAGGGCCACTACGGGTAACATATAGGTTTAAATCCTTACCGCGAGTAACGTGCCGTCGCGTAATTGTAAATACAAGGTATCGCCATCGGCTACCGGCGCCACATAAACGCCTTCGCCTACTTCTAAGCGGCCCACGGTGTCACCGCTTAATAAATCTAAAAAGTGCAGGTAACCTAAGCTGTCACCCACCACAATGTAATTGCCAAAGCGTACCGGAGCGGTTAAACCACGGCCGGTATAATCGGTGTTCGACCAGATCTCTACGCCACCATCAGTGTTCACTGAGCTGACGGTGTCTTCATGGTCGGTTAAGAATAATCGGCCACCCGCCATGATCAGGTTTTGAAACGACGAGTATTCGCGCGTCCATACGGTACGGCCGGTACGCAATTCGATGGCTGCTAATTGGCCGTTGTAAGCTACGTTATAAGCTAAGCCACCCGATACCACTGCGGCCGAGTCTAAATCTACCATGCGCTGTAATTCAGTATTGCCTTTAGGTACCGCTAAGCGCGCCTCCCAGGCTGGTTGGCCGTTTTCAGCGATAATCACCATCAACTTACCGGTCGCGGTGCCAACAAACACCCCGCCTGCGGTCATAACTGGTGCCGCCGTGCCACGAAGACTTAAGGCTGGCGATTCGGTGACCATGTCCCACACCTGCTCGCCAGTTTCCGCATCAAGCGCAATCACTTCACCGGTAGCGCCTTTGACAACCACCAGACCGTCGCCCACGGCCGGATCGGCTAAGATTTCACTATCAACTTGAGCATGCCAAATCAGCTCGCCGTTATCGGCATTTAGCACCACCACATCGCCATTCTCACTGGCTAGGTACAAGCGCCCTTCAGCCAAGGTCAAGCCGCCGCTGATTCGAACGGGTTCGCCGCTGCTCCAAAAACCACCGCTTTCTAAACCTAACATATCCAGCAGGTTAACTTGCCAAATGGTTTGGCCGTTAGCTTTGTTTAATGCGGCTACTACGCCTTCGCGGTCGGCGGCAAAAATACGTTCAGCATCGGTCACCGGGTTTAGGTGCGAGAAGTACTCGCCCACGCCACTACCTACCGACTCTTCCCACACAACCCGTGGCTGCACTTGCTGATCAAACGGCTGCAAGAACTTATAGGTAGGTTCTTCGTCGTCAAATATCGAGCACCCTGCTAGCACTAAACCAGCCAAGGCTACTGCGGTGAGTTTTGCTGTTACTGCTAATTTCATGATGCCGCCGGAATGCTTTTAAGTTTTAAATCAGCCAAGCTGTTCGGATTAGCCGCTACTGCTGCTTGATAGGCTGCACGTGCGCCGGCTAAATCGCCTTTGGCTTGCAACACATCCCCTTTAATTTCAGCTGCGATGGCCTGAAAACCTTCCATAGTTTCTGCGGCTTGCACGGCTGCTAAAGCTGCGTCATATTGCTCTTGGGCGAACAATAAGCGCGCCTGACGGATATCAGCAACCGCCTTCAAGGCACCTTTGGCTTGGTCGCGCACGCTTTGCAACGCGCTTACTGCGGTAGCTAAATCGCCTTGTTTAGCTGCGGCACCAGCTAGCTCTAACGCCGCCAAATGGGCGTAGGTGCTGCCGCTGTTGGCGCTCATAAATTCTTGTGCCGCTACCGAGGCTTGCTCATCTTCGGCGGTAAGCTTAGCAACGATTTGAGCATAGTCGCTCGATTGCTGCTCTTGCTTGGCGATGGTTTGCGCATCGTAATAGCGCCATCCGTAAAACAGTGCAAAACCAATCACTAAGCCAGCAACGATGCCTTTACCGTGATCTTTCCAAAACTGTTTGATTTGTTCGACTTGTTGTTCTTCAGTTTCCATGTTTAACCTCGTTGGTAGGTTGTAAAAACCTAGCTGTTAGCTGTTAGCTATTGGATATTACAAAACCCGTTGCCGCAGCTGCTCGTGCCTAATGTCTAATAGCTAATGTCTAATAGCTCTTTTGCATTTCACCCAATAAATCCGGGATGGCGGCGGCGGTGACCGGCTCGGCATCACGGTTACGCAAATGCTTTAATTCATAATCGTTATCGCGTACTACTAGCGCAAAGGTGGCTCCAGATTTGTCCGCTTTGGCTAGCTTCTTCTTCATGTTCTGCGCGCCGCTGTGCAGTTGTACCATCAGTTGCGGCTGCAGGTTACGAATGGTTTCGGCAACGGCTGGGGCGTTAAGTTCCCCAGTTTCGGTAGCGCCCATCACGTACACATCAATGCTGGCAGCTGGTGGAATTTTACCTTGTGATTCCAGTAATAACACCAGGCGCTCCATTCCCATCGCAAAGCCGACGGCTGGGGTTGCTTTACCACCAAGCTGTTCAACTAAGCCATCGTAGCGACCACCGGCACACACGGTGCCTTGCGCGCCAAGTTCGGTGGTGACCCACTCAAACACGGTGCGATTGTAGTAATCCAGCCCTCGTACCAAGCGTTCGTTCAGGCTGTAGTTAATGCCGGCAGCATCTAAGCGCTGGCATAAACCGTCAAAGTGCGCGCGTGATTCGTCATCCCAGTACTCGGATAAGCGTGGCGCGTTGACCAAAATAGCTTGAGTTTCTGGTGATTTAGAATCCAGTACCCGCAACACGTTGGTGTCCAGGCGGCGCTTAGAGTCTTCGTCTAGGTGCTCTTCGTGAGCGTGCAAAAACTCGCGTAAGGCTTCGCGATAACGGGCACGTGCTTCGTTGGAGGCTAATGAATTAAGTTGCAGCTCTACCTGGTCAGCAATGCCAAACAGTTGCCACAGACGCGCCGATAGCAAGATGATTTCAGCATCAATGTCTGGGCCTTCCATGCCAAACGCTTCAATACCAAACTGGTGAAACTGGCGATAACGGCCTTTTTGCGGACGCTCATGCCGGAACATCGGGCCTAAATACCACAGCCGCTGGGTTTGGTTGTAAAGTAAACCATGCTCGTTACCCGCGCGGACACAGCTGGCCGTACCTTCTGGCCGTAACGTGAGGCTATCACCGTTGCGGTCATCGAAGGTGTACATTTCTTTTTCTACGATATCGGTAACTTCGCCAATTGAGCGCTTAAATAGGTCGGTACTTTCGAGTACCGGCATACGAATCTCTTGATACGAATACTGCGCCGCCACTTGTCGCAATACGCCTTCTACGTACTGCCAAGCAGGCGATTGGCTGGGCAAAATGTCGTTCATGCCCCGAATTGCTTGTATGTTTTTAGCCACGGTTATTCTTTCGCTTTCGTCGTAAACAGATAAAAAATGGCGCCTAGTATACCCTAGCTTTAGCCTTGCTTCACGGGAATCTGTTCGGCCGCCGCTCGTTTTTGCTGGCGTTCCACTTCAGACCGAATATGCTGCTCTAATCTGTCTACTAAGTTATTGTTATCTAAACGTTCTTTTTGGCGTTCGCCATTAAGGTAAAAACCACTCTTATTCTTGGCGCCGGCCAAGCCCACGTGCGAGATCAGCGCTTCGCCCGGCCCATTCACCACGCAGCCAATGATAGACACGTCCATCGGCGTGGTAATGTCTTCTAGCCGTTGCTCAAGGGCATTCACCGTTGCTATCACGTCAAATTCCTGCCGCGAGCAGCTCGGGCATGCAATAAAATTAATGCCACGGCTACGAATTCGCAGCGACTTCAAAATATCAAAGCCCACTTTCACTTCTTCTACGGGGTCTGCTGCTAAGCTGATCCGTAAGGTATCGCCGATACCCTCGGCGAGCAGCATGCCCAAGCCAATAGATGACTTTACCGAGCCACTACGCAAGCCGCCCGCCTCGGTGATACCCAGGTGTAATGGCTGCTCGATTTGCTTGGCCAATAAGCGATAACTTTCTACCGCTAGGAACACGTCTGACGCTTTCACACTTACTTTAAAGTCTTGAAAATTCAGCCGGTCTAAAATGTCCACGTGGCGCATGGCTGATTCAACCAAAGCGGCCGGAGTGGGTTCACCGTATTTTTCTTGAATTTCTTTTTCGAGCGAGCCGCCATTCACCCCAATGCGAATAGGAATGCCACGGTCGCGCGCTGCATCAACCACTGCTCGAATGCGCTCTTCGTTACCAATGTTGCCTGGGTTAATGCGCAAACAATCGACACCGTACTCCGCTACTTTGAGCGCAATGCGGTAATCAAAATGGATATCTGCCACTACCGGAATGGGGCTTTGCTGCTTGATTAACTTAAAGGCTTCAGCAGCATCCATGGTGGGCACACTAACCCGCACCAAATCAGCACCAGCATTAGCGATGGCCTGAATTTGCTTCACCGTTGCTGCCACATCGGTGGTCTCGGTGTTGGTCATGCTCTGAACCGCAATCGGGGCGCCGTCACCAATAGGCACGTTGCCAACGTAGATACGGCGTGATGGTCGACGTTTTATTGGATTGTGATGCATGGGTTACCTATTTGAGTTCAAATTCGATAGTTAAATACAAGAGCGATGTTAGCTATTGGATATTGGATATTAGGGCTGCCGGCTCCTAGCTGATCGCTGTTGGTTGTTATTCGATGGTCATGGTAACGCTACGATTGCGGCGGTAGTTGCTTAGATCTACGGGCGCATCGTTATAGGTTATGGTGACCGCTTCGGGTTTACACAAAATCAAGTCGAACGGCGCATTGCCGGTAAGTGGCATGCGATAGCCGGGTTCTTTGACGCCGATGGCGATGTCGTTGCCGCCGGCTTCGGTTACTTTCACCCAACAGCGCTGGCTGAATTCTAAGACTAAGGAATCTTGGCCGGCGGTGTTGCTACCAGTGTTGCCGGAGCTGCCGGTATTGCTACCTGTGGTGTCGCTGGTGTTGTCGCTGTTGGTGCCATCGGTGTTGGTTCCGCCGCTGGTGTCGCCGCTAGTAGTTCCACCGCTGTTGTCGCTGGTAGTATCGCTGGTGCTTCCGCCATTGCTGTCGCTATTACTACCGCCAGTGTTTCCGCCGGTGCTGCTCGCTGTGTTGCCGCTGGTACTTCCACCGCTGTTGCCGCTAGTAGTATCGCCGGTATTTCCGCCGTTGCTGTCGCTGTTACTACCGCTAGTATTTCCACCGCTGCTGCCGCTAGTTTCGGTGTTTCCACCGCTGCTGCTGTTGCTGCCATCGGTGTTGTTGCCAGTGGTGGTGCCGTTGGCGGTGCTTCCTGTGTCCAGCGGGACGGTGGTGGCGCGGCGGGCGTTGCCTTCGGGGCTGTTGGTTTCGGTGACTTCGCTGCGAGGCTCAACTTGGGCGTCGCTGTCGTTGTTTTGTGAATCTTGCCACCACCAGGCTACGGCCATGGCTATTACAAGACCGATGATGATGTAACTAATGAGCATTAGGCGGCTGTCATTGCGCTCGCGGACTTTGCGGCGCGAGAAACTTTGCATTTTCAGCTCGGCGGCAGGCGCTTCGCCAAAGCCTTGGGCTTGGTAGGCGGCAAAGACTTTGGCGGAGTCGACGTCGAGGGCTTTGCTGATGGAGCGTAAATAGCCACGTACGTAGGTGGCGGTGCCGAGTTTTTCAAAATCATCGGCTTCGATGGTTTTGATGACAATTAAGCGCAAGCGTAAGCTGTCGGCTACTTGTTGTTCGCTAAGGCCTTTGGCTTCGCGGGCGGCACGCAGGATTTGGCCGGCGGTTTCACCGCTGTAGGCTGCTTCGCTGCTGCTTTGAGACTCGGTTGCTTGGCTGTGCTCTTGCCCGGCTTCTTGGCGGCGTTCTTGAGCTGCTTTTTGGCCAGCGGAATCGGCGCCAGCGTTAGCATCCTTGTGCTCGTCGGCAAAGATGTCGTCGGTTTGTGGCTTGGAGTTATTTGATTTCGATTGCTTATTTGTCATGCGGTGCCACTACTTATTAAGTTGTTGATAATTGCGCGCTTGGTCCGATTGCGGAAAACGCGACAACAAGAGCGCGCCAAACTCATCGCGTTTGTTATGGTTTCTTTGAGCGTGAGCTAATTGCACTTCTAGCCATAAATAACTTGCTGAAAGCTGAGGAAAATCAGCGCGTTGCGCGATAACCTCGGCAGCTTTGGGGTAATTGCCCTGAGCTAATAAAAAGGTCGCATAGCTTTCTAACATGGCGACGCTGCCGCCACTATGATTCAGCGCTAATTGATAATATTGGTCGGCTAATTGCCACTGCCCAGCTAGATTAGCACAGCGCGCTAAGTTCTCATATGTTCCTGCAACTTTAACGTAGCCAGGCTGGTCGATAGCCCGCTGAAATTGCTGTTCAGCTTCGGCAAAGCGCCCTTGGTTACAGAGTAACACGCCTAGGTTGTTGTAATTATTACCATCGGTAGGTTGCAGTTTGAGTGCTTGGCGGTAATAGGATTCGGCTTGCTGGGGATCTCGCACCTGTTGGTAGTAGAACGCAAGGCCCGTATAAACATCTGGATTATCAGGGGTATAGCTAAGGGCGCGCTCTAAATTGGCTTTGGCTTGTTCAAAGTTGCCGCTGCGCAAATACTGCAGACCAAGAGCTAAGCGTGTTTGCGCCGCTTCTTGCGCATCAAATTGTTGAGCCGGCTGCGATTTGCCGTCTAGGGTTCGCTGACTCACGCAACCACTGGCCAAGGCCAGGCTGACGATCGCGATAAGCAGTGTGTTCAGCTGTGTGCGCATGTAAATTCCCCCGTAAAGACAGCTATCTTAACCCGATTACCTTTCAGGTCAAGCAACAGCGCACGGTCGCGGGCTTATTTACAGCGCCTTGACATCGATGCCATCGCCACCGCGTTGGGCTTGCTGTTTCTTCAGAATCCGTTTGGTGCGGTCAATCACATCGCCCACCAACTGGCCGCAAGCGGCATCAATATCATCGCCACGAGTACGACGGACGACGACGATGTAGCCTTTTTCCATCAGCACTTTAGCAAAACGGTCAATGCGTGAGTTGCTGGAGCGCCCGTAATCAGAGCCCGGGAATGGGTTAAATGGGATCAGGTTGATCTTGCTCGGGGTATCTTTCAATAACTCGGCAAGTTCCGCGGCCTGTTCCATCGAATCGTTGATGTGGTCTAGCATCACGTATTCGATGGTGATGTTTTTATTGGCTTTAGAGCCGTCGATGTAATCGCGGCTAGCTTTTAAAAATTCTTGAATATTGTACTTTTTATTGATGGGTACGATTTCGTTACGCAGCTCATCGTTGGGCGCATGCAAAGAAATCGCCAAGGCCACGTCGATTTGTTCTTTGAGCTTATATAAAGCCGGCACCACGCCAGAGGTGCTTAGGGTGACGCGACGTTTGGACAAGCCAAAAGCGTTGTCGTCGAGCATCAGATCCATGGCTGGCACCACATTGGTGAGGTTGAGCAAGGGCTCGCCCATGCCCATCATCACCACGTTCGTCACGGCTTTCACGCCAGTATCGCCAAAGGCTCCTAGCAGTTTGTTCACCCGCCACACCTGGCCAATGATTTCGGCCACGCGCAAGTTCCGGTTGAACCCTTGCTGAGCCGTTGAGCAGAAAGTACATTCCAGCGCACAACCTACCTGCGAACTCACGCACAAAGTGGCGCGGTCACGATCTGGGATCCAAACCGTCTCCACGTCTTGGCCATCAAACAAGGTCATTGCGAACTTGATGGTGCCATCGGCAGACTGCTGCTGCAGCCGCACTTCAGGGGCACGCACCTCGGCAACTTGCTTAAGCTTTTCGCGCAACGCCTTGTTAAGGTTGGTCATTCGGTCAAAATCATCAATGCAGAAATGATACAACCACTTCATCACCTGATCAGCGCGAAATGGTTTTTCGCCCAATTCTTGAAAGAACTCACGCATTGCGGCGCGGTTCAAATCGAGCAAATTCACTTTTTTATCAACTGCATTCATTTAATTAAAACCTTAGTGCGATATTGGATATTCGTGGTTCGTACGGTCACTGCGTTCACTGTTCGTCCGCTACGCTATTCGCGAACAGCGCAAAGCGCGGACGAACAGCGAAGCGTACGAATAACGATTAACGCTCTTACTATTAACGAGTACGAGCGCAGATTTCTTCGTCACTGAAGAAGTACGCGATTTCACGTGCTGCTGATTCTACTGCGTCAGAACCGTGTACTGCGTTCTCGTCGATAGATACAGCATAGTCTGCGCGCAAGGTACCTGCCAGTGCGTCAGCTGGGTTGGTAGCACCCATGATATCGCGGTGACGTTTAACGGCGTTGTCGCCTTCAAGTACTTGCACCATGATTGGGCCAGAGGTCATGAAATCTACCAACGCGCGGAAGAAAGGACGCTCTTTGTGTTCAGCGTAGAAGCCTTCTGCTTGCTCGGTGCTCAGGTGCATCATTTTAGCTGCAACGATACGGAAACCAGCAGTTTCGAAACGGTTGTAGATAGCGCCGATGACGTTTTTGCCAACAGCGTCTGGCTTGATAATTGATAAAGTGCGCTCTAAAGCCATGATTTTCTCCAATCAAGTTTAAAAGTTAAAGGGTCAAAATTTTAGTCGCGCGGATTATACATGAACGCCGCTGGCGCGGCTAGTGCGGGAGGAACTTGCGGACCCAGCTCCGGAGCTGGGTCCGCAAGTCTTTCAAGAGGAGGTGGTAAAATAGCTCATCGGTAATTCACGGCTGAGTGCAAAAAGCACGGCAGTGGCGGGATGTGGTTGCTGATGGGGATTGTTTGGTGATGGGTGAAACTGGGTGATTGGCTGCTTGTTGCGGCTGAATTTACGCTACTGGGGCGCTTACGGTTGTAGGTGGTTTGCGCCAATTACCGGCGCAGTTTGGCGGACATTAGGGCTAGTTAGTCACTTACACCTGCACTTTTTATCATTAGAATAAGGATGTTATCTATGCATGGTTTAGGACGAGTTTTGGTGGTTGGAGCGCTGGCTTTGGCTTTGCAAGGGCTGGCCAGCGGCACTGCGCAGGCACGTAGTTACGGTTATCGACCGGCGCCGCCACCTGCTCCCTCGTTTGATTTTCTGAGTGCCGGTTTTGCCAGTGGTAAATGGGGCGATGACTGGGCCAACGGCGCTATTGTGGGCGCATCTTTTATGTTGACCGATGCTTGGTTTGGCTACCTGAATGCGGACCGCGAGAGTCTGGATGACGCCTCGATGACGACCCTTAATGCGGGCTTGGGATACGCCCACAGTTACCGTCAGAACACCGTGATTTATGGCGGCTTTGGCTTTATTCAGGGGCGGATTGATTGGGGTGACCAAGCCGATGCTATCGGGGCGGTGACCGAGTCTGGCTACGAACTCAATGTTGGCGTGCGACATCGGGTGAATCAGCAGTTAGAGCTTGATGCGCGCTTTGGCCATGTGGATCTCGGCGCCGGAGACCAAAATTTGCGTTTGCTTGGGCGCTACTATGTGAATCAACGCTGGGCGGTGGAGCTCGGCTACACCTTTGTTAATTCCGACAGTGCTTTGGCGCAAGTCGGTTTCAGCTATCATTTTTAATTGGGTTTGATGTTCTCTGCCGGTTGCGGTCGTCAGCACGACGGCCGCAGTTTTAAGTTTAAGCTCAGTTATAAGTTGAAACGCAACTGTACTTGTAAGCCACCGAGGTGGCTAGGTCCCAGCGCAGTTGCAAGCGCTTAAGAATTACGGCTATACCCATGTTAATGAGCTGGAGTGGGATGATCATCGCCCGCAACTGAAGTAAAGCACGAGCGTAAAGAAAGTAAAATCGTACAGCCGTGTGGCTTGATCAGAGGCTTTACAAACTATGGCTGCAGGCGTAAAGTAACACCATCTAATACAGGCATCTAGACGTCTATTCGCGGGATGTCTTTTCGTTCTTTTGCGACGGAGTTTACAAGTTATGACGCAACAAATTACGTTAGGCGGCGGTTGTTTTTGGTGCCTTGAAGGCGCCTTCAAGCAAGTGCGTGGGGTATTAAAGGTGCAGTCCGGTTATGCCGGCGGCCATAAAGCCGAACCTACCTACGAAGAAGTCTGCAAGGGCGATACCGGCCACGCTGAGGTGGTACAAATCACTTTTGAGCCGACCTCGCTGAGCGTGCGCGAGATTTATGAGATCTTTTTTGCACTGCATGATCCCACTCAGGTCAACCGTCAAGGTAACGATATTGGCAGCCAGTATCGCACCTCTATTTTCTATCAAACCGATGAGCAGCAGCGTTTGGCGCAAGAAATCATTGCGGAAATGGAGCGCGAGCAAACCTGGGATGCGCCTATTGTGACCACCGTTGAGCCACTGGAAAAATTCTGGCCGGCCGAGGAATATCACGACAACTACGTGGAACGTAATCCTGAAAATGCCTACTGCCAAGCTGTAGTGCATCCTAAGTTGGCGAAGTTTAAGCGGACTTTTGCTGAGAAACTTGACGGGTGACTTCTCACCGCCCTATCGGGCGATGCTTCTTACTTCATTAGCCGTTGCTCGATAGTATCGAGGCTTACGCAGCTTCCATAAGCAGAGACGACCGTCC
>JTFO01002536.1_pt1 | contig 20066 bp, 18 predicted proteins | sample 235411 | NCBI WGS metagenome assembly JTFO01 (sample SAMN03067590, study PRJNA260953) | activated sludge metagenome | biome: Sludge; feature: Wastewater; isolation source: CETP activated sludge from laboratory augmented bioreactor treating... | place: India:Gujarat | collected 2013-04
CCCTTCACATAAAACACAATCCAATCATCGGCGGATTTTCTGATCCGTTCACAGGGCAGTCACACGCCCTTCCTACACTGCCCGCAGTCCTGATCCGATGCCGACTGGGCAGCCCACCCTCATGCACAGTCCGGCCTCTCTTTCCACCTTCTCTCCTTGAGTGGCTGTATGACCTTCACCTCCCGTCCCCAGAAATCCCCCACCGTGCAGCGCCTGCAACAAGCCGGACTCTCTCTGTCCCTGGCGCTGCTGCTGACCGCCTGCGGCAGCGGCTCCGGTGGTAATGATGGCCCAGCTAACCCTGGCACCAATCCCGAAACCCCTACCGTAGAGCCCGGCGACAAACCCCAGGCGCTGGGCGGCAAAAAAGCCCTGATCGTCACTATCGACGGCTTAAGCTACGAAGCCCTGCTGCAAGCCCGTCAAGCAGGCCAGCACCCTGCCCTGAAAAACCTGACCATTGCCCCCGCACAAACCGGTGGCTACGCGGGCACTGCCAGCGAACAACGCACCCTGCCACTGCCTGGCTGGGCCTCCCTGATTACCGGCGTCTGGGCAGACGAGCACGGCCTGCGCGGTGTCGGCCAAGAAGACACCAAACTCAATAGCCCCACCTTGGTCGCCCAGACCTCCAAACCAACCCAGGCCGCCCTGGCCTTGAGTACCGGCGACTACCGCACACTGTGGAGTCAGGATCTGCAAGAAGGCCGCATCATCGAAGCGGCCAACTGCACCGACTCTGATAGCTGTGTCAGCGAGCAAACCCAGAAATACCTGCAAGAAGGCAAATCTCTGATCCTGGCTCAAATCCAGGCCCCCGCCCGTGCGGCCAATCAGGCAGGCCTGGGTAGCCCGGCTTACCAACAGGCCGTCAACGACTCCCTGGCTGCGCTGGACAAGCTGTTCGCCCTGATCGACAAACGCACACAGGCCGATGCGTCGGAAGACTGGCTGGTCATCCTGACCACCAGCTACGGCCTGGACGAATTTGGCGGCACCACCGGCTCGCAATTTAACCGCAACAAGACCAGCTTTATTGCTACCAATAAAACCCTGGCCTCCTTGCCTGCCATCGACAGCCAAGTCTCCAGCAGCACGGACATGAACACCCTGGCCGCCGTCATTGACATCGCGCCCACCGTCCTGTCCCACCTGGGTCTGCAAAACGAACAATACCGCTTCCGTGGCTCGCCCCTGCAAGCCGACACCCGCGTACACAATCTGGTTTTCAGCAAACCGGCCGACAAGAACATGGTGGACCTGAACTGGGTGCTGCAAGGCGAAGCCTCGCAAGAAATCCAGGTCATGCGCGATGGCAAACTGATCGCTACCTTGCCTGCCGGTACTACTCAGTACTCCGATCCACTGCCTGCCTCCGATACCGCGCAAACCTACTCCCTGTATTACTCGGTCCAGGTGGGCAAGGCGGCCTCGACCCTGAAAGCCGATGTAGGCTACCAGCCCCCACCCAAGCTGGCTGACACCCTGAAAAACGGCCTGCTCAGCTATTACACCTTCAATAGCCAGCCCTTTACCGACGCCAAAGGTGGCAGCACGCTGCAAACCTCGACCCCTGCCGTGCCGGCCGGCCAGTTGATTGCCGCTGACTTCCTGGACCCCAGCACACCCAAGGGTGGGCTGCGCATCATGGGCAGCAATGTCGATGGCAACGGCAACCGTGGTTACCGCCTGTCCATGAGCCGCAATCTGTTCACTCTGAGCAGCGTGCAGCAAATGACGATTGGCTTTTGGCTGCGCACTGCCAACAACTGCCACGGCTATGGCGCCTCCATCATGGCCAACAAGAACTATGACTCGGGCAACAACCCCGGTTTTGCATTGGGCCTATTTAACGCCAACGGCTGCGACATCCGCTTTAACACGGGCTACGGCGGCGGCCGCAACGAGAGCCAGGGCTACAACATCACCCCCGACGAATGGGCCTATGTAGCCGTCGTCATCGACAAGGCCCAAGGCAAGATGCTGGGCCACGTGTTTGACCCCAAAAAAGGCGCGCAGTTTGGCTCGGTGGCTCTGGAAGCCCGCACTTTGCAAGCCCTGGGGGGCACCGGCACGGGCGAACTGGGCTTGAACGAAGACGTTACCGGCCAGTACTACAAACGCTGGGGACGCAGCGACATCAATATGGACTTTGGCGAACTGGCCATGTGGGACCGCGCCCTTAGCACGGACGAACTGACCAGCATTTACGAATCCCGCCAGCCTCTGTCCAGCCTCCAACCCTGATCGCCAAGCAAGGACTATTTATGACTTCCAAGAACGCTTCACTCACCTTTGAGCGCCTAAAACGCGCATCCGTCTTGTTGATGTTCTGCGGCCTGCTGGCTGCCTGCGGTGGTGGCAGCGACACCGATAGCTCGGGTAACACAGGCTCGCCTGAAGAGCCCACCGAGCCTGGCAAACCCACGCCCGAACCCGCGCCGCAACTGAAATGCGCCCCTTGATTGACTAAGAGATTAAGTACAATGACTTCACGCCGCAATTTCCTACGCAATATGACCGGTGCCAGCCTGGCTGCCGGTTCCTTGGCCGCTTTCCCTCCCAGCATCCGCAAGGCGCTGGCCATTCCGGCCAACAACAAGACGGGCACCATCAAGGATGTGGAACACATCGTCGTCCTGATGCAAGAGAACCGCTCATTCGACAACTACTTTGGCACGATGAAAGGCGTACGTGGTTTCGGGGACCGCTTCACCATCCCGCTCCCGAATGGCCGCAATGTCTGGCAGCAAAACCTGAGCTCCACCGAAACCATCATGCCCTACCACTTGGACAGCACCAAGGGTAATGCTCAGCGGGTCAACGGCACCCCCCACGCCTGGGTCGATGGGCAGCAAGCCTGGGACCATGGCCGCATGGCTTTCTGGCCCAAGTACAAGCGCCCCCACTCCATGGGCTACTACCGCGAAGCCGAGGTGCCGTTCCAGTTCGCCATGGCCAACGCCTTTACCCTGTGCGATGCCTACCACTGCTCCATGCACACCGGTACAAACTCCAACCGCATGTTTATGTGGACGGGAACTAACGGCCCAACCGGGACGGGTGAATGTACCGTCAACAACGCCTGGGACAGCCTGGGTTCCTCGGCGTTGGGCTACGAGTGGAAGACTTATCCCGAGCGTCTGGAAGAAGCCGGTATCAGTTGGAAGGTCTACCAAAACCTGCCTGACAACTTTACTGACAACTCGCTGGCAGGCTTCAAACAATATCGTCGTGCCAACGAACAATCGGGCAAGCCAAACAATGCCCCTTACGAGCCGTCGGATGACATTGGTAATCCCCTGTACAAGGGCGTGGCCAACACGATGCCCGACGGTGGTTTCTTCGGCCAACTGCGCAAGGATGTCGAAGAAGGGAATTTGCCCCAGATTTCCTGGGTCGTGGCACCGGCCGCCTACTCCGAACACCCTGGCCCATCCAGCCCGGTGCAAGGTGCTTGGTACACGCAGGAACTGCTCGATGCACTGACATCGAACCCCGAGGTCTGGAGCAAGACCGTTCTGCTGGTCAACTTCGATGAAAACGACGGTTTTTTTGACCACGTACCGTCCCCTTCGGCACCATCCATTGATCCGGACACGGGCAAGCCTATGGGCAAAACCACCCTGACCGATGAGCAGATTGCTTTTGAATACTACAACTACCCCAGCCCCAAAGGCTTGATGGGTCAACCTCCACGTGACGGCAAGGTATTTGGCCCCGGGGTACGCGTTCCAATGTACGTGATCTCTCCGTGGAGCCGTGGTGGCTGGGTGAATTCGCAAGTCTTTGACCACACCTCCGTGATCCGCTTCATGGAAGAGCGCTTTGGCGTGATGGAGCCCAATATCAGCCCCTATCGCCGTGCAGTATGTGGTGACTTGACCAGTGCCTTTAACTTCGCCAGCCCGAACGACGAACCTCTGCCCACCTTGAACGGACGTCGTAGCCGTGACGAGGCCGATGCCATCCGCCGTGCCCAGGAACGCCTGGCTCAGGTGCCTCAGCCCCTGGACAATCAGCGCATTCCTGTGCAGCAAACCGGTGTGCGCCCGTCGCGTGCCCTGCCCTATGAACTGCACGTCAGCGCCCGCTGCGATAGCGAAAAAGGCGTACAGCTGCTGTTCTCCAACACAGGCAAAGCCGCTGCTGTTTTCCATGTCTACGATAAGCTGAATCTGGACCGCATTCCCCGCCGCTACATGGTCGAACCCGACCAGATGCTGGACGATGTCTGGGACGTTCAGGCCGATAACCTGGGTCACTACGACCTGTGGGTACTGGGCCCGAACGGCTTTCACCGTCACTTCCGTGGCGATGTCAGCGTACTGAGCCAGTCCGAGGCCGCTCGCCCCGAAATTCGCGTCTGCTACGAAGTCACCAAAGGCGATGTCTATCTGGAAATGATGAACGGCGGCCAGTCTGCCTGCACCTTCACCATCCAGTCCATGGCCTACCGCGAAGACGGCCCTTGGGAAGTGACGGTTGAACCAGGCCAGCAGTCCAAACAGTCCTGGGCCCTGAAGTCCAGCGGCCACTGGTACGACTTCGTGGTCCGCAGCAGCAACGACCCAAGCTACTACCGTCGCTTCGCAGGTCGAGTGGAGTTTGGCGCACATGGCGTCAGCGACCCAGCCCTGGGGATCCCCGCCTACCTGTAAGACTTAAATACTCTGAATCCAACGTTCTATTGTCTGACTATGTGTGCGTGCGCACCACGCACACTTTTTACCCCGCTGCCAGTACTTGGCATCGGGGTTTTTTTTATCTGTAGCCTACACCCCAGAGAGAATAAAAATGCCCTACTAACCGGGTCAGGAACGGCTTGTCTTTCCTAGAATGCTCCATGACAGTGGGCATCCAGCACTAGCAATGCCTACTGCTGCAGGCAAAGAGTCCCTACAAATCGTAGCCTTGCGCATAGGGCTCAGATGTACATCAACATGGCGACCAAGTGGCGCATGTATTACGTCCTGCGGGACGACATCTTGATGATGAGTTGGGGCGAAAACTGCCAACTCCCCCTGAATGACGGCAGCAGATCTTGCCATCTATCTGCACATTGCCGTCAGAGAGGGGGGAGACCGCTGTAATGGCTGCGGCCGGAGGAAATATCGCTAAAGCCAGAGGTACAAGGCCGTTGGCACGTGATACGAGCCTGTCTCGGGAAAATCTGTACAAAAGCTTGTCAATTGTTTCCCTAGTTCGGGTACCTTGTTCAAGGTGACCCGAACTAAAGGGGCAAGCTAAGCATCAAACCCTGGTTCAACTCCCATTGAACACCTGCTTACTGCACCAGCTGATTCATCTCGATAATAGGCAGCATCACGGCCAGCACAATCAGCAAGACCAAGCCCCCCATCAGCAAAATCATCAAGGGTTCCAGCAAGGCGGTCATGGTCAGGGCCTTGCGCTCCAGTTCAGTCGACAAGGTCGTGGCCGCACGATCGAGCATAGGGGCCAGTTCGCCAGTTTTTTCACCGCTGGCAATCAGTTGTACCAATAATGGCGGGAACAAGGCACTGCGTTGCAAGGCAGTCGCCAAAGGCAGACCCTCGCGCACATGAATAGCGGCCTGATTCACCGCATCGCGCAAGGCCAGATTCGAGACCGTACGTCCTGCCGCTTCCAGAGCGGTCAGCAAAGCCACATTGCTACCAGCCAGAATCGCCAGCGTGGCGGCAAAACGAGCAGTATCCACACCCAGCAAATAGCCCCCCAGAACGGGCACGCTTAACAGCCGTCGATGAAAGGCCAGCTTCAAGGCCGGTTGTCGCAACAGGAAAGCGGCCAGCACAGCCAGCAGTAGTAACACCACAAACAGCACCACACCCCAGTCGCGTAACAGATCGCTGGCGCCGATCATCACGCGCGTGAGCATGGGCAATTGCTGTTTGGCTTGGGTAAATGCGCCCACCACCTGGGGGACGACATAGCTCAGCAAAAACACCACCATCGCCACAGAAATCAGGCTGACGATGGCGGGATAAATAAAGGCTGTCAGCACCTTGCCGCGCAAGGCTCCGCTGTCTTCGATAAAGCTGGCCAGACGATCCAACACTTGTTCCAGTTCACCGGACTGCTCACCTGCCCGCACCAATGCTCGGTAAATTTCAGGAAAGTCACGAGGGTGATTGGCCAGGGCATCGCTCAGGCTTTGTCCTGCTCGGATATCAGCACGCAAGGCTGCCAGCAGTTGCACCAAAGGCCGACGCGTCGCCTGCTCAATCACCACTCCCAGGCTGGCCTCCAACGACAAGCCCGCCGCTACCAGACTGGCCAACTGACGAGTCAGCCAGGATAGCTCGGTGCGGCGCAAACCCGCACTGCGGGCACGAGCCACAGCACGACTGCGCCCCGCTTTCAGGGAAACGGTCAGCAGACCTCGGGACAGCAATTGCTGGCGCGCCAGACGCTCGCTCTCGGCCTCCAGCACCCCCCGTTCGCTGCGACCGGCCTGATCCACGGCCTCATAGTGATAGGTCCCCATACTGTCCTGCCCGCCTATAACTCGCGCGTGACGCGCAATACTTCTTCAGGCGTACTGACGCCCTGCTCCACCCACCGCTGAGCATCTTCACGCAAGCTTCGCATGCCCGATTCACGCGCGGCCTGACGCAAGGCGGGTTCGGCTCCGGCGTCATTTAACAAGTGCTGGGCACGTTCATCGATGCGATACAGCTCATGAATCCCAGTACGCCCCTGATAGCCCGTATGGGCACACTGTTGGCAACCTTCAGGGCTAGCCCGGTATTGCCCCTGCTCGGCAGGTTGACGGCAATGTCGGCACAGTTTGCGTATCAATCGCTGGGCCAGCACACCCCGCAAGGTAGAGGCCAGCAAAAAAGGCTCCACCCCCATATCCACCAAGCGAGTGGCCGCAGACACCGCATCATTGGTGTGCAAGGTAGCCAGCACCAAGTGGCCAGTCAGGGAAGCCTGCACCGCAATCTGCGCGGTTTCCAGATCCCGGATTTCTCCGATCATGATGATGTCCGGGTCTTGTCGCAATATGGCGCGCAAGGCGCGCGCGAAACTCAATTCAATACGAGGGTTGACCTGCGTCTGGCCGACGCCAGGCAAGTCATACTCAATCGGATCTTCGACGGTCAGCACATTGCTGCGTGCCGTATCAATGCGCCCCAAAGCGGCATACAAAGTCGTGGTCTTACCGCTGCCGGTAGGCCCGGTGACCAGCACAATGCCGTGTGGTTGATGAATCAGCTCATCGAGCTGAGCCAAAATATCCGGGGCCATGCCCAGACGCTCTAGCTCCAGCTGTCCGGCTGACTTGTCCAGCAGGCGCATCACGGCGCGTTCGCCATGTCCGGTAGGCAGAATCGAGACACGCAGGTCCAGCGCCCTGCCTCCTACTTTCAAGGCAATACGGCCATCTTGTGGGAGCCGCTTTTCGGCAATATCCAGGCTGGCCATGATCTTGATACGGGACACCAAGGCTCCGTGCAAGGCCCGGCGCGGGCTGACGATATCGCGCAAACGGCCATCCACTCGATAGCGCACGACCGAGTGGGTTTCATACGGCTCCAGGTGAATATCACTGGCGCCATCCCGCACAGCCTGGGTAAACAAGGCATTAATCATGCGAATGACCGGCGCATCGTCCTGATTTTCCAGCAAGTCGGTGACAGCGGGCAATTCCTGCATCAGTCGATCCAGGTCCACCTCGTTGGCAGCGGCATCCACCACGCTGGCAGCATCGTCGCCCTGTGCATAACTGGCATCAATCAAGGTATCCAGTTCGGCATCTGGGATTTGCCGCTCGTCCAGCTCGGGATAGCGTCGCCGCAACTCCACCAAGGCCCAATCCGGTGTGCGCTCGCTAATCACCAACGTGCCCACACCTTGCTGCTGCGTCAGCACCGCGCGGTGCTGACGTGCCCAGGAGTAAGGCAGGCGGGTCATAGCGTCTCTCGCAGGTCTACCGCAGCGGATGAACCGGCGGCCTGTGGCAAGACCATGTGTCCCGCATCAGGGTGAAACCAGGTGGAACGATCCGGCAGTCCAGTCTGCACGGCACGCATATAGTTGTAGCGGTCCAAAGACAGACTCTGGCTGTCCTGCGCGTTACGCACGATATGCGGACGCAAGAACACCATCAAATTGGTTTTTGTACGCTTGCGTTTCTCGTACTTGAAAAGGCTGCCTACCAGCGGAATATCTCCCAGCAAAGGCACCGATTGTGTACCGTCCTCAATCGAGTCTTCCAGCAAGCCACCCAGCACAATGATCTGGCCATCATCCACCAGCACATTCGTGCTCAGCGCACGTTTGCGTGTGACGGGCGAGTTGGCCGATACCGACATGGCTGTATCGATACTGCTGACTTCCTGATAGAGCGCCATCTTGACGGTGCCCCCTTCCGAGATCTGCGGGCGCACTTTCAAGGTCAGCCCCACGTCTTCACGCTGAATCGTCTGGAACGGATTGCTGGCCCCGTCGCCCGTGGTGGTGTATTGGCCCGTCACAAAGGGAACGGTACGGCCCACCATGATGCTGGCTTCTTCATTGTCCAGCGTCATCAGGTTAGGAGTAGACAGAATATTGGTGCCCCCCTGGCGCTCCAGCGCTCGCGCCAGTACACCTAGATTGACAATCTGCTGACCCAGCACGTTCACTGTGCCTTTCACCACACCCAGGCTCAAACCAGCCGCCAAGGAATCAAGCGTCGTTGCCCCAGCCTTGGTGATACCGCTGCCGCCCAGATTGGCACCGCCCACAAAGCCCGAGCCGCCGTCCGAAATATTGCCGCCGCCCGTCATCCACTGAATGCCGAACTCGGCCGCATTTTCTGCATTCACCTCCACGATCAGGCTTTCGACCAGCACCTGAGCGCGACGTTGATCCAGTTGGTCGATCACTTCACGCAAGCTGCGGTAGACCGGATCGGGGGCCGAGATAATCAAGGTATTGGTAGACGGGTCGGCTTGAACAGTCGCCCCACCAGCGCTAAAGGCCACGGTGCCACTGGCATTATTAGCGGCACTCAAGCCCATCTCGCCTTGGGACTGACCTGCTGTTGCCGACGTTTCCATTGCCTTGGCCGCGCCCGTGGTGCTGGAGGCATTGCCAGCAGGAGCCAGACTATTGCTCTGTTGCTGTCCACCCGTTGCCGTATTACCTGAGCCGGACTGCCCGGTCAAAGCAGCCCGCAACACTTCAGCCAACTGTACGGCCTGGGCATTACGCAAATAGACCACATGCAAATTGCCCTTATTGCTTTCCGGGCTGTCGATACGGCGTATCAAATCCCGCGCCAAATCCAGCCGTGCCGGACTGCCTGCCCGCACCAACACGGAATTGCTGCGCGGATCGGCCACCACCGTGATGCGTTGCGCCACATCATTTCCCGGAGTATCCAGCATTTGGGATGCCAAGGCCGCCACATCCAGCGCCACCCCGTAATCAATCGGGATGATGTCCGTATTCAAACCGGCAGGGGTATCTATCCCGGCGATCACCTGGGCAATGCGATCCAGATTATCACCATAGTCAGTCACAACCAGGGTGTTATTGGAGGGGTAAGCATTGATAGGATTGTTGGGCGAAATCATGGGCCGCAACACGGGAACCAGGGCCGTGGCATTTTCATAACGCAAGGTGAACACACGGGTTTCCAGCTCGCCACTGCCGCTGGCCCCGGCACCTGCGGCACGCACGGCACCGCCCTGTTGACGCGCCTCGGTTTCGGGCACTACTCGGCTGACCTTGCCATTGCGCAATACAGCAAACCCTTGCATCCGCAAGGCTGACAGCAACATCTCGTAGGCAGTGCGGGCGTCGACCGGCACCTCGGACACCAAGGTCAGTTGCCCTTTTACACGCGGGTCCACAATAAAGTTCTGGCCGGTAAAGCGCGCCAAGGCGGCCACCACCCCGTCCAGCTCAGCATCTACAAAATTCAAGGTAATGTCGTTGCCTTGCGGAAACTCGGCCGGGTCGGGCAGGTCGATCGGAGCGGCCCGGCCCCCGACTCGCTGCGGAACCCGACGCGTCACGGCAGCAGAAGGCGTATTGTCATTGGTAAAGCGCGGATCAGCCTGGGTACTGCGTACAGGCGTCTTGCCTACCGAAGCAAAAAACGAAGAAGGATCCGGGCCAGGCTCAGGTTTCTGACCTGTGCTGGCACAGGCGCTTAATAGGACGGCGGCCCCCAGACTTAAAAAGAAGCGAGGGCGCAGCCCAGGAAGTCGTTTGGTCAAGGTACTCATAGTCAAAATATGGTTATTCCTGCTTGCTAATCGTTGTGGCTATTCGCCATTGGGTCACACCCTGACGCTGAGGCCCCAAGGCCTCTAGTAACTCTTTGAATCGTTGATCGTCGGCCTGCTTGGCTTGGGCACGTCCTTCAAACAGCCCGCCTGCCGCCCCCCACTGACCCTGACCTGCCAAAGTCAGATCCCCCGCCAGGGTTCGCAGGCTTAGCTGCACACCCTGGCCCTTGCGGCTGACAGCCAATTGGTAATCACCCAGCTCGGCTTGGGCCGCCAAAGCCGAGCGCGCATTGCGCCAATCCAGCTCCAGCAAAGGTCCACTTTCAGCGGCCAGCGCCTGACTGGGCCAGCGCAACTGCAACTGCCCTTGCGGTTGTACGGTCTGCAACAAGGGATGCAAACGCCCTAAAAGCGCAGCGGGAACCGTTAGGCTTTGGCCAGAAATGCGCCAGCCTTGCAGGCTGGCTTGCAAGCGCACAGGCTGGTCCAGCCACGCATGGCTTACTTCCATTTGCGGCCAGGGCGTCAAACGCCAACGCCAACTGACAGGGCCGGGAACAGTGCGAGCCAACAAACCCGACCCCACCACCAGCAGACCTTGCCCGGAAGCCAGATTGCCGTGAGCCGTTTCCAGTCGTAGCGGCAATTGCTCCGGCTGCCAGATCAACATCATGCGGGCAGGCAAAAAGGGCACGGCGGCCAGCAGCAGACACACCGCCAACAAGGTCCAGGCCATGATTTTGGTCAGTTTTTTCATGCAGGCTCTCCTGCACCCAACACAATGCGGCCATCCAACAAACCTGCACGTTCGCGGCTATCTACCACCGAGCGACTCAGGCTGACTTCTTGCACGGCAAAGCCCAGCACACGAGGGGCGTGCATCAACCAATCCATCAAGGCAGGAGCGGCCACGGCCTGGCAGACCAGAACACGCTGCTCGGCCGGCGACACCTCTGTCTGACATTGGGTGCCCAAAGTCTGCAAGCTGCGCTGCAAGGCTTTGTCTTGTCCTTGCGCGTCAACCGGCGCGACCAGCTCTTTATCCAGGACCTGAATTTGCGACAACACGGTTTGCAGTTGCGCCATCTCATACTGCAGGCGCGGCAGCTCTTGTTTTGCCAAGGCCAGATCACGAACAGCGGGACGTAACAGCAACAACCACAGAAGCATCACAAGCAGCACAGCCCCCAATACCGACAAGGCCAACTGATCCCGACGGCTCAAGGCTCGCCAGTACTGTCGGGCAATGGCAAGCTTGTTATGGACGGTCAGCAGTACAGGCTGAAAGGCAGCAAATTTGCTCATTGCTGCCCCCCTTGCTGGCTGGACGCTTGCGCTGCTTTGTTCAAACCGATCTCCCACTGACGGGCCGACTCGCCCTGTTTCCACTCCAGCTCCGATTCAGCAGGCAAAGGTGGTGCAGGCAAATCGCTGGCCAGTGTCAAAAGCAACTGTTGGTCCTTGAAATTCAATGCGCGCACCTGTCCTTGCAAGGCAGGCCATTGCACGGCACTGGCCATCAACAACCGATCAAAAGGCGCCGAGGCCGGACTTTTATCGGCCAGCAAGCCGTCACGATGCTGTCTGGCCTGCGTCAAGGGCGCAACAATGACAGGCAAATGCGGCAAGGCTTGTCGAACAGCCTGCTCCATCTGGGTCTGTACCTGTTTCATCTGGGAGCGCAAGGACTGCGCCTGCTGCTGCAAGACCAAGGTCCAGCTCAATACCGCGGCCAGAGTCCACCACAGACTTTGGCGCAGCACGCTGTTCCCGCCGCCACTGGCGGCCATCTCCGGCATCAACAAGGAGCAAGCGGGTACTGTCAGCATTTGACCTTGGCCCTGCCTGTCTTGCTCATGCCCCTCGGACCAGGCATAGACTCCACTGAGAGGGACTCCGGCCTGGCGCGCTTGCTCTCCCAAGGCCAGCAAGGGCTGGCGCTCCGTCCAGACTAATTGACTCATACCGGCAGGCCCCGGTGCCGAGCAGGCCACCCACACCTGTTCAATAGGGCTCAAACACAAAGGCTCGACCGCACTGCAGGCCACGGCCTGCCGCCGCGACGCACTGACTGAAGGAATACGCGCCTCAGTCACCGTTGCCATCCCGGCCGGTAAAACCAGCTCCAACGATCGGGCCAGGGCTTTGAACTCCTGAATCGCTGCCCGGCCACGGCGCAATACCTTGGCACGCTTGTCGCGCAGCACAAAGTCCACCGGCTGATCCAGCCTAGGTGGGGAGTCCAAATAAATACGCAGCACTTTGCTCATCACTTCAACGAATCCAGACAATCCGGCTGCGGTCCGCAGCCCTGTTAATCAGGGCCTGGGTCGCTACCCGGCTATGGTCAAGTCGTAACTGACCACTTAATAAAAACCACTCACTGCGCACGGTCAGCGTTTGCCCCTCCAACGCCTCCTGACGTTGCAAGCGGGCTTGAACATCGGCCTGATCCCGGAACCACTGGCCCCGGTCGCGCTGCGCCAACAGGCCACGCCACTCAACCAGACTGACGGAAGGCTGCACCGCAGCCAGCACCTGGGCACTGGCAGTATTCACATTCAAGGATTTGGCTTGCGGCAGGTAGCTGAGATAAGGCTCCAGTTGCTTGGCCTGTTGCACCGCATTGGGGAAAAAGTCCTGCAAATGGGAGGGCCAGGGCGCTTGTCCGGCCTGAGCCCGTTGCAGCCGCTGGGCCAACTCCAAAGCCAACGAGGGTTCCTGCTGCACACTGCCCAACAACTGCTCCAATGCCTGCACGTAGCGGGCCTGAATCCGGCCATCGCTTAGCAATAAAGCCAGATTGAATTTGCCCTGCTCGTCCTGGATATAGCCAGAGAAGTAAGCCGCACGGGTCTTGTCAGGAGTCTCTATCTTCAACTCACTCAAAGCCTGGGCCCACAGGCCGCCTTTATGCGTCACAGCCGAACGCTGCGAGTCCAAACGCAAGACCAGCACGGCCCAATCCAGCGCACCGCGCAGCAGCCAGTTGGCCTGCATGTAGTCACGCTCGCTGGCCAGTTGCGTTGCCAGTGCACTTTGACGCTGCACAATGCCCATAGTGGCAATAGACACTGCCATCACGACCACCAGCGCATTGATCACCGCCATGCCTTGTTGGGATACCCGTTTCATAGCAGCATCACCACTTTGCGGTATGGATGCTCCTGCCCTTCCAATTGCACGGTCAGCTCTATGCCAGTCGCCGCTGCTCCAGCCTGCTCGGGCCACGGCCAGCTTTGCCAGCCACGTGCCGGAATCCAGATACGCAAATTCCAGGCAGTGACCTGCTCCAGCACAGCTTGCAAAGGCCCCAACTCGGGCAAGGGATACACCGTTCCTGCCTGGGCAATGGCCCGCTGCAACACACCCTGCTGCAAACGCCATTGAATCTGCTGGGTTCCCGCGCCAGCATCGCTACGACGTTCAATCATCAGGATGGCCGGGCCTTCACCCTGGGCTTGCCAGCGAATACTGGCGGGCAGTACTGCCATCGCCCCGGTCGGGTCCACGGGGCCTGGCACGGGGGGCAGATGCAGCTCCAGATCCCGTCCCATTTGAGCCAAGACATTGAACAAGGCCTGGGTCTGACGTGCCTGCTGACCAAGTTGCTCATCCGCATGCAAGACCGCATCCAGGCCTCGCCAGGACATCAGGCTAATCAAGGCCATGATGGTCAAGGCCACCAGCATTTCCACCAAAGTAAAGCCTTCCTGGCCAGTATCTGTCATGGCAAGGACGCCAAGGTCGCGTGCAGCTCGGCCAGCACGGGGCCTTGGGGCAAGGCAGCCTGCACCGTTACCTGACGAAAGAAGCGATTGGCCGTGGCTTGCACGGTCTGCTTGCACTGCAAATTCAAGGAACCTTGGCGGCAAGGCACCACGGTTTCACCCGGATCGGGAAACAGGCGGCGCAGACGCATCTCGGCCACCACACCGTCAACGGCCAGCAGAGCCAGGCTGCGCTCATGCATGGCCTGGCTGCCAGAAGCACTCAGGCCCAGCGCACGCAATCCGGCGGTCAGGGCCACCGATACGATGGCCAGCGCAATCAACACCTCAATCAAACTCATGCCACGCTCTGTCATGACTGCACATCAAAACGGCCTGTCGGGTCGCTGCGAAGATGCAGTACCTCGTGGCCATCATCCAGCTCCAGCAGACGCGGCGCGGACAACCATTCATTCACAAAAACCCAGGGCCCGGCTGGCTCCAGGCGCACACGCACTGATTCCAGCGTCCAGGATCGCTGGGGAAACAATTGGGCAAAACGAGCCTGATCGCGCAGCCAGCCCACAGTGGGGCTGGAGCCATCGGTAGCGTCCGGAATCAGGCTGAAACGATAGCCCTGCTGATCCGCATTCCAGGCGACGCTGCGGCCACTTTCGCGCACATAGCTTTGCAACTGCGCCAGACGCAGGGCCAGTTGACGGGCTTCCCGCTGTATCCCCTGATCCCGGTCCAGTACCAGCACGCTTAAACCTGCGCTGCTGACAATACCCACGATCAACAAGACCACCAGGGTCTCGATCAAGGAAAAGCCCCGCTGTGCCACATCAGTCCCAATTGCCGATATCGGCATCACTACCCGCCCCGCCAGCCTGACCATCCGCCCCCAGCGAGAACACATCGATCTCGCCATGCACGCCGGGTTGCAGATACTGGTACGGATTGCCCCAAGGGTCGTTAGGCAGACGGTCCATATAAGGGCGCCAGTTGCGTGGCTCGGGAGGCTGAGCGGGGCGCTGGTGCAGCGCCGCCAAACCTTGAGCCGTACTGGGGTAACGGCCGTTATCCAGGCGATACAGCTTCAAGGCCTGTGTCAGCGCGGCAATATCCTGACGGGCCGCGACGGCACGTGCCTGATCGGGCCGGTCCATCAGGCTGGGGACAACCAAGGCCGCCATAATGCCCATGATGACCACCACCACCATGACCTCAATCAGAGAAAAACCTTGTTGAGCGCGGGACTGAACCGATCCGGCCAAACGACGCGCCGGACTGCGAGATAAAGTAGATCGAGACATGAAGGAAATAAGCCACCCAAAAAAACCCAAGCTCTTGTCATACGGGCTTCATGCAGCACACGCACACTAAGAGCCCTTAAGACAGCCATACGGGCTGTCTGCCAATGCACTATTCGATGCAGTCTAAATGGGTATTATTTCCGCCATATTTCCGTCACATCTTTGGCTGCGTTTGTGTCAGGCCGGTATTGCTCTGGCCTTGATCAACCTGCTGATCCATCTATTCCTACCCTCGGAAGGAACGATTGCGCCTGTGCTGGAGCAGGACCACCGCGAACAGATCAGCACGCAACAAATTGCGCAGTGGTTTGGAGGCAGCACCGCCATGCCCGAGCTGCGTTTGCACGGCATGATTGTGAGTGGTCAGGGTGGGGCCGCCTTACTTAGCATTAATCAACAGGCGGTGCGCGCCTACCGCCCTGGTCAGGAGCTGGCACCAGGCGTGCTGCTGGATTCGCTGCAGCGCGAGCATATTGTGATTACGGTCGATGCCGTGCCCCAACAAATCGCCACCGAGCGTAAGGGCCCCGCCGTCATTGCCGGTATTCAGCAAGGGGCTCAGCCCTGAAGTGAAGAGTTAGCAGTATGATTTAAAGCTGTCTTTCTTCTTTCCCCCCTGGTGGGTATGTCTGCTTTATTTCGTCACTGGTTTGACAGCCTGCGCCCCAAGTCGCTGGCCATTGCACGCCCTGAAATGCTGCGTGCCACGCTAGGCGCCACGCTTAGCGTACTGATTGTTTCCTCTCTGAGCCTGTACCTGTCGGATTTTGCCGACACGCACCACTGGCTGGTAGCCTCCCTGGCGGCCAGTGCCTTGCTGATTTTTCTAGTGCCAACCAGCCCGTTGGCCCAGCCCTGGAATGTGTTGCTGGGCAATCTGGTCGGTGCTTTGACAGGGATTAGTTGCGCCATTTTGCTACCTCACCCAATTGCCGCCATTACCATGGCCGTGTGTGTGGCCATGCCCATCATGCTGGCGCTGCGCTGTGTGCACCCGCCTAGCGTGGCAATGGCGGTTTTCCCCGCCCTGAACGGGATTCACAATTACGACTTTGCGCTGTTTCCGGTCCTGTTTGACTCTTGCGTGCTGATTTGCCTGGGCATGCTGTACAACCGCCTGACCGGGGTTACCTATCCCCCCGTCCCTAAGCCCACCACTCGTGCGACAAGCACACTGTCACGCTTTACGGACCAGGATTACGATGCTGCGCTAAGCCACTACAACCAGACGCTGAACATCAGCCAGGACGATCTGGAAAAATTGGTCAGCTACGTTCACCAGTCGGCCTTCCGACGCAATCTGGGCACACGACGCTGCGCGACCTTGATGAATGATGCCCCCCTGTCCTGCCAGGTCAGCACGCCCTTGCAACAAGCCTGGGACATGATGCGCGAGCGCAAGATCAAGGCCCTGCCAGTGCTGGATCAAGACAAACATGTGATTGGTATTTTGGCCTTGTCGGACTTCTTGCAGCGCGCCGGACTGGATCAACCTGATAATCTGCGCCAGCGACTCAAGCGCTTTTTAAGCCCCCGCCAGCAATCGGCTCCCACGGTGGCCGAAGTCATGACCTCGCCTGCCGTCACCGCCAATGCAAACTGGTCTGTGGCCGAGCTGATTCCCTTGTTCAGCCAGGGCCGCCATCGTCACATGCCGGTGGTCAATGAACACAAAGAACTGGTGGGCATGATTACCCAGTCAGATCTGATGCTGGAGCTATTCAGAATCCTGCAGCCTCCGCGAGACCAGCCGGACTGACTATAAAGCTGAGCTCCAATAAAAAACCCCACTGTTTGCCATCGCCAAACAGTGGGGACAGATCTGCATCAGTACATTGAGCACTGACACAACACCTTTTTAGTCAGCCTGCAAGACACCTCGGCGCAACTGGTCGCGCTCAATGGACTCGAACAAGGCCTTGAAGTTACCTTCACCAAAGCCATCATCGCCCTTGCGCTGAATGAACTCAAAGAACACAGGCCCCATCAGCGTTTCAGAGAAAATCTGCAGCAAGAGACGACGGTGACCACCTTCTGATGTGCCATCGAGCAAAATGCCACGGTTTTGCAGTTCTGCAGTGGGTTCTCCGTGCTCAGGCAAGCGACCTTCCAGCATTTCATAATAGGTTTGTGGCGGCGCCGTCATAAAACGCATGCCCATGGCCTTGAGCTTGTCCCAGGAGGCAATCAGATCATCGGTCAGGAACGCTACGTGCTGGATGCCTTCACCATTAAACTGCATCAGGAATTCTTCGATCTGGCCCGAACCCTTGGCGGACTCCTCATTGAGAGGAATACGGATTTTACCGTCGGGGGCCGTCATGGCCTTGGAGGTCAAGCCAGTGTATTCACCCTTGATGTCGAAGTAGCGAATCTCACGGAAGTTGAACAGGTGCTCATAAAACTGAGCCCAGTAGGCCATGCGGCCGCGGTACACGTTATGGGTCAGGTGATCGATCTCTTTCAGGCCCGCACCCACAGGGTGGCGGTCCACGCCTTCCAGGTAGACGAAGTCGATATCGTAAATAGAGTTACCTTCGCCAAAACGGTCGATCAGGTACAGAGGCGCGCCACCAATCCCTTTGATCGCAGGCAAGCGCAGCTCCATCGGCCCGGTAGGAATATCAACAGGCTGGGCGCCCAGTTCCAGTGCACGCTCATAGGCTTTTTGCGCATCACGCACCCGGAACGCCATGCCGCAGGCCGAAGGACCGTGCTCGGCAGCAAAGTAAGCAGCGTGGCTCTTGGGTTCTTCGTTCAGGATCAGGTTGATCTCGCCCTGACGGTACAAGGACACTTTCTTGGAACGGTGTACCGCCACTTTGGTGAAACCCATCATCGCAAACACAGGTTCCATCACACCAGGCTGGGGAGCGGCAAATTCGATGAACTCAAAGCCCATCAGGCCCATTGGATTTTCAAACAAGTCAGTCATAGCAGACTCCAACTGTAATCAGGTAATCAAGGAGGGCGTAAAAACGCCTTGAAACGTTGACTTAAGCCTGGCTGGGAGGGGCGCAGGATATCCCGCGCACACTGCGTGCCAAGTGATCACCAAACAACAATTGAAACCCCAGAACTCTCACAGGCTCTGCTCCAGTGGGCGGGAACCCGAAATGCGCTCCCATCGCCGACACTTATTATGCGGGGAGCAAGCCCCTTTTCGATATAGAGCATTACCCTAGAAGTCTAAACCACCTGCCTTAGCGCGCCAGCAGCACAGGGACAGATGACAGCAACATCGCTACCCCGGACAAAGTCAGTAGACTCAACACAATGGCGCGAAAAGTGCTTTGACTGATCCCCACATACAGACGTGCGCCCGCCAATACGGGAATCAGCACCGCCAGCATGACCAACCCGATCGCGGGCAGCATGGACGAGACAATAGAACCGGAGGCGATATACGCCAGCAAGGTCACAGACAAGGTAGCCAGATTGAAGTTTTGAATAACGGCACGCTGCTTGTCTTTAGGCAGGCCCGTCATGGTGGTCCATAAAGTAGGAATCACCCCGGTCATCCCACCCAGACCGCCCATCACACCACCAATCAAACCCGCCAAAGCATTGGCCAAGCGACTGCACACCCGCACATGGCCCAGACGGCTAGACATCAGCATGACGGGGCACCAGATCACCATCAAGGTACCCAGAAACGCCTTGAACAGCGCTGCATCCAGAAAAGGCAGCAGATACGTTCCCAAGGGCACGCCAAGCAGCCCACCGAATAAGAAAGGCAAGAGAATCTGCCAGTACGACGTGCGCCGCCGGGTAAAGGCGGCAATCATCTGCCCCGTCCAGGCACCACACACTGCCAGCACCGCCGCCAGTTGGGGCTCCAGAAACCAGGCCCAGCAGGACATGGCCACCATACCAAAGGCAAAACCTGACAGGCCCTGCACAAAACCGGCCACAATGGCGCCAAAGGCAACCGCCCAATAAACCGACTCCATATTCCCCTGCTGCTCCTGCATGTAGACAAGGTCACAGTATCCTTCTTGTGCGAAATGAGCGGGCAGAAAAAAGCCTCCAACTTGGAGGCTTCCCAAACTGTTACCGGCGTTGGCCAAAGTTGGCCAAATCATGCCTGGCTCAGATTGGTTCAGGCTGGGTCAGCAGCGCGCAGATCACGAGGTTGGATCAGCGATTCGGCACACAACACTTCATTGAGGGTCTCGGCATCCATCAGGCCACGCTTGAGAACCACATCACGAATATTAGTACCTGTCTGGAAGGCTTCGGCGGCAACCGAGGTAGCGGCTTTGTAACCGATAAACGGGTTCAAGGCAGTCACCAGGGAAATAGAACGTTCGATATTGCTTTCCAGGCATTCACGGTTGGCAGTGATACCCACCACGCAGAACTGAGTCAGCGTGTCGCAAGCATTGCTCAACAAACTCATGCTGCGCAGCAGGGAGTGAATAATCACAGGCTCAAACGCGTTCAGCTGCAATTGACCGGCTTCAGCAGCCATGGTCACGGTCAAGTCGGCACCAATCACTTCAAAGGCGACCTGGTTGACCACCTCAGGGATCACAGGGTTGACCTTACCGGGCATGATGGACGAACCCGCTTGCACGGCAGGCAGACAAATTTCACCCATACCAGCACGAGGACCGCTAGAGAGCAAACGCAAGTCGTTGGACAGCTTGGACAACTTGACGGCAGCCCGCTTCAACACGCCCGACAGATGCAAGAAACCACCGCAATCCTGAGTTGCTTCGATCAGGTCGGCAGACACGCGCAGCTGAACACCGGACAGATCGGACAAAGCCGCTACAGCCAGCTCCGCGTATTCAGGATGTGCG
>JTFO01000914.1_pt1 | contig 19965 bp, 16 predicted proteins | sample 235411 | NCBI WGS metagenome assembly JTFO01 (sample SAMN03067590, study PRJNA260953) | activated sludge metagenome | biome: Sludge; feature: Wastewater; isolation source: CETP activated sludge from laboratory augmented bioreactor treating... | place: India:Gujarat | collected 2013-04
AAAGCGTCGTAGTCAGCTTGGTCAATACGCTTATGCCGAGCGCCCATGTACATAGGATCGTTTAGGAGCTTTTCGTTGTTGGTACCCACATCTAAACAAACTGGCAAGGTATAGGCCGGGCTGATACCACCACAGGCGGTGTACAAACTTAATTTACCAATGGGAATACCCATGCCGCCAATGCCTTGGTCACCTAAGCCGAGAATCCGCTCGCCATCGGTAACCACAATCACCTTAACTTTACGTTTGGTGGCATTGCGTAAAATGTCGTCCATTTGATCTTGTTCTTCGTAAGAGATAAATAATCCGCGCGAAGAACGATAAATATCAGAGAATTGTTCACACGCATCACCTACAGTAGGGGTGTAGATAATCGGCATCATCTCTTCGAGATTATCGGTGAGCAAGCGGTAGAAAAGAGTTTCGTTGTTATCTTGAATGGCCCGCAAATAAATATGTTTGTTGATGGCAGTATCAAAACTTGAATACTGCAGGTAACAACGCTTTACTTGTTCTTCAATCGTTTCGTATCGTGGCGGCAGTAGCCCGGTTAGATTAAAGGCGGCACGCTCGTCGCGTGTAAAAGCACTCCCCTTGTTGAGCAATGGGGTTTCTAACAGGTTGGGGCCTGCATAGGGAATATACAACGGATTCTTCATGAATCATTCTCCTTGCACGAAGGGGTATTAGTTACGACGCACTATTATTGCAGAAAAATAGGAGTACGGCATGGCAAATCCAGCAATTGATATAAAACTTCAGTTAATCGAGAACTACAAGTTTGAAATTGACTTCGGTGAGTTTGGGCAGATGGTAACGGATGAGCATGAGCCCGTTGGGCATGGTGAGGGGCCAGGTCCAAGTCAGTTGTTAGCCACTGCTGTGGCGAACTGTCTAGCGGCGAGTTTAATGTTTGCTATTCGCAAGTTTAAAGGAGACCCAGGCCAAGTTTGGGCGCGTGTAAGTGGCGATCCAGAACGAGTTGATGGTCGTTTGCGCATCACTAACTTAGCGGTAGAGCTACATTTGGGGCAACCAGCTGCCAGTATCGACAAACTGGAGCGGGTGCTGGAACAGTTTGAAGATTTCTGTGTGGTTACTCAGAGCGTACGCAGTGGTATTGATGTTGCAGTCACTGTGTTAGACAGCGATGGTCAAGTGCTTAACACTTAATCACGCCTGTGGGCAACCGTTAAGGAAAAATACGGTTGCCCTGATTCAATAAAATCCAACTGGTGAGAATGTATTTATCATTAGAAACAGGCACAGTGCCGCGGTGGGTATGTGTAAAGTATCCGGGGGCTATCACCATCCGCCCTTGTTTGGGTTGGATAGAGCGTTGCTGGTAATAAAAATCGGTGCTTCCTCCTTGTTCTACATCATTCAAATAAAACATGAATAACAAGGTGCGATGCAGCGCTTCGGTACTGTTCTTTTCTGGAAAAACCTCACAATGCCAGTAATTATAATTGCCGCGCCCTTGCGCGTACTTTTGCGCTTGAATTGGGCCTAGTCGATACAGCAACTGCATAAAGGCCAACTCTTGTCCGGCCGCAACTTCATTAAAATTTTCGTGGGTTAGATGAACCGGTTCACCGGTGCTAGGGTGGCGAACTTGGAGACCTACCGGCGCAATCAACGCAAAGTGATATTTTTTGAAATACTCAAGCGCATAACGAGTCGTGACATCACAGATGGTGGCCAGTGGTGCGGCGTACTCTTGATGTTGGTTAAGATAGAGGTCTTCACTGATTTTCTTGTTGGTATCCACCCCACCGCCAGTGCGACCGGTCGTGAGGTGCGGGCTCTGCTCAAAAGTGTCAATAAAGTTTTGGCAAAACTCAGCAGATAGCGCGTTATCATACACTTCAATAAAATCAGTCGTCACAGCATGCTCCAGCAGTAATAGTGTGGATGCCTACCTATATGGGTAGTCCATAAATGGCTCATAGCCAGCTTTTTGAATGGCTTGAGCTTAGCAGGATGCGCTGCGGCTGTTAATCCCAATGATTAAATTGCTTACCGTAGCAAACGGGGGAGCTTGGTTCATCGCTAGCTGCTGCATCTTCGGCATGTAAACGCTGAATTAGCTCATGTTGCAACACCGGCAGGTGGGATTGCTGCAGGTCTTTAACAGCGCTGAGCAAAGTAATAGGCCCTTGCCGAATCATGCGCATGAGTTCCAATAAGGGTTGATCTAACTCTGCTAACTCGGCTTGATAAGCGGGTACGAATTCAGCATAACTCAATTCACCGCGATGATATTGCTGTCGTAGCTTGGTTGAGGGGCAAACTGCCTGACACCAAAGATCAATCTGAGCTTTAGTTTTGCTAAGGCCCCGTGGCCAAAGTCGATCAGCTAACACTCGTTTACCATCGTCGCTCTGAGCCGCGTCATACACTCTTTTTAACTTTATAGCGTCATTAATCTGCAATCTTGTCACCCGTTTGTCACAAAAAGTCATTAAAATGTTAATCGTTCTGGGTTATAGTACAAGACCCTACACTCTAGGCTTACACAACAACAAGAGATTAGACTATGAAACGTCACAATATTGCTCTTGCACTTACGGCGCTTTTGGCCAGTAGCGCAGCTAGTGCAGACATTATCATTTCTGAATATATCGAAGGTTCTTCGAACAATAAAGCGATTGAACTCTTTAATACCACCGATGCCGCAGTTGACTTAAGTCAGTACACTTTGCAACGTTTTTCTAATGGCGGCCTCGAACCGGCAAACATCGCGTTAAGCGGCACTCTCGCAGCTAAATCAACTTACGTTTTAGTACATTCATCAGCCAACGCTACCTTGAAAGGTTATGCTGATATCGAAACTTCAGCTATTAGCCACAACGGTGATGATGGTTGGGCGTTGGTTAAAGGCGACGTGATTGTTGATAGCTTCGGCAAATTAGGTGAAGACCCAGGCACAGCGTGGGAAAGCGGTGACGTAACCACAATTGATATGACTCTGCGTCGTAAAGATTCAGTAATGACTGGTGATAGCAACTTTGAAGATGCCTTTGACCCAGCGCTAGAGTGGGATGCTTTTGCTAAAGATACTTTTGACGGTTTAGGTTCGCACGCTGGTTATGCTGGTAGCGATCCAGAGCCAGAGCCGGAGCCAGAACCAGAACCAACTGAGTTTGGTGTGTGTGGCGACAGCGCCCACCGTATTTCAGCTATTCAAGGCAACGCTTTATCTGAAGCTACTGGTGCCTCACCTTTAGTGGGCCAAATTGTTATCGTAGAAGCGGTTGTGACTGGTGTTTATAAGTCAGGCGAGCGTCCGTTGAACGGTTTCTTCTTGCAAGAAGAAGATGCTCATCAAGACGATGATCCAAACAGCTCAGAAGGTATTTTCGTTTATTCACCAACCGATACTTATGCTCCAGTTGCGGGTCAATTAGTGCGGGTACAAGGTGAAGTAGCTGAATATTTTAATGGCACTCAATTATCAAACATCAGCAACATGGTTGTTTGTGCGGAAGGCCAAGATGTGACTCCAGCTGCATTAGAACTGCCACTTACTTCACGCGACGAGTTTGAGCGTTTTGAAGGTATGTTGGTACAAGTGCAACACCCAGTAGTAGTGACTGGTACCGACCAATTAGGCCAGTACGGTGATTTTAAAGTGGCCGATGAGCGCCTCATGTCACCTACTGAAATTGCCGCACCTGGTGAACCAGCTAAAGCGGTCGCTGCTGCCAAAGCTGCGCGTGTGTTCCGCATTGATGACGCTCGCAGCGTAACTAATGCTACCGACGTGCCTTTCCCTCCAGGCGGTTTAAGTGCCGATAACACCTTGCGTTTAGGTACAGAAATCACCAATCCACAAGGTATCATGCACTACTCGTTTGACGAGTATCGTTTGTTACCAACTCAAGATTTACAATTTGTTGATGTCAACCCACGTACTACTGCTCCGGCAGCAGCAGAAATGGGTGACGTGCGCGTGGCTGTCTTCAACCTGTTGAACTTGTTTAACGGTGACGGCCAAGGCGGTGGCTTCCCGACCGAGCGTGGCGCGAACAATATTCTTGAATACGATCGTCAATTACCTAAAGCAGTTGCTGCCATCCTGGGCTTACAAGCCGATGTGGTTGGTTTAATTGAGTTAGAAAATGACGGTAATGGTGAAAACAGCATGTTGGTGCAGTTAGTTGCAGCACTTAACGACGCTGGTGACTCTGAGTGGGCCTTCGTTAACGTTGGCGGCTCAGGTATTATCGGTGGCGATGCTATTACTAACGCTATTATTTACCGTACAGACCGTGTTGCTGAAACCGGTACTGGCGTATTCACCACCCAGGTACCGTTTGATTACGGTAGCCGTCCTCCAGTAGCACAAACCTTTAAAGACTTAGTGAACGAAGATGAATTTACTTTCGTAGTAGCGCACTTACGCTCTAAAGGAAGCTGTAGCAGCAGCGCTGCTGATGGTGACAAAGACACTGGCGATGGCCAAGGTTGCTGGAATGCGACTCGCGTAGCGGCAGTAGAGAAGTTACAAGAGTGGTTAGCAGGTCACCCAACTGGACGTACTGACGAAGACGTTATCGTGATGGGCGACATGAATGCTTACACCATGGAAGACCCAATCACTGCAATGGTTGAAGGTGGCTTTACTAACCTGAAGGCAGCCTTTGCAGAAGAAGGTCAAGCTACTCATACTTACTGGTATCGTGATGAGTCAGGTAGTCTAGACCACGCGTTCGGTTCAGAAGCTATGACTGCGAAAGTTGTTGCAGCTCAAGCTTGGCACATCAATGCTGACGAACCTAAGGTATTCGACTACAACCTTGAGTACAAAGATATCCCATTAGATACTCAATACTATAACGAAGACCCGTATCGTAGCTCTGACCACGATCCAGTTATCGTTGCCTTTACCACGGTTGAGTCTAACCCAGATGACGATGGCGGTACTGACCCAGACATAGAAGATCCAGGTGCGGAAACGCCAGAAGAAGAGCATGTGAACATCGATCATGCTACTACTAGCAGCTCGTTCCCACTGTGGTTTGGTTTAGTTGCCCTGTTAATGGCAGGTTTCCGTCGCCGCGCCTAAGCGCTCCCACGGATTCAGTTAACGACAACTTAAAAAGGCGCCTGAGGATAACTCAGGCGCCTTTTATATTTGGGTTTACAGTAGCTTGTTAAGCAGCAACAGGGGCAGGGCTGACCGCAATGATCTCCACATGACGTACGCTCCCATTGAGCGGCCAATCAATACTTTGGCCCACGCGCAAACCTATCAGTGCACTGCCAACGGGTGCGAAAATCGAAATTCCATCCTCATGATTGGCTAGCTGCTCTGGATAACACAGCGTTTTGGAAAACTCTTTGTTCAACTCTGCAATTCTAAAAGTAACGCGCGAACCCATGGCGATGACATCGCTAGGCAAATCTTGATGCTTCACCACTTTAGCGCGAGCTAATTCGTCTTCTAGCGCTAACACTTGCTCGTTGGCGTGTGGCATTTTTTCAATATACCGTTCAATGGTGGCGACATCGGCCGCACTTAAAATAATGTCTGGTTTGTTTTGCATGATCTACTCCAACTGACAGCTTAAAAAATCTTGTTAGAAGCTAACAAGTTAAGATGTAACAGTGTCTATGTTTGTATTAATCAACTACGAAAGGGTTAAATAACTAAGCTATGAAACTATCTTGCGAATATATTACGAAAAGGACAATCGAGTTCGTGCCGGGCGCTGCTTGCGTCCGGCCAACTTAGGAAAGGTGAGCGTGGTGCTCATTATGCGAAAGTTTGATTTGAACATGTCCTAAGTATTGATTAAATACAGGCAATCGTCAATCACCTTGAGATAAACCTGTGACTGAGTCGATATTAAGGCTGCTGCGACAATCTTGGTTACATTTCATAATTGACTTTAACGCGCTAGCAGCGAATGATTGGGAAACCTATAGTTGGTAATTTAGCTTTATTTAAGAAGACTTAACTAACTACATATTTAATTGATAGGCCAAGCTGGCTTATTTATTAAATATCAACTTCAACAGACCAAGAGACATGGCAGCAATATCATGAAAAAAACACTTATTGCGTTAGCATTGTTAAGTGCCCCGGCGCTAGCTGACGAAGGCATGTGGATGCCGCAACAACTACCTGACATCGCTAAGCAGTTAAAAGCAGCTGGCTTAAAGCTAAACCCGAAAGAGCTCACTCAGCTGACTGAGTTCCCGATGGGAGCTATCGTAAGTTTGGGCGGTTGTTCAGCATCTTTTGTGAGCCCGCAAGGGTTAGTGGCGACTAACCACCACTGTGTTTATAACAGCATTGCTTACAACTCAACTCCAGAAAACGATCTTCTTGCCAATGGTTTCTTAGCTAAAACTCTTAGTGACGAAGTAGCGGCAGCTCCTGGTAGCCGTATTTATGTGACCAAAGCTGTTGATAATGTTACTGATAAGATCATTGATAAAGCAACAGCTAAGCTAACTGGCCAAGCTCGCATTAATGCTATTGAGGGCAACCAAAAAGCTTTAGTGGCAGCCTGTGAAGTTGATGAAGGCCACCGCTGTACGGTCGCTTCTTACTACGGTGGTTTAGAGTTTTATCTCATTAAGCAATTAGAAATTAAAGATGTACGCTTAGTTCATGCTCCAGCCGAAGGGGTGGGCAAATTTGGTGGCGATACTGACAACTGGATGTGGCCGCGTCACACCGGTGATTACAGCTTCTATCGTGCTTATGTAAGCCCTGAAGGTAAATCAGCTGAATATTCAGAAGATAATGTGCCTTATCAGCCAGAATTTCATATCAAGTTAGCTAAAAAGCCACTGCAAGAAGGCGACTTCGTGATGGCATTAGGCTATCCAGGCCGCACCAACCGTCATCGTCTGCCATCTGAAGTGCTAGATACCTTTGAATGGAGCTACCCGAATACGGTTAGTCGCTTTAAAGAAACGTTAGACATCATTGCTGAGCAAACTGCGGACAACAAAGATGCTGAACTGAAATACGCAAGCCGTGTGGCGGGTTTGAATAACTACATGAAGAACCGTCAAGGCATGCTCGATAGCTATGCAGAAAGCGATTTATTAGAGCGCAAGCAAGCTGAGCATACAGCGTTAAAAGAGTGGGTTAATAGCAATAAGAAGAATCGTGCTGCTTATGCCGCTGATTTAGAGGCCATTGAAGCTCTTTTGAAAAAGGCCCAGGACGAAGGTCGCAAGAGTTATACGTTAGATGTGGCTACACCACGTTTATTGGGTATGGCCAAAGCTCTGTATCGTTTGAGTAACGAGCAAACCAAGCCCAATGCGGAACGTAAAGCCGGATTCCAAGAGCGTGATTTACCACGCTACCGTGCCTTCGTTGCAGGCTTAGATCGTAGTTTTGATGTGAGCGTTGAAAAAGCCTTAGATAAGCACTTTTTAGCGCGTTACGTTGCGCTACCTAAGACCGAGCGCGATGCTCAGTTTGATGCCGCTATGGGCATTACTGATAATATGAGCACCAACAATTTGCATGCCTTAATCGACAGCTGGTATGCCAATACCTTGTTTACTGATGGTAAGGCTCGGGCTGCCTTGTTAGAGCAAAGTCCTGAGCAGTTTGCGCAGAGCTCTGATGCTTTCATTAAAGCGGCTGTAGCTATGTGGGATTACGACCGTGAGCAAGAAGCAGAAGCCGAAGAGCACGCAGGTAAGGTTCAGCAAGCTTACGCAAACTACATGAAAGCAAAAATCGCCTTTATGAAGGCGCAAGGTAAAGCTGTTTATCCAGATGCGAACAGCACCTTGCGGGTCACCTACGGTAATGTGACAGGACGTGACCATGGAACTCATGATGGTACTGCGTGGACTGCCTTCACTACCTTACGTGGGATTGCCGATAAAGCTACCGGTGAGGGCGAGTTTAATGCGCCACAAGCGCAATTAGACAAGATCAAGGCAAAAGACTACGGTGATTACTATGTCAAGAGCTTAGACTCGGTACCGGTGAATTACCTAGCAACCCTTGATATTACTGGCGGTAACTCAGGCTCTGCGGTATTAAACGATAAAGCAGAATTAGTTGGTCTCGCCTTTGATGGAACGCTTGATTCGATTATTTCTGATTGGGATTTCAATCTAGACAATACTCGCTCTATTCAAGTGGATTCTCGCTTCATGCTTTGGCAAATGGAAAAAGTAGACGGCGCAGATGAACTATTGCGTGAGCTTGGGGTGAAATAATCACCTTGTTATAGCTAATAAAAACGGGCCTTTCTGGCCCGTTTTTTTATCCCCCATAAGGGTTTAATGAGTTAACAGTTGTAGTGCTTGTTCATTCACTGAGGTGGCTTGGTTATTCAGTACTACCACGCCTTTAGAACCATCTAGATAAAAGCCCACAAAACTACTAAAGCCACCAGTTTGGCCATTGTGCCAAGCATAAGGGCGCTGTTCGTCGTCGTAACTTATCATCCACCCTAGTGCTTGCGCACAACAGCTACTTTGCTGCAGGCGTGGTTGTAGTAAGTTCATTACGATAGGGTCTTGGTTGGCAGATTTAGCCATTAAAAATTGCACATAGCGGCTCATGTCTTCGACCGTTGCCAGTACTGCTCCGGCCCCAGCTAAGCTCTGGAAAGTCCAGTGCGGTACTACCTGGCCCAAGCTATTATGGCCCTGCGCTAGGTTTAACGCGGGTGGGCTATCGGCTAAGGCTAATTGAGCGTGAGTCATGCCAGCTGGGGTAAATAAGACTTGCTTAAGCAAGACAGCTAAGCTGGTTTGTTGCCGCTTCGCAATAGCTTCGGCCAGCACACCATAAGCAAAGTTCGAATAGAGATGGCTGCCATCCGTGAGTTCTACCTCAGCTAAAGCTTCGGTTAATTCAGTCAGACCGTAGTGGGCATATGGATTGGTTGCTGCAGCACCATCAAAAAGATTCGCTGGCAGCCTTGGCAAGCCGCTGGTGTGGGTTGCCAGTTGTTCTAGCGTGATAGTACTGGGTGCTTGGCTAAAAATACTCTGTAATTTAGTCTTAGCTTGTACGCTATCGCTAGCAATGGCATCTGCCAATAAGTAGCTCACCATGGTTTTGCTCACCGAGCCTATTTCGTACAAGGTGGTCGCGTTGTGATTGCCGTAGAAAGTAGGTTTGAAGCCACTAGCGGTGACGATAGCAGCAGCTCCGCCTTGCTCTCCAAAACTTGGTTGCTGATAATCTTGATTGTTGGCAGCCACATTTTTTAGGAGGGTAAGCGGTAAGGTCGCACCCTGTTTAAATTCGCCTTGGTAACCACCACGAATGGCGCTACCGCGATAACTAGCTTGCAGCATTGGCGAGTTGAATTGTAGGGCCTCATCACTGATCTGTAAATTGCTGACGGGGATACCATAACTTTGCTGGCGCGGACTATCTAAGGTAGCGAGATAACCTTCAGCGAGCACTGCAACATGAAGCACCAACGGTAGTTGCGTCTGGTCATCAATCGCGAGATTGCCCCGATAGGCACCTTCAAAGTTCAAGCGATTGATAGCATCACCGGTTAGCTTATAAAAGGTGATGTCGTAATTTCGGCCTTGTTTAAATTGCCCTCTAAGGTTGCCATCCACAAGGTTGCCGGTAAAACTCAGGCTGGCACGGTCATCAGCAAAACTGACACTGGTAGCAGTTAAGGTGGTGCGGGTTGGCTTGATATCAAACGCGCCTTGGTTCGGACTATCGTAATGCAGTTGGTTGTCTCGAATGGTTAAGCCGAGGGTGATAGCAACTCCTGGTTGCACTTCTAATTTGGCGCGCCAGAGGCCATCAAGGTCGTTTGCTTGGGCGGGAATACTTGCAGCAACTAACAGCGCCACAGCAAAGAAAACTTGCAGCAGTTTACGCATAACACATACTCTTTAGTTATTGTTAGAAAGTGAGTGTGATAGTTTACCCTAATGCAGATGGCAAAAGAGCCAACCTAACAGATAGATTAGCTAACTTTGTAGAAAAACCAATGAACTTTACTTACTTTTACGAACAGGCCGTAAAGCGGCACGGTAAGCCACTAGTGCAGCAGCGATTGCCAAAGGTAGCAACTGCTGAGCAATTAGTTGCTAGGTCTGATAATGATTATCTTGCAGAAATCACGCGTTGTGTGTTTCGAGCGGGCTTTGCATGGCAAGTTATTGAGCGAAAATGGGCGGGCTTCGAGGAGGCTTTTGCCGGCTTTTTGCCGCTTTATTGGCAGCAGGTGCCGCCAGAGCGCCTCGATGCACTTGCACAAGATGAGCGTATCGTGCGCAATCCACAGAAAATCGCCACGGTACCGGTAAATGCGCGAATGTTAGTCGACATAGCGGAGCAGCATGGCAGCTTTGGTCAGTTTCTAGCAAACTGGCCGAGCGCCGAACAGCATCTGTTACTCGCCTATTTAAAGCGGCATGGTGCCCGTTTAGGTGGCACTGCGGCCCAGCATGTGCTCAGACGAGTGGGGTGGGATGGGTATATTCTTACTCCCGATAACCTGACCGCGTTGAAAAATCATCGGTTACTGGATGCATCGCCTTACAGTAAACGTGGCGCGGCCCAAATACAGCATTGGTTTAATCAATGGCATGAAGCTACTGGATTACCTTATAGTCATCTATCGCGAATTCTGTCGATGAGTATTGATGTGCGGGGCTAATCGTTGAAGTGAGGCCAGGGGAGTATCCACTGGCCTCGCGGTTGTTCTGCATTAACCCCTCATAGTAACAAACTCTTCAGCACTGGTTGGATGCAGAGCGACAGTAGCATCAAAATCAGCTTTGGTTGCGCCCATTTTCATCGCCACGGCAAAGCCCTGTAAGATCTCGTCCATGCCTTCGCCAATGCCATGAATACCGATGACACGCTGCTCTTTACCTACACAGATGAGCTTAAAAGTACTGAGTGCCCGATGTGGGGTAATGGCGTTATACATAGCGGCAAATTGTGAACGATAGACAGTAATATCATCACCATGTACTTCACGCGCTTCGGCTTCAGTAAGCCCAACCGTACCAATTGGAGGGTGACTAAAGACGATGGTTGGTATTTGGCTGTAATCCATGTGGGCATCAGATAAATCAGGATTAAACAGCCGCTCCGCTAGCAGACGCCCGGCTTTAATGGCGACAGGCGTGAGTTGGGCTTCGCCAGTAATATCACCAACGGCGTAGATACCAGGAACATTGGTATTTTGATATTTATCGGTACGAATAAAACCCTGCTCATCGGCGTTAACTCCAGCGGCAGCTAAGTTAATCTTATCGGTTGCCGGAACACGTCCGATGGCCCAGATTAAACAATCGACATCAGCTAACTGACGGCCATCTTCGCAATGCACCGTGAGTAAACCATCGGCTTGTTTTTCAACTTTAGCGACAATACAACCGGTGTGTAATTGCAGTTGATCTTGTTGCATGCGCTCTAACAAGGCATCGGTAATATCTTTATCAAAGTAGCGTAAAGGGCGATCGCCACGCACTAATAAATGGGCGTCACTCCCAAGGGCGTGTAAGACTCCGGCAATTTCAACGGCAATATAGCCAGCACCAACGACCACGGCTTTTTTAGGGCGTTCTGTTAAGGCAAAAAAGCCGTCTGAATCTATCCCATGTTCAGCGCCTTCAATGGCTGGAATAAGCGGTCTTCCGCCAACCGCGATGGTGATATGGTCTGCAGTAATACGCTCACCATTTACCTCAACGGTGTTGGCATCGACAAAGGTAGCAAAGCCTTCAATGAAGTCGACCCCATTGCTCGCAAAACCACGTTGGTAGCCGCCATGAATACGCTCGATGTAGGCTTCGCGATTAGTCACTAGGGTTTGCCAGTCAAAACCTTGCTGCTTCACATCAAAGCCATAGGCTGAGCTATATTTGAGGGCTTCGGCGATATGGGCGCCGTACCACATGACTTTTTTAGGTACACAGCCTACGTTAACACAAGTGCCACCTACGGCTTTCGCTTCGATAACAGCGGCTTTAGCACCGCGAATAGCGGCACGGTTGGCTGAAGCTATGCCGCCACTGCCGGCGCCGATGGCAAGGTAATCGTAATGTCGAGTCATGCGGGTACTCCTAATTCATGCAAGATTGCTGCTTTAATGATACAAATGAATGCTATGATCGCTGAAATTGTGGCAAGGTGCAATGCAAGGCGTACAGCAATTCACTCCTTAACAAGGAATTACGTAATCTCGTGTCAGTTCAGTCGTTACCAGCAACACAAAAACTGCCCAGCTACCAATTAGTGCGTAGCAAAAAACGCCGTTCTATCGCAATCAAAGTGGTACATGGGCAGGTACAGGTGCGGGCGCCGCAGCGGGTCAGCGACGCTGAAATAAACCGCTTGGTGCAGGCGAAAGCAACCTGGATTGCTGAGCACGTTGAGCGCCAGCAACAGCAACTGCAAGGGCTAGCGCCACGCCTGTGGCAGTCGGGTGAGCGCCTGCGCTGGTTGGGGCAACCGCTGCAGCTCAAAGTAAGCCAAGCTGGGCGTAAAACCTGTGAGCGCTATGGGCGCGAATTATTTGTGACGGTAACTGCGCGCAGTAATCCGCAGCAGGAGCCCCGACGCACTGTTATCGCATGGTATCAACGACAGGCACTGCAATGGTTAGACGATTTTTTTGCACACTGGCCGGCTGAGCATGGCCTGCAGCCACAAAGCTGGTCGGTTGGTGATTTTACCAGTAAATGGGGTCATTGTACGCGGCAGCATCAGCTGCGCTTTAGTTGGCGGTTGTGGATGGCACCTGCATGGATCGTGACCAATGTGGTGATTCATGAACTGTGTCATCTGCAAGAATTTAATCACAGCAAGGCATTCTGGCAGTTGGTGGCAAAACATTCAGCAAGCTACCAAGAAGCCGAACAATGGTTGCGCACTTACGGTAGTACGCTTATGCACAACCACTATTTAGACTACAGCGATGCTGAGTAGCACCAAGCTAGCGAGCCCCTGCGGGCAGGTGCTCTTGTAAAAACTCAGCCATCATGGTGCGTAAATGCAAGGTGGTGCCAGCACCTTCGTAGATACCATGCGAGCGATTTGGATAAGCAAAATAGTCAAATTGTTTACCATGCTTAATCAGCTCATTAACGAGGCGTTCGCTGCCTTGGAAATGCACATTATCATCACCAGTACCATGCACCAATAAGAGCTTTCCTTGTAAATTAGCAGCATGAGTGAGGGCGGATGTTTCACGATAGCTGGCCGCTGCCTCGGGTAGGAGACCAGAGTAACGTTCCTGATAAATAGTGTCATACAAAGTTAAATCAGGGACTGGCGCTAACGCCATCCCCAGGTGGTAGGATTCTGGGTAGCGGAATAACGCATTCAAGGTTTGCGACCCACCACCACTGTGACCCCAGATACCAACGCGGTCAGCATCAATAAAAGACCAACGTTCGAGCATCGCTTGTAAGGCATCGTGCTGATCGCGTACCGTGACTACCCCGAGTTGTTGATAAATCGAACGCCGCCACTCGTAGCCTCGCGGTGAGCGGGTTCCGCGGTTATCAATAGAAGCAACTAAGTAACCTTGTTGAGCTAAATAGTTGTGGAATAAAAAGCGTTCGCCACCCCAACTATTGCTTACGGTTTGGCCCCACGGCTCACCATAGACATAGAACAAAATTGGATATTTTTTGCTTGGATCAAAATCTGCCGGCTTGATTAAGAAGCCATCGAGCAGCAAGCCATCTTGGGCGGCAACTTGAAAGAACTCAAAGTCACCGCGCTGCAGTTTGTCGAAGTTTTGCTGAGCGCTCTGATTGTCTTTGATAATACGCAGCGATTGGTGTTCAGGCAGCTTGATCATATCCACGACCGGCATGGTGTCGATATCTGAAAAAGTGTGCACCGCGTAGTTCGCATCCGCTGAAAGTTGATAGCTGTGGGTGCCAGGCTGAGCAGGTGTAAGGCGCTCAAGTTTACCACTGCCGTCTAAGCTGGCGCGGAACAAATAGCGCTCTAATGGGGTGTCAGGAGACGCAATAAAGTAGACCCAGCCACTAGCTGGATTAATTTGCAGCACTTCAATAACATCCCACTGACCGCGAGTGATGGTACGAAGTCTACCCGTGTCACGTTGTACGACATAAAGATGACGGAAACCACTACGCTCACTTAGCCACGTAAATGCAGAGCCTTCATCAATAAATTGCACATCGTCTACATATTCAGCCCAGCTTTCTGTGGTTTCATCAAGCAGTTTCTGGACGGCACCGCTGTTAGCATTGGCGAGAAAAACAGTATTAACTGCTTGTGACCGAGTTAATTGTTGAATTAATAGTGAATCACTATTACCAGCCCACTGCATGCGGACTAAATAATGTTGGCGTGGATCACCTGGTACATTCATCCAAGTAGTGTTGCCGCCGCTAGCAGGCATCACCCCTATACGCATGGCGGCATTGGTTTCACCCACCTTGGGGTAGGGAAATTGCTTCAGTGTGGGATACAAGCTATCAGTATTGTTGATCATGGTAAATAAGGGAGTACCGGCGGTATCTAACTGCCAGTAGGCGATGGATTGACCATCCGGGCTCCAACGAAAACCATCACGTAAAAAGAATTCTTCTTCATTGACCCAATCAAAGGTGCCGTTAACGATAGTATCATTGCCGTCTTTGGTTAAAGCCGTAATCCGTTTGCTAGCAAGCTCTTCAACGTAAATATTATTCTTCATCACGTAGGCCACCCGCTTAGCTTGCGGGTCAAACTTAGCGAATTGCAGTGTTGATGGCTCAGCGTTACCTCCAAGCTGCTGTAACTGCTTGGTCTTTAAATCAAACACCCAATAATCGCCCAACGTATGAGTGCGCCATGAGCGTTTGGTGTTGGTGAAGATGAGCAGCTTTTGGCCATCTTCAGACCAGCTGTAATCAGCAATGCTAAGAGGTTCTGCGTCGGTACTAGGGCGCAAATCTGCAGCTGCAACAAGCAGGGTGCGTTGTTGGGTTTCAGGATGGTATCGAACTAAATCTTGCCCCCCATCGGTGGCATTTTCAAGCACCGTGTAACCACTGCCGTCGGCTAACCAACGAGTAGGGCCGACGCCACGAGCTGCATAGTCAGAACTGTTATATAGCCGCTCAAACTGAATTTGCGCGCCAGCTTGGGTAGCAACAACCGGGGCTGGTTGAGTGCTATCGCTTGGTAAGGAGCTACAGCCGGCAGCAATAAATATACTGGTTAATGCGATGACGCCGTGGCGTATCCAAGCACGAGAACTGCTATGTGTCATACGGACTTCCTGTTATTGTTAGGCCTTGTTAAATGCGCCAATCATCCCTACATAAGGATGATGAAACATCAACGACGCGAATTATTTATACAGCATTATTCAAGAGGATGCGCTATGAGTCAAAACCCTTTGCTCAGTGATTACCATTTACCGCCCTTTAGCAGTATCAAAGCGGAACACATTGTACCGGCTATCACTCAGCGTATTGCAGACTGCAAGGCAACTATTGAAGCTGTATTAGGGCAACCTGAACGTACTTGGGAGGCTCTAGTAGCGCCACTCGAAGAGGTGGACGACAAGCTTGAGCGTAGTTGGGCACCGGTTTCTCATCTGAATGCCGTGGTAAGCTCAGCCGAGTTGCGCAGTGCCCACGATCAATGTTTACCGCTGCTCTCTGAATATGGCACCTATGTCGGCCAACACGAAGGCCTGTATCAAGCCTTTAAAACCCTAGCAGATAGCGCTAGTTTTACTGAGCTTAGCCAAGCCCAACGTAAAGTTATTACCGATACCTTACGTGATTTTGAGTTGTCGGGGGTGGCGTTAACAGGAGCAGCGAAACAACGCTATGCTGACATTCAAGCAAGGCTGTCAGAGTTATCCTCACAGTTTAGCAATAACTTACTAGATGCGACCGATAATTGGCACTTTTTAGTGACGCCAGAACAGCAACAGCAAGCCGATTGGTTAGCCGGGCTACCTGAAAGTGCGGTCGCTGCTGCGGCGGCGGCTGCGGCCGAGCACAATCAACAAGGCTGGCGCTTTGGTCTTGATATCCCCAGCTACCTGCCAGTGATGACGTATGCTGATTATGAACCGCTTCGACAAACCATGTACGAAGCCTTCACTACGCGGGCGTCGGAGCAAGGGCCACAAGCTGGTCAGTATGATAACTCCGCACTGATGGATGAAACCTTGGCATTGCGGCATGAGTTGGCACAATTGCTTGGTTTTGCGAATTATGCTGAATTATCTCTTGCCACCAAAATGGCGGATAGCCCTGCTCAAGTTGAAGGCTTTTTGCAAGACCTCGCAGAGAAGTCGCTGCCTCAAGCGAAACAAGAATATCAGCAGCTGGTCGAGTTTGCTGCGCAGCAAGGTAAAACTGACCTTGCTGCTTGGGATGTTCCTTATTACAGCGAGAAGCTGAAACAGCAAGAATATGCTATCTCGGACGAAGAGCTACGGCCGTATTTTCCTGAGCAACAGGTTATCAATGGCTTATTCCGCGTGGTTGAAACTCTGTTTGGGTTAAAGATAGAGGCCAGCCAAGCCTTTGAAGGTTGGCATGAGCATGTACGCTATTACCAAATCAGTGACAATAATGGCGATCTGCGTGGTAGTTTCTTCCTTGATCTTTATGCGCGAAGCGGCAAACGCGGTGGCGCTTGGATGGCTGACTGTGCGGTACGCAGGATAACCACCCAGCAATCATTGCAACTACCGGTAGCCTTTTTAACCTGTAATTTTAATAAGCCCGTAGGTGACAAACCGGCCCTGTTTACCCATGACGAAGTGCTCACTCTGTTTCATGAATTCGGCCATGGTTTACACCATATGCTAACCAAAATAGACGTTGCTGGGGTATCAGGAATCAATGGTGTCGCTTGGGATGCGGTAGAGTTACCGTCGCAATTTTTAGAAAATTGGTGTTGGGAGCCGGATGCCTTAGCGATGATCTCTGGTCATTACGAAACCGGTGAACCGCTACCAACTCAGTTACTTGACAACATGCTAGCTGCACGGAACTTTCAATCGGCCATGCAAATGGTACGACAACTGGAGTTTAGTCTGTTTGATTTGCGTATTCATCGCGATTTCGATCCGCAACAAAAACAACAAATTCAAACGATTTTAGATCAAGTGCGCGAGCAAGTGGCAGTGCGTAAGCCGCCGGCAAGTAATCGTTTTCAGCATAGCTTTGGACATATTTTTGCTGGCGGTTATGCAGCTGGTTATTACAGCTACAAATGGGCCGAGGTGCTTTCGGCAGATGCTTTTGCGCGTTTTGAAGAAGAAGGCATCTTTAATCGGCGCACGGGCCAAGACTTTTTGCGCAGCATCCTAGAACGGGGTGGCTCGCAGGATGCTATGGAGCTGTTCAAAGCATTTCGTGGGCGAGAACCACAAGTGGATGCATTATTGCGTCACAGCGGCATTACCTCGTTTGAGCAGTTGGTAGCCGCCGAGTAGGGTAAAGCACAAAAAAAGCCAGCAAAAAAGCTGGCTTTTTTGCTAATAGCAGTTGCTATCAACTCGCTAGAATCGTGTTAACAAGCAGTACTAAACCTAATACGAACAACACCGCAAAGACCACGCCAATGCCAATAAACAACAAGGGGTTGCCTTTGTTGAAATCGCGCTTGCGATTGGCTTCGGTTTGCACCCCAAACATGGCTGCTAGGACACTGACAATGACGGCCAATAAACCAGGTTTTTCAACATGAGTATTATCGACGCTAGGCAGCATAAGCAGGTCTACTTTTAGGTTATTGAAGTGGATTTTCGTAGTGGCGCTTAGACTTGTCTTTACTATTGAAAAGTAGCTCGAACAAATCTAAAAAGTGAAACTGCGTCGAGCGGCTTTGCCCAGTAAACCACGCATGCCAAGAAACTTGCTTGGCTGGCGCAACACAAGCTTCTAGTGAACTGTGCTGTTCACTGACATCTAATAACTGCTCGCACTGTTGGGTGTAATTGCTAGCTGTCGTTTGCCATGCTGGTGCTAGAAAAGCGCCAGACAAAATCGTGCCAGTAATAACTGCAATTATCATTAATCGCAACTTCATAACTGACCTCCATTTAAATAAGGGTTGATTCGGCTTTAGCTAAATTTATCGATGAGGTGAATCACGTAAATTTGGTTAACAATTAGACTACTAAAATAGCAGGAATAAGGTTCATTCGCCACTCTTAAAAACGCATTTTTTTGACTGCTAAGCGCACTTAGCTCTGTTACACTTAGTGGATATTTCGCTAGCAGAGGTTTTTATGGCTGACTATCTTATTGCTCCGTCTATTCTCTCAGCTGATTTTGCGCGGCTGGGTGAAGAGGTTGATGCTGTGTTACAGGCGGGCGCTGATGTTGTTCATTTTGATGTGATGGACAACCATTTTGTGCCGAACTTAACCATCGGCCCAATGGTATGTAAAGCGCTACGAGACTACGGTATTAAAGCTCCTATTGATGTCCATTTAATGGTACAACCGGTAGAGCGAATGATCGATGATTTTGCGACTGCTGGCGCTTCCATCATTACCTTTCACCCTGAAGCCTCAACCCATATCGATCGTTCTTTGCAGCAGATAAAAGCAGCCGGCTGCCAGGCCGGCTTGGTATTTAATCCGGCCACGCCCCTGCACTATCTAGATTATGTGATGGATAAACTCGACGTTATTTTGTTAATGTCGGTGAACCCAGGATTTGGTGGGCAGTCGTTTATTCCGTCGACGCTAGCGAAACTAAAACAAGTGAGGCAGCGTATTGATGCCAGTGGACGCGACATTCGGCTAGAAATTGATGGCGGTGTCAAAGTCGATAATATTGCCGAAATTGCGGCGGCAGGAGCTGATATGTTTGTGGCAGGTTCGGCGATTTTCAATCAGCCTGATTATGCAGCTGTGATAGCAGCGATGCGCAATGAGTTAGCTAAAGTTTAATGAATTATTTAATGGAATCTTTTCAGCATGAGTAAACCTATCGTATTAAGTGGCTGTCAGCCGTCAGGACAATTATCTATTGGTAACTACATTGGTGCGTTACGCCAATGGGTAAAAATGCAGGATACTCATGATTGTCGGTTTATGTTGGTGGATTTACATGCCATCACGGTACGCCAAGACCCAGCTCAGCTACGTTCAGCCACACTGGATGGGCTAGCACTTTATATGGCGTGTGGGTTAGATCCTCAAAAAAGTGTGATTTTTGTCCAGTCCCATGTACCAGAGCATGCGCAGCTAGCTTGGGTGCTCAATTGTTACACCCAAATGGGTGAATTGAATCGGATGACCCAGTTTAAAGATAAATCAGATCGTCACGCCAATAATATTAATGCAGGTCTGTACACCTACCCAGCATTGATGGCAGCAGATATTTTGTTATATCAAGCGAACGAAGTGCCGGTGGGTAATGATCAGAAGCAGCATTTAGAGCTGGCGCGCGATGTGGCTACCCGATTTAATAATCTGTATGGCGATGTTTTTACCATTCCTGATCCTTTCATTCCAGAAGTGGGTGCAAGGGTTATGAGCTTGCAAGATCCGAATAAAAAGATGTCAAAGTCAGACGACAACGAGAATAATTTTATTGGCTTGTTAGAAGACCCGAAAAAAATCGAGAAGAAATTAAAACGAGCTGTAACTGATTCAGATGAGCAGGCACGGATTTATTTTAATCCAGAAGAGAAGCCGGGCGTTTCAAATTTACTGTCGATTATGTCGGCTGCTACGGGGCAACCTATCGCTGAGTTAGTACCTAGTTTTGAAGGTAAAATGTACGGACATCTGAAAAAAGAAACCGCAGAAGCTGTGGTTGCCATGTTGGAGCCTATTCAGCAGCGTTATCATGAGTACCGTAATAACCTTGATTATTTGAATCAGGTGATGGCAGCGGGAGCTACTGCCGCGAGTGAACATGCGGCAGCAACTCTGCGTAAAGTCTATGATGTGATTGGTTTTGTGCCACGCCCTTAAGTTCTAGACAAAAGTAGTGAGACGCGCTGGTGTTATTACTGATCGATAA
>JTFO01000431.1_pt1 | contig 19882 bp, 15 predicted proteins | sample 235411 | NCBI WGS metagenome assembly JTFO01 (sample SAMN03067590, study PRJNA260953) | activated sludge metagenome | biome: Sludge; feature: Wastewater; isolation source: CETP activated sludge from laboratory augmented bioreactor treating... | place: India:Gujarat | collected 2013-04
CACCGATGCCGGGCAGAATGCCCAGCTTGATCTCTGGCTGCCCGAAGTGGGCGTCTTCTGCTGCGATAATAAAGTCGCACATCATAGCCAACTCGCAGCCACCGCCCAACGCATAGCCACTTACAGCGGCGATGATCGGCTTGCCGATGGTGAGCAGTTCCTGCCATGCGGCGAAGATGTCGCGCGACTGCAGCTCGGCAAACGTCTTGTCGGCCATCTCCTCGATGTCCGCGCCAGCCGCGAATGCCCGGGGGCTGCCCGCGATGACGATGGCGCCAATGTTGTCATCTGTGTTGAAGTGCCGCAACGCAGCCACAACGTCGCGCGACATTTGCACGTTCAGTGCATTGAGGCTCTTTGGCCTGTTCAAAGTGATCAAGCCGACACGCTCGCGCCGCTCAATCAGGATGGTTTCATAGCGCTGTGAAGGCGCGGACACGCCAGCGGCGGACGCCGACTTCTCGCTGACCGGTTTAGCAGCAGGCTGAAGGTTCGAACCCTTGGCGTTGGAAGCGGAAGCCACGGACGATGCGGATGGGGCAAGTGCGTTGGACATGGACGGTATCTCCTCGTTGGACTAGCAAATCGGAATGGTCAAACTGCGGACTGATTCCACAGCGCGTTGACGTCTTGCGACGCCAGTTCATCGGCAAGCTCGGCGGCGGGTGCGTAATCTCCCGTCCCCGACATCAACTCGGCGAGGATGCTCTCTCGGTGCTCGTCAAGGGCCGGTGCGCGAAGCGGCGTGGCGCCATCAATGTCGGCAAAGGCGCTAAGCTTTATCGGGTTGCCGGCTGTCCGGATGGCGCGCCGCGCCGCACCCTCCACCTGGACGATCATGTTGCGCGCTTGCAATTGCGGGTGATCGAACAACCGGTCGATGGTGTTGATCGGCGCGCACGGCACGCCCACCTCATTGAGGCGCTCGATCCAGTGGGCGATGGGGGCGTTGCGCGTGATCGCCTCAATGGCCTGGACCAGTGCCGGTCGATTGCGGCAGCGCAGATCATTGCTGATGAACCGCCGATCCAACGCCAGCTCAGGAGAGCCCAGCGCATCGGCCATCAGCATAAAGAGCTGGTCGTTGCCGGCAGCAATTACGAAGCGGCCGTCCTGCCCGGCAAAGGTCTCAAAGGGTGCAAGCGATGGATGGCAGTCACCCGTTCGTGTGGGCACTTTACCTTCCACGTCATAACGCGCCAGCGCCGTTTCCATGAGCGCCGCCTGGCAATCGAGCATGCCGATGTCCACGCGGGTACCCTGTGCGTCACGGGTCCGTTTGTAAAGCGACGAAATGATGCCTACGGCTGCAAACAGCGCGGCGCTAAGGTCCCCGAAGCTCGTGCCCACCCGCGCAGGTGCTGCGTCGGGCCAGCCGGTCAGGCTCATGATGCCACCCATGGCCTGTACCACCATGTCGTAGCCCGGCAGGTCGCTGAACGGCCCGGTATGTCCGAAGCCAGAAATAGAGGCATAGACAAGATGCGGATGGGTCCGCGCCAGCCGCTCGGCACCGTAGCCCAGCCGATCCATCACGCCTGGTCGGAAGTTCTCGACCAGGACGTCCGCCTGACTGAGCATACGTTCAAGTAGATCGCGATCCCGCGGACTCTTGATGTCCAGCGCGATGCTTTCCTTGCCACGGTTAAAGCACATGAAGTAGGCCGACTCTTGATCGACAAACGGCCCGAATGCGCGGGTGTCGTCACCAGTTGCGATCCTCTCGATCTTGATGACGCGCGCACCCAGATCGGCCAGTACCATCGTGCAGTACGGTCCGGCCAGCACACGCGAGAAGTCCAGGACAGTGATTCCGTCCAGCGGGCCTTTTCTGGGGGGGCGACCTTGAGGGGTATCCATATGGCTGTCTCCTTCGGTTGTTGATCTGGTTGTTGATCTGGTTGTTGACTCAGGCACCTGCAACGATCCAGCGTGCGGCTTTCTCCGCGATCATCAATGTCGGGCTGTTGGTGTTGCCGCTGGTGATCGTGGGCATCACGCTGGCATCGACAACCCGCAGTCCCTTGATACCGTGCACGCGCAGGTGGCTGTCCACCACCGATTTCGGGTCGGACGCGCGGCCCATGGCCGCGGTGCCCACCGGATGGAAGATCGTGGTGCCAATGTCACCGGCCAGGCGCGCCAGTTGCTCGTCTGTCTCGTACTGCGCCCCGGGCTTGAACTCCACAGGGTGATAGCGGGCAAGAGCGGGCTGCGATGCGATCCGCCGTGTGACGCGCAGCGAGTCCGCAGCCACGCGACGATCCTCGTCGGTGCTCAGATAGTCAGGCGCAATGCGTGGGGCGTCGCGAAAGTCCGCACTGCGGATCGTGACGCTGCCTCGGCTGCTCGGGTTGAGGTTGCACACACTCGCCGTGATGGCCGGGAAGTTGTGCAGGGGCTGGCCGAACGCATCAAGGCTCAGAGGCTGCACGTGGTATTGGATGTTGGCATGCAGATAAGAGGGATCGCTGCGCGTGAAGATGCCCAATTGCGAGGGCGCCATGCTCATCGGACCGCTGCGTTTGAGCGCATATTCCAGGCCGATCGCGGCCTTGCCCCATAAGGTCGTTGCCTGCGTGTTCAAGGTGCGTACCCCTTCGACCTTGTAGACGGAACGGATCTGCAGATGATCCTGCAGGTTCTCGCCGACACCGGGCAAGTGGTGCACCACCGGAATCCGATGCGTGTTCAGCAGGCTGGCATTGCCAACACCAGAGAGCTGCAGCAATTGCGGAGATCCGATGGCGCCAGCGCTAAGAACGACTTCACGGCATGCCCGCACGCTACGGCGCTGGCCTTGATGAACAAGTTCGACGCCGCAGCACGTTTGCTGCCCGTTGTCACCGCGCTCGAAAAGCAAACGGCACACTTGTGCGCCGGTCCAGACCGTGAGGTTGGGACGTTGCCGGCGAATGGGTTTAAGGAAAGCCTTTGATGCGTTCCAGCGCCAACCGCTACGTTGGTTGACTTCGAAGTAGCTAACGCCGAAGTTGTCCCCGCCGTTGAAATCCTCCGTCGCGGGGATACCAGCCTGTTGTGCAGCCTCGGCAAAGGCATCGAGCACCTCCCAGCGCAGACGCTGCTTTTCGACGCGCCACTCACCACCCGAGCTATGCAGCGCGCCAAAAGCCGTCGCCTTCGCGCCTAGCCCCATTGCTTCCTTGGCGTCGAGCCGGTAGTGGTCCTCGTGCGCGCGGAAGTCGGCCAGACAACTCTCCCAGCCCCATGCCTCGTCGCCCGTGATGTTCGCCCAATGCGCATAGTCACGAGCCTGCCCGCGCATGTAGATCATGCCATTGATGCTCGAACATCCGCCCAGGGTCTTGCCTCGGGGATAGAGGAGTTCACGCCCGTTAAGCCCGGGTGAAGCCTCGGTGCGAAAGCGCCAGTCCGTGCGAGGATTGTCGATGCAGTACAGATAGCCCACCGGGATGTGGATCCACGGATAGTTGTCGGGACCACCGGCCTCAAGCAGCAGTACCCGTCGGCCTGGGTCGGCGCTGAGCCGGTTGGCAAGCAGGCAACCTGCCGTGCCTGCGCCGATGATGATGTAGTCGAAAGCCGGCGCATTCATTTGAGTGCTCCGAGCTCAGCATGAGAAGTGAAGTGCTTCATTAAATTAGACCGGTCGTATAGTAAATGGCAAAAAAAAGAGGCCTAGGACCTCAAGCTTGCTTGAAACATATCGGCAAACACGCGCAGCGGCTCACCTTGGCGTTCAAGCTTGGCACGCAGCACGGCACCCTCCCAGCCTATCCAGAAGTAAGCCGCCCAGCGCGCGCAGTCGATGTGCTTTGTGATCTCGCCTCTCGCCTTTGCCGCTTCCAGGCAGCGCTCAATGCGCGCCTGCCAGTCAAGCAGCACATTGGTGAGCTGAGCGCGAAAAGACTCTGGCAAAGCACCCATCTCCTGCCCCAGATTGCCCACCAGGCAACCACGGCGAAACCCGAATCGCTTCATTCCACACTCGGCATCTTGGCAAAAGGCTTCGATGCGATCCATCGGCGAGAGGCTTTCGTCGAGCAAAAATTGGTCGAGCTTGCGCGCGAAGTATTCAGCGTAGAGTGCGATCAATTCGGCACCAAAGGCCTCTTTGCTCGCAAAGAAATGATAGAAAGAGCCTTTAGGTACGCCAACAGATTTCAGTATTTCGTCAATGCCAGTTGCCGAAAACCCCTTCTCGGTCAACGCAGCGACGCCAGCTCGACACAGGGTCTCACGCGTTTCACGGTAATCGCCGTCGGCTTTGGGCGGACGCCCCCTTTTGCGAGGAATGACGATGGTATTGGACATACGTTGATTATTAGACCGAACGTCTTTTAAGTCAACAGATTCTTCAAACCAGGGTATTTGGCCGGACCGGCGTACTTACTTTAGGGTGGGTAGCGCCATACAGGCTCTTGTTCCAGCAGCCCAAGCCGTACCAGGCTATCAGCACGGGCGTAGTCGCCCAGAGCACCGGCTCGGCTAAAGCACCGATAGCTCAAATCGCTGCGGTGCCGCCGACAACACGCCTTAAAGCAGGCGAGGAGAACATTCCACGTTACGAGGAAGCGTCGGCCCTAGTAGGCTTCACTGAAGTGATCGGCGTGGCTCACCCCGATCACCTCAGTGCTAGCGCCGAATTGCGCGAAGTTGCAAGTGATCCTGAGGCCATTTGCGACAACAGCATCAGAAAAGCAAACGTCTTGAAGTTGCCTGCCGCGCAAGGCCGGGATTTCTCTTTTCCCGGCTTTCCTAAAGCAAGGCTGCGGTCAGGCTTACTTCGCGGTGGGCATCACGAACTCGGCGCCCTTGCCAATGCTCTCGGGCCAGCGCTGCATGATGGACTTTTGCTTGGTGTAGAAGCGCACGCCTTCTTCGCCATAGGCATGCATGTCGCCAAACAGACTCTTCTTCCAGCCGCCAAAGCCATGCCAGGCCATGGGCACGGGGATCGGCACATTGATGCCGACCATGCCGACCTGAATGCAGCGGCTGAACTCGCGAGCCACGTTGCCATCACGGGTAAAGCAGGCCACGCCGTTACCGAATTCGTGGTCATTGACCAACTGCACTGCCGTCGCAAAATCAGGCACACGCACGCAAGCCAGCACCGGGCCGAAGATTTCTTCTTTGTAAATGCGCATCTCGGGGGTCACGTGGTCGAACAGCGTGCCGCCCATCCAGAAGCCTTCTTCACAACCTTCACCAGCAGCCGCGCCGTTAAAGCTGCGGCCATCTGCCAAGAGTTGTGCACCTTCCTTGACACCTTGCTCGATGTAGCCGGTGATGCGGGCATGGGCGGCGGGCGTGACGACAGGACCCATTTCAGCGGCCAGATTGGTGCCGTTGAGTACCTTCAACGTCTTGGTGCGTTCCAGCAGCTTGGGCATGACCTTGTCAGCCACATCGCCGACCAGCACGGCGACCGAAATCGCCATGCAGCGCTCGCCGGCTGAGCCGTAGCCGGCGCCGATCAGCGCGTCCACGACCTGATCAATGTCGGCATCAGGCATGACCACCATGTGGTTCTTGGCCCCGCCCAGCGCCTGCACGCGCTTGCCATGATGGGCACCGGTTTCGTAGATGTAGTTGGCAATCGGGGTGGAGCCGACAAAGCTAACCGCCGTGACATCGGGATGCACCAGCAGCGCGTCCACGGCTTCCTTGTCGCCTTGCACAACATTGAACACACCGTCTGGCAAGCCGGCTTGCTTGAGCAGGTCGGCGATGAACAGACTGGGGCTGGGGTCGGTGGGGCTGGGCTTGAGAACGAAGGTGTTGCCGGCGGCAATTGCCACCGGGAACATCCACATCGGCACCATGACCGGGAAGTTGAACGGCGTGATCCCAGCCACCACGCCCAGGGGCTGGCGCAAGGTCCAGTTGTCAATGCCAGTGGACACTTGATCGGTGAAGTCGCCCTTGAGCAACTGGGGGATACCGCAGGAGAATTCGACGATGTCGATGCCGCGCGCCACTTCGCCCTGGGCGTCGGTGAACACCTTGCCATGCTCGGCGGTGATCATGTGGGCCAGTTCGTCCTTGTTCTTGTTCAGCAGTTCCAAAAACTTGAACAGAATCCGGGCACGGCGGATCGGTGGGGTGTTGGACCAAGTGGGAAAAGCGGCTTGGGCGCAAGCCACCGCTGCATCCACGTCTTGCTGGTTACCCAGCCGCACTTGGCGGCTGACGGCTCCGGTGGCGGGGTTGTACACAGGCTGGGTGCGGGTACCACTGCCGGTGATGCGTTGGCCCTGAATGTATTGGGCGACTTCGGTGCTATCGGTATAGGACATGGTCGGTGTGTCTCGCTGTGGTCGAAAGTTGGAAGAACGCTTGAAGTTTAGGGAGCCATCCCCGTTCTCACAACGCCACACACTTGAATTGATTGTTCATTTATGCAAACAATAGTGGCATGAATGACAAAAATATCACACTCCTCTGGAGTCATCTGCATTGGCTTGTCGTACTGGAGCAGCAAGGCAGCTACACCGCTGCGGCCGCGCGACTTGGCGTGAGCAAGGCGGCCATGAGCCAGCACATCGCCGAACTTGAGCGTGCCGCTGGCGTGCCGCTGGTGCGGCGCACCACGCGCAGCATGCGCCTTACCGAGGCGGGTCAGCGCCTGGTGGATGACACGCGAGCACCGTTCGAGCGCATTGCACACAGCTTCGCTGGCGTGCGCGATCTCTCAGGCGTGCCAAGGGGGCTGCTACGTGTGACGGCGCCGGTCGCTCTGGCGCGCCAGCAGTTGGTGCCGCGATTGGCGGAATTTACGCGCAAAAATCCTGAGGTTCGGCTGGAACTGGAACTGTCCGATCGGATCAGTTCGTTAGCCATGGAGGGGTTCGATCTGGCGATCCGCCACGCCGCTTCGGTCCCCGACACACATGTTGCCTGGCCGCTATGCGATACGCGTTCAGTGGTGGTCGCCAGCCGTGCGTACCTGCGCCGCCACAAGGCACCAAAAACACCCGAGGCCCTGAGCGCGCACGACTGCCTGCACTACCCGCGCGCGCAAGAAACGCCCACTTGGACGTTCGAGCCCCTGAGCGGCAGAGGCGATGCCGAGCGCGTGACAGTAGCGGTGGCCGGTCCATTTTCCGCAAACAACAGTGAAGCATTGCGCGATGCGGCGATAGCGGGGCTCGGCATTGCGCTGCTTCCGGACTTCAGCGCCCAGGCAGCTCTGAAGGCCGGAAAGCTAGTCGAGGTGCTACCGGGGTGGAAACCGGTGGGTACGTTCGCCGAGCAGCTCTACGCGGTCCGTCCCTATGCAAGCCATGTCCCCATGGCGGTGTCGGCGTTTGTGGGTTTTCTGCGCCAGGCCTGGGCATCCGGCTTCGTGACGACATAAAGAGCGATTCATTCCGCTGTGACCATGCTGCCACCTTTCGGTGGCTCTAGACGATGGCTTGCATTTAAAATACGTTCGGTCTAATAATTGTGAGCGGCGTCACGTCGCCCATCCTTTGTCGGTCGGGACGGCTTCGTGGCTTTTTTTTTACCAATTTATAGACACTCAGTCTAATTAATATCAGGAGAATCTTATGTTCAAAGGCATCGTGGTTGAGAAGGACGAGGCAAGTTATCGGGCCACGCTAAAGGACATTGACAATGCGCAATTGCCCGAGGGAAATGTGACGGTGCGGGTGAGCCATTCAACCCTCAACTACAAAGATGCGCTTGCGATCACGGGCCGTGGGCCGGTGGTTCGCAAATTTCCGCTGGTCCCCGGAATCGACCTGGTCGGCACTGTCGAAGAGACCAGCCATCCCGATTACCGGGTCGGCGATTCGGTGCTCCTGAATGGTTGGGGCGTGGGCGAGGGACATTGGGGCGGCCTGGCCCAAAAAGCGCGCCTGAACGGCGAATGGCTAGTGCCGCTGCCTGAGCGATTCACGGCGCAGCAGGCCATGGCCATTGGCACTGCGGGCTATACCGCCATGCTGTGCGTGTTGGCCTTGGAGCGTCATGACGTGACGCCCGACAAAGGCGAAATTGTGGTCACCGGCGCTGGCGGAGGCGTCGGCAGTGTCGCCGTCGCCCTGCTGTCAAAGCTCGGCTATGCCGTGGTAGGGGTGACAGGGCGGCCGCAAGAGCGGGACTACATCAAGAGCCTGGGCGCCACCGACGTACTGGAACGATCTACCTTCTGTGTACCGGGAAAGCCCCTAGGGCGAGAGCGTTGGGCGGGCGCGGTCGATGTTGTCGGCAGCTACACGCTGGCCAATGTGTGCGCCACCACCAAATATCGCGGGGTGGTGACGGCTTGCGGATTGGCCGCAGGCATGGACTTTCCAGCGACTGTCGCGCCGTTCATCCTGCGCGGGGTCACCCTTGTCGGTATCGACAGCGTAATGTGCCCGCGTACCGAGCGCCTGGTGGCGTGGCAGCGTCTGGCCAAAGACCTTGACATCGCAAAACTGGGCTTGATTGCAAATGAAATCGGACTTGCCGATGTCATTCCAACAGCCACAAAACTGCTGGACGGCCAGGTGCGTGGACGAGTCATCGTCAACGTGGACGCCTAAGCACAAAAAAAACGGGCCTGCGGTAACGCGGGTTCCAACAAAGAGTGGAAACCAAGGAGACAAACCTCATGCAAAAACGAATGTTGGGGGGAATGGTTGCGGGCGCACTGGCGTGCTTTCAAGTGCAGGCGGCACAGTTTCAGTGCCAAGATGACGTAAAGCCTGCGGCGATCAGTGCCGAAGAGCAAAAGCTGGTCGATCAGTTCTGGGCCGAGTCGCTGGTCTACCTCGAGCAATACCTAAAGGCGCTGGAGACACCGACCGGCCAATGCAAGGACTCCGCGCAAGCCACGATCCAGACCTACCATTCCGAGACCGGAAAGGCGCAGACACGCTGCATCATGAAGTACCGCGACATGGAGTTGCTCGCGAAACACCTCAAGGCCGTGCTCGCCGAGCCAGACAAGGCAAAGGCATGCTTCGATCCGCAAAAGAACTACAAAGAGTTCACGCTCTATACCCCCAGTTCACAGGTGCAGCAGTTGTCGGCGACCTCCACGTGGATCAACCGGCCCTTGCTGACCGACTACTACACGAAGAAGGGAGGTGCGATTGGTGCGGCTGGCCTGGAGCTAAACGAGAACTTCCTGGCTATCACGTCACGCACGGACACCACCGCGCACTGGACGCGCGATGTCAGCATCAAGGGGTTGCCGACACTTTGGTCTTCCGTGGGGTGGATCCCGCTCTACGCGGAGAACCCCGCCGCTGGCAGCGATCGCTTCCGCGGCGGCTATCTCTACGCTGAACTGATGGGGCCGTGGGGCAACTTGCGGATCAAGGAAATCAACGGTGAAAAAGTGGGCGCCGAGATCGGCATGACCGTGCAGTTGTTCAACACCTCCTATCCCTTCCATTACCACCACCCTCAAGAGACCTACATGACGCTGACCAAGCCGCAGTGCGTCGATCAGAACAAGTACATGGTCATGCATTGGGACAGCGATCAGTTCACACAGACGCGCAGCGACAAAGGTTGGACCGTGGAGATCGATGGGTCGAAAGAAAGATGGAAAAAGTGGTTTGCCAACCAGGACGTCAACAAGGAGTGGCTGACCTATTTTGAACGCAATGCCATCCATGCATTCCATGCACTCGAAGGCTGCAATCAGACGATTCAAAACTCCGGGCTGGTGGCTGTCTGGGCGCGCTCAACGTCACAGGACAATGAGCAATTCACCCAACTATGCCGACCAGCCTCCGGCCCCGATGGCGTCAAGAGAATGCGGCCCGGGCAAAAGACGGTCTGCGACGTGCGCGATTGGAAGCCGTAAAAGTTGCACTGCACCTCACCCGCACCGCCGAACGGCTACATATAAATCAGCCGCCTCTGTCCCACACCACCAAGGAGTTGGAAAAAGAGCGCGGCTGGCAGCAGCTTGGTGGCGGTGGCGGTCCCCATCAGCATGTCGATCTGGCGCTCCGGTTCTCGCACTGCCTGTTGTTCAACCCAAGCGATACGAAGTCGGCGGCCTATAACCCGTTGCTGGAGGTCCAGCGCGGCGCGCACAAGGTACGCGACGTGCAGAACATCGCCGACATATTGGTCGATCCCGAAGGCGCGCTGGATCGTGCGCGACACATCGAGCGGCGGCGGTCAGGCGCGGCGCGTCAATGTGATGGTCAAGTCGATCCGCTCGAGCCTAAAGACTCATCTCCTCATCACGACCAGCCGCAGGGCGTATCTGCTGGAACTGACCTCGACCGAGAAGACCTGGATGACGTCGGTGCCCTGAGAGTACCCCAAGGACAAGATACTGGCCCTGTAACGCCAGGCACACCTCAAAATGGCAGCTCTGGTCCATTATCAGATCTCGATCCTCTATAGCTGGCACGCTCATCAGACTCCCAGAAAGCCAGATAGCTCTGCTGACATCCAGCAGGTTCCTCACCGTCTTTCTAGCCAATCCACAAGCACGTTGCAGCGTAGCCGGACGCGGCACCCCAACCACCAACCCCTCCGCGACCAAACAGTCAATTCGTGGTTTCAGGCACGCAATTATCTTGCCCCTGAGACGCAAGGAAGTTAATGTATTGCGTTATCGTTACTTCAACATTCAACTTCCATGTCCGCCAGCACCTTGGGCCAGCGAGGCCCGACCGAGCACCATCGCCGCGAACAGATTATTGAGCAAGCCAATGCTCATTTCCGGCTCTACGGATATCGCAAGACCTCGGTTGCCAGCCTGGCCAAGTCCATAGGCGTATCCAGCGCCTATCTCTATCGTTTTTTCGACTCCAAACAGGCCATTGGCCAAGCAATTTGTCATTCCGTGCTCAATGGCATGCACGTGCAACTGCAGCAAATTGTTGAAGGCGATTTACCGCCTATTGAACGCCTGCGCCATTTCATTGAAACCGCCTGCAATCTAAGCCTGGAGCTGTTCTTGCGGGAAGGCCGCATGCAAGAGGTGGTGATTGAGGCTCTGCAAAACAACTGGGCCACAGTCAACCAGCACAGAGAGGATTTGCTAACCCAAATTACCGCACTGGTGCGTGCGGGTCGGGAAAGTGGCGACTTTGAGCGTCGTACTCCCCTGGACGAAGTGGTCCAAGGCATCTTATTTGCCTTGACCGCCTGCCTGCACCCCGTCTTGCTAGAAATACACCCCCCTGAAAAAACCCGTCAAGGCTTGCTGGTGGTCACCCAGCTAATCCTGCGCAGCCTGATGCCCTGAGCATCAAATCCCAAGTTACAGTTCATCCAACTCTTTACTTACCCGGAGTCCTGCATGGCTCTTTTCCGCTCTCTTAGCCCCGTTTTAAGTTTGTCTGCCGCCCTTGTACTGATGGGGTGTAGTCAGCAGACCCAAGAGGCAGACCCTCGCACTCAGGCTCCTTTGGTAATTCAAAGTGTTGTTGCGCCCAAGGCCGATCAGCAGCGGCGTTTCCTGGGCTTGGTTAGCGCGCGAATCGAGAGCCCGCTGGCATTTCGGGTAGGCGGCAAGATTGATACGCGCCAGGTCCAAAACGGCGAGCATGTAAAAAAGGGTCAGCTCTTGATGACTCTGGATCCCAAGGATCTGCAACTGGATCATCGCGCTCGTCTGGCTGCCGTGCAGGCGGCCCAAGCTCAGGCAGAACAAGCCCAGTCAGACTACAAGCGTTTATCCCTGCTTGTCGATCAGGGGGGTGTCTCCCGTCAGGCCCATGAGCAAAGCAGACAAGCGCTACGCAGCGCCCAGGCGAACTTGAAGTCAGCGCAAGCACAGGCTGACCTTGCCCGCAACGCAGGCCAGTACAGTTCCCTGAAGGCTGAGGCCAGCGGCATCATTACCGCCCAGTTGGCTGATGTCGGTCAGGTTGTCAGTGCGGGGCAAGCCGTGCTGCGCCTGGCCCAGGACGGCCCACGTGATGTCATCGTCAGTTTGCCCGAACAATGGGATCTTCCACTGGGCACCCGCGCCACGATCGAGCTCACTGACTCCCAGGAAAGCCTGCCCGCCCAACTGCGTGAGTTGGCACAATCCTCTGACCCCGCCACTCGCAGCTATCAGGCCCGCTTTTCCTTCGAGGGTGAGAACGTCACTGCCCGACTAGGCTCCAGCGCCATCGTGCATTTGACACCTCCCGATGCAGACGCCTTGAATCAGGTGCCACTGACCGCCATTTACGATGCGGGCAAAGGCCCCGGCGTATGGGTCATTGATAATCAGAAAACCGTGCACTGGCAGCCTGTGACGATTGCCAAACTGGCCCAAGAGTACGCCTACCTTTCCAAAGGCCCTGAAACCGGTACAACCATTGTGGCCCTGGGTGCCAATCTACTGCACGAAGGCCAGGAAGTACGCCCAGAAATGCGCGGGGCCAAACCATGACAGGCCGCTTCAATCTTTCAGCATTGGCCGTGCGCGAACGGGCCATCACACTGTTCCTGATCATTGCTCTGGCAGCCTCCGGCATTTACTCCTTCGTGAAACTGGGACGAGCCGAAGACCCGGCGTTTACCGTAAAAGTGCTGACGGTCACTGCCATGTGGCCCGGAGCGACGGCTCAGAAAATGCAGGATCTCGTGGCCGAACCCATGGAAAAACGCATGCAGGAGCTGCGCTGGTTTGACAGGGTAGAGACGGTTACCCGCCCTGGCACAGCCCTGATGGTCGTGACCTTGAAAGACACCATGCCGCCGGCGGACGTCCAAAGCGAGTTTTATCAACTACGCAAAAAGCTGCAAGATCAAGCTCCACGTCTGCCCAAAGGCGTGCAAGGCCCCTTCGTGAACGATGAATACTCGGACGTGTCCTTTAGCCTGTTCGCCCTGCAAGCCCCAGGCTTGCCACCGCGATTACTGACTCGCGAAGCCGAGAAGGTGCGCAGTCAGTTGCTGCAGGTTCCCGGCGTCAAGAAAGTCAACATTCTGGGCGAGCAAAGCGAGCGCATCTTTGTCGATCTGGACGAGGCCAAGTTGCACAATCTGCAACTGAATCCTCAACAGATCCTGGAAGCCTTGTCCAAACGCAGCGCCATGACCGCCAGTGGCGCGGTCAGCACCGATGGACCACGCATTCATCTTCGCCTCAGTGCCGGACTGGATGATATAGAGGCCATCAGCAATACCTATATCTACGTACAAGGTCACACCTTGCGACTGGGCGATATTGCCACAGTCAGCCGGGGTTACGAGGACCCGCCCAGCTTCGAGATTCATCACAACGCCCAATTTGCCATGCTGCTGGATGTCGTGATGCAGGAGGGCTACAACGGCCTGTATCTGGGCAAGGATCTGGAAAAGGCACGGGAAGATATTGCCGCTGCCCTGCCTCTGGGTTTCTCGCTGGAGACCGTGACCAACCAGTCGGTGAACATTGCTTCGGCCGTGGGCGAGTTCATGTTCAAGTTCTTCGCAGCACTCAGCGTCGTGCTGCTGGTGTGTCTGATCAGCATGGGCTGGCGTGTGGGAATTGTGGTGGCAGCAGCCGTCCCCCTGACGCTGGCCATGGTGTTCGTCATCATGATGATGACGGGCAAGGTGTTTGATCGGGTGACGCTGGGTGCGCTGATTATCTCGCTGGGCCTGCTGGTGGACGACGCCATTATTGCGATCGAGATCATGATCGTCAAAATGGAAGAAGGCATGGACCGCCTGAAAGCCGCTGCCTATGCCTGGAACCATACGGCTGCACCCATGCTGTCCGGCACCCTGGTGACGATCATCGGCTTCCTGCCAGTGGGTTTTGCCCGTTCCTCTGCTGGAGAATACGCGGGCAATATCTTCTGGATTCTGGCCGCCGCCCTACTGACTTCCTGGCTGGTTGCCGTGGCTTTCACTCCCTATATGGGCGTGAAACTGCTGCCCGCCATTCCTGCCCGTCCAGGCGGTCACCAAGCCATTTATGACACCCCCAACTACAAGCGTCTGCGCCGCATGATTGCCTGGTCGGTACACCACAAGTTTCTGGTGGCCGGCATTGTGGTGGGTGCCTTCGTGCTGGCAGTTGTAGGCATGGGTTTCGTCAAACAGCAATTCTTCCCCACCTCCGATCGGCCCGAGCTGCTGGTAGAAGTGCAGTTGCCTGAAGGCAGCAGCATTCAGTCCACGCAGGCCGTTACTCGCAAGGTCGAGAGTTGGTTGCGCGAGCAGCCCGAGACCAAGCTGGTGACCAGCTATACCGGGCAAGGCGCACCGCGCTTCTTTCTGTCCTACAACCCAGAACTGCCCGACCCTTCTTTTGCCCGTCTGGTGGTGCTGACCGCCGATTATCACGACCGCGATGCTCTGCTGCAACGCTTTCGCCAGGTGGTGGCCGATGGTTTGACGCCAGAAGCGCGAGTGCGCGCAACGCAACTGGTGTTCGGCCCATCCACCAAATACCCCGTGGAGTTTCTGGTGCGCGGCCCCGACCTGGACACGCTACGCGATATTTCCGAGCAGGCCATGACGATTATGCGTGCCGACAAGGACATGCGTCAGGTGAACGTGGATTGGGGTTCGCGTGTGCCCGTCTTAAAGCTAAATGTAGACCCTCAACGCCTGCAGGCCCTGGGCCTGAATCGTCAGAGTCTGGCAGAACAAATCCAGTTGCAGCTGGACGGCGCAACGGTTGCGGAATACCGCGAGGATTTACGTAATGTACTGGTCGTAGCGCGCAGCTCGGCCGTCAACCGCCATGATCCCACTCGCCTGTCCGGCCTGACCGTCATGAATGATCAGGGCCAGAATCTACCTTTGGAGCAAGTCGGCAAGCTGGAAATCATGCAGGAAGAACCCAAGCTGGCACGTCGCAACCGCCTGCCTACCATGACGGTACGGGGTGATATTGCTCCGCACGTACAACCGGCAGAGGTCGCCAACCGGGTGATGAAGGAGTTTGCCTCCTTGCAAGCTTCCCTGCCCCCTGGCTACCTGATCGAGATGAGCGGCATTACCGCCGAGGCCAAGAAATCCAACGACGCGCTGCTGCCCGTTTTCCCGGTCATGATTGCGCTGATGCTGCTGGTTATCGTGATTCAAGTGCGTTCGCTATCGAACATGATCATGGTGTTCCTGACGGCCCCCTTGGGCCTGATCGGCAGCGTACCTGCCTTGCTGATTTTCCAGCAGCCCTTTGGTTTTACCGCGATTCTGGGGCTGATCGGTCTGGCGGGGATTTTGATGCGCAATACCTTGATTTTGATTGAGCAGATCAAGACCAACCGGGCCGAGGGTGCCTCGCCCTACGACGCCGTAATCGAGGCCACCGTACAGCGTGCCCGCCCCGTTATTCTGACGGCGCTGGCGGCGGTACTGGCCTTCATCCCGCTGTCCTTCTCCGTGTTCTGGGGCTCCATGGCCCTGACGCTGATCGGTGGCACGGCGATTGGCACCATCCTGACCCTCCTGTTTTTACCCAGCTTGTATTCGATCTGGAATCGAATCCAGGACCCACGCGTCTCATCACTTGCTTGAAGGCTGAAACTATGTAAATAATGGATGCATGGTTTGGACCGAACCCCGCACGCGAGGCAGGCATACCGCCTGCCAGCCGCCCCCACAAAAGGGAGCATTTTTTGCCCACGGACGGGGGTTTGTGAGGGAAAAACCATGTGTCCCACGGCCAGTCTTGTGGGCCTGGAGAACAGAACGACGCCAGTTAGCTTATGTCTACACCGAACAACTTGCCCGCCGCCCTGTCTCACGCTTTCGAGAAGGCAATTTACCGAGTACACAGCCCTCAGGGCGATATAGACGTGCGCATCGGCCAGCTCAACCGCACTCTGAATCAATTGCTGGAACAAGAAAACAGTCGTGGCGCAGCGATTTTGACCGCCTGCAATCCAGGCGCCCAAATTTGCAGCCGCGCCTTTAACGATGCCGTTCAGGAAACCCTGCTACGCGATTTGCAAAAACAGGACCTTCATTGGTGGCCCGCCGTGAACCTGGACCCCAAAGGTAAATGGCCGGATGAACCCAGCTTGCTGGTATTGGACATCAGTCTGCAACAAGCGCGCTGGCAAGCACGCCTGTTCAAGCAATTGGCTTTTGTCTATATCCCGACCAATGGCAAACCACAGTTGCACCACGTGCAGCAGCGACTGCCTGTCTCCAATCAGGCTGATTTAAACAGCCCTGCTCCCTTCTAGACGCTGACGGAAACCATCGGCAATGGCAGCTCCTTTCAGCCGCCCCTCCGGCAAGACCCGCGCCCAGGCACGCCACTCGTGGCCAGTTGCTACCAGCACACCATCCATATTGAAGACTTGATATTCAAGCTTGAAACGCCGCTCCAGCCATTGGGTCACATGCACACAAACGCGAATTTCGCGGTCATAGGTAACAGGTGCGCGGAAGTTGGCACCGACATCCACCAACGGGGTTACGGCATCGTATTCTTGTCGCAAGACACGCTGGCTCAAACCAGCCTGCCGCAGCCACGCCTGATACGTGCAATCAAACCAGTAAAAATAGTTGGGATAAAAAACAATCCCGGCCTCATCGCAATCACCCCACTCCACCGTGATGCGGCGCTCGAACACGTGCATGTTTATCCTTTCGCAAAATCACCGGTCAGTTTACTGCGAATAAAAAGGTGGAAACCACGCTAATCAGGTACTAAACCAGCAACAGAAACATTTTGCAAACACTGACCAAGAAACAATTTGTATCGCTATCAGGCATGTCAATTAAGCGAAGTTAGCAACAATTTCGCTTAATTATCACTGAAAAAAGCCTCTGCAGAGGGAAAGCCGTCACTCCCAAGCAGGGACAGAAGTCGTCTTTCACAGGCAGAGCACCTAGCATAGCCGCGTCACTGAATAAGGTAGCCTGCCATGTCTGTAAATAACCCCGCGCCCTGGACAATTCGTCGCATCATGGAGCTTTACGAACTGCCCTTTATGGATCTCGTATTCCAGGCGCAAAGCGTACATAGACAGCACCACCCCGCCAATCAAATCCAGCTCTCCAGCCTGCTGTCCATCAAGACTGGCGCCTGTCCCGAGGATTGCTCCTACTGCCCGCAATCCTCCAAATACCAGACCGAGCTGGAACCCGAACCCTTGATGCCTCTGGAACAGGTACTGGAGGCGGCCCGCGCGGCCCAGGCACAGGGCGCACAGCGTTTTTGCATGGGTGCCGCCTGGCGTTCCCCTACAGAAAAGCAGTTGGACCAAGTCATTGATATGGTCAGTGCCGTCAAAGCGATGGGGCTGGAAACCTGTGTCACTTTGGGCATGCTGAAAGACGGTCAGGCCGAACGCCTAAAAGAGGCTGGGCTGGATTACTACAATCACAACCTGGACACCTCTCCCGAGTTCTATGGCCAGATCATCAGCACACGCACCTACCAGGACCGCCTGGACACGCTGGAGCGCGTACGTGCAGCCGGCTTGAACAGTTGCTGTGGCGGGATCATTGGCATGGGCGAAAGTCGCCGCGAGCGTGCCGGCCTGCTGGCCCAGTTGGCCAATATGCGCCCCTACCCCGAGTCCGTCCCCATCAACCAATTGGTAAAAGTGCCAGGCACACCGCTCGATCAGGTCGATGACCTGGACCCCTTCGAGTTTGTACGCACTATCGCCATTGCACGTATCCTCATGCCCACCAGCGCCGTGCGCCTGTCAGCGGGCCGCGAAACCATGGATGACAGCACACAGGCCCTGTGCTTTATGGCGGGGGCCAATTCCATCTTCTATGGCGAGCAATTGCTGACCACCGGCAACCCGCAGTTTGTAGCGGACCAGGATCTGTTTGCCCGCCTGCAACTGGAAGCGGCCAAAACCACACTGTCCGAACCTCCTTTGTCTTTGGAACAAACCCGTCCACGCGCGATGGTCGAGGCCCTTTAATATGCTCACTTTGATCGCCAGTATTCTGTGCAGTGTTGCTGTTTCCATTCTGCTCAAAGTTGCCCGCCAGCGGCAGATCGATGTCGCCCAGGCCATCATGGTCAACTACGGCGTGGCAGTAACCTTAAGCCTGGTCTTGCTGCAGCCACACCCCAGCAGCCTGCTCAATCCCGCCACACCCTGGTGGATTCTGATTGCCTTGGGCGTGCTTTTGCCTAGTGTCTTTCTGTTCATGGCGGCAGCCGTACGCCAGGCCGGTATTGTATTGAGCGATGCCGCCCAACGCCTGTCTCTGTTCATCCCCTTGCTGGCGGCCTTTCTGCTGTTTGGCGAACATCTGGGCGGACAGAAACTATTGGGCATAGGCTTGGCCCTGACCGCCCTGCTGTGCTTGCTGATACGTCCCCACCAAACCAGTAAGCAGGACGCGGGTTCCGGACATCCGGCCCTGATGCTGCTGGCGGTCTGGCTGGGCTATGGCGTGATCGACATCATGTTCAAGCAGCTCTCCAAAGCCGGCGCCGCTTTCTCCAGCAGTCTGGTGGTGTCCTTCTCCTTGGCAGGAGTGCTGATGCTGTGCTGGCTGCTGGCCAAGCGCACCAGTTGGCACAAAGGCAGTCTCTTGGCTGGTCTGGTACTAGGCCTGCTGAACTTCGGAAATATTTTCTTTTACATCCGCGCCCACCAAATCTTCCCGGAAAACCCCACCCTGGTGTTCTCGGCCATGAATATTGGCGTCATTGCCTTGGGGGCCATTGTTGGAGCGGGCTTCTTCAAAGAAAAACTCAGCGCCCTCAATATCGTGGGGGTTGCCCTGGCAATAGGCGCGATCGTGGCCCTGATTCCACGTTAAACAGTCCCAGGCGTATCTCATACACGCCTGCGTAGTGCAGCGCGGCAGCAGGATATTCTGGCTGGCAAGATTGAGCTTGAAGCTAAATCTAACGGGCTTGAATTCCAGATTTAAGATCCGGGCAAAGAAAAAAAACCCAGGCCTGGCCTGGGTTTTTTTGAGTGAATCATGGTCGTAAAGCGCCACGAAAACAGGTTCGATTCTGTCGACTGTTTACGGAGCTGGATCTGACGGTTTCCGCTTGCTCTCTGCCTCTTGCGCACCGCCCGAGCTATCCACATCTGCCGGGTTCCCAGAATCATCCAAGCCTCCGGAACTTCCCGCAACAGGATCAACCCTCTTGTCGTCCTCGGCAAGCGTTGCTTCTACGGCCTCATCCTCCGCCTGGCGCTCTACCGCAGTACTTTCCGTTGTCGCAGGCACGCGCTCCTCAACCGGAGGCAGATCCTCGAACACCGGGTCGTGTGATACGTCAGAACTGATATCGACCCGTGGATCCAATGCCACCGCCGCAGCCGAGCTTTGCAAGCTATCGGGCATAGGCACAAAGTTGGTTGGCGCATCCTGGCTCAAGTGATCGCCCAGCACCTTTTGCGGACGAACCAACAGGACCAGGGCCAAACCACAGGCCGCCACGAAAATGTAGTACAGGTTGCTGCCGATGTAAGTCATCAGGCCGCCGGCAAGCAGCGGCCCCAAACAGGCCCCCAAGCCATACACCATGTACAGGATGGCGCTCAACCCGACCCGCCGCTCTGGGTCCACGTTATCGTTGGCAAACGCCGCCCCCAAGGGGTAGAGCGTAAATTGCAGAATCCCGAACAGCGCGGAAAAAACCAGCAAGAACCAGAACGGTGCCTCGAACCAGCCCCACAAGGGAATAGCCAAGACCAGCAAACAGATTGCATTGATGCGGATGAGCTTGACGCGATTCATGCGATCTGCCAACCAGCCTACCGGCCACTGAGCCAACACCCCGGCTGCCACCGACACCGCAACAAACAAGGCCGCCTGCTCACTACTTAAATGGACACGCACCGCATATACCGGGGCCAGCCCGTAGAAGGCCCCGGTCAACATGCCAGCCACCAGCAGCACCATCAATGACAAGGGCACGCGGTCTACGTAGTAACGCGCATTAATGGGTGCGGGGACTTGCAAAGGCGGATGACTGCGACGGGTAATCGCCACCGGCACAAGACTGAAGGCCGAACAGATCGCCACAAAAACCAGGGGTTCGTAA
>JTFO01001250.1_pt1 | contig 19878 bp, 17 predicted proteins | sample 235411 | NCBI WGS metagenome assembly JTFO01 (sample SAMN03067590, study PRJNA260953) | activated sludge metagenome | biome: Sludge; feature: Wastewater; isolation source: CETP activated sludge from laboratory augmented bioreactor treating... | place: India:Gujarat | collected 2013-04
GAGAATGGATTGAGCGCATTTACTACAACGACCATGTTAGACGCTTTGCGTTGGGCTGTGTCTGCGATGCAGCAGGCCGATGTTTATTTTGGTCATGGCACCGATAACGCCCACAGTGAAGCTCAACTCATGTTGGCTCATGTCACGCATTTACAATTTCAACAGCTCAATGGCTTTTTATCCGCTCATCTGACAGCTGCAGAATGGGAGCAGTTCAGTGGCCTGGTTAATGAGCGTATCAGCACTCGCAAGCCGGCGGCCTACTTGGTAGGGCAGGCATGGTTTGCCGGGCTTCCCTTTGTGGTTGACGAGCGGGTGCTGGTGCCACGTTCACCTATTGCCGAGCTGATTGAACAGCAATTTGCAACTTGGTTGACGCAACCACCTCAACGCATCTTAGATTTATGTACCGGCAGTGGCTGTATTGCCATCGCTTGTGCCTATGCCTTTGCAGACGCTGAAGTAGACGCGCTGGATATTTCATTAGAGGCATTGGCGGTAGCGGAAGAAAATATTGCCATGCATGAGCTAGAGCAACGGGTGTTTCCGATCCAATCAAACTTGTATGACGCCATTCCTAAGCAGCGCTATGATCTTATCGTGACCAATCCGCCTTATGTGGATGCGGACGATATGGAAGACCTCCCCGACGAGTTTCATCATGAACCAGAGCTGGGCTTGGCAGCAGGTGAGGATGGCCTCGATTTAGTTCGTACGATTTTACGTGAAGCGCCAGACCATCTTACCGAGCAAGGCGTGTTGATATGTGAGGTTGGCAATTCATGGGTGGCATTGGCCCATGAATTTCCACAAGTGCCATTTGAGTGGATTGAATTTGAACGTGGTGGCGATGGGGTCTTTATGCTGCGCTACGCTGATTTAGTGGCTTGTCGCGACCTTTTTTAGTACTACCTAGCGTAAATAACAGAAGCATTCGGTAATAGAGGATTTATGGCTGCTAATACTTGGGGCGAATTATTTCGAGTCACCACCTTTGGTGAAAGCCATGGGCCCGCAATTGGTGCGATCATTGATGGCTGTCCGCCAGGATTAGCCCTTAGCGAAGCCGATATCCAGCCTTTTTTGGATAAACGCCGGCCTGGGCAAAGTCGTTATACCACCGCGCGTCGAGAAGCTGATCAGGTGCAGATTTTATCAGGGGTGTTCGAGGGACGAACCACAGGCACGCCGATCGGATTACTGATTCATAATACCGATCAGCGTAGCCAGGATTATGGCTCTATTAAAGACCAATTTCGCCCCGGCCACGCAGATTATACCTATGCACACAAATACGGTGAGCGTGATTATCGCGGTGGCGGCCGTTCGTCCGCGCGAGAAACTGCCATGCGCGTTGCAGCTGGTGCCGTGGCGCAACTTTATTTGGCCCAGCGATTAGGGATCAGGTTCCGAGCAGCGGTAACCCAAATAGGCCCTCACAGTGCCGACCCAACGGCGGCTAGTTTCGATTGGCAGCGGGTGCCCAACAGCCCCTTGTTCTGTGGTGATAGCGATTGTGAAGCCGCCGCTGCTGAGTACCTCAAACAATTACTGAAAGAGGGCGATTCGGTCGGGGCACGGGTTAGATTAGAAGTACTAGGCGTTCCGGTAGGCTTAGGTGAGCCCGTGTTTGATCGCTTGGATGCTGATTTAGCCAAGGCATTGATGAGTATTAATGCTGTAAAAGCGGTCAGTATTGGTGATGGCTTTGCTGTGGCAGCACAACGCGGTAGCGAACACCGTGATGCGTTAACCCCCGCGGGCTTTAGCAGCAATCATGCGGGCGGTGTGCTAGGTGGTATTGCAACCGGTCAACCCTTGATTGCCGACGTAGCTTTTAAGCCAACCTCGAGTATTACCCAACCGGGTAGCACCATAGATAAAAACGGCAACGCTTGTGAGATAGTCACTCGTGGTCGCCACGACCCTTGCGTTGGTATTCGCGGGGTGCCAGTGGTTGAAGCAATGGCCGCCTTGGTGATCATGGACCATTGGTTACGCCATCGTGCTCAAAATGCTGATGTAAAACACAGTTTACCAACGATCGGTTGAGCATGAGTGGTAGATGATGACACTAGCACAAAGGGCCAACGAGCCCGATTATCTAGCACTTATTGACGTCTTTGAAGAGTGTTTTTTTGACAGCTATCGAACCCGCTTGGTAGCAGGTACCGACGAACCATATTATCAGCCAGGCGCGGACGGTGAGCCGCATCAAATCGTGTTCGCTCATGGCTTCTTTAGTTCGGCACTGCACGAGATAGCGCATTGGTGCATTGCCGGTGAAGCCCGTCGCCAGCAATTTGATTACGGCTATTGGTACGAACCCGATGGTCGCACCCCAGAGCAGCAGCGCTTGTTTGAGCAAGTCGAAGTAAAACCGCAGGCCATTGAATGGCTGTTCTGTGTCTGCTCGGGGCGTAAATTTCAGGTGAGTGTGGATAATTTAAACGCACTCGAAAGCGGCGCCGAGATAGATAGAAATGCTTTTACCGAGAACGTTCGGGCTCAGTTTAATGCCTACGTGGCAAACGGCTGGCCGCAGCGAGCTGCACAGTTTGCGGCCGCCCTTGCTAACCATTATGGCCAACCTTGGCCGGTTCAAGCTCAGCCTGCAGTGGTTGCTAAGCATAACCAAGGAGACCTGTTGTAACTCATGACCTCAAGTAATGTGATTCGTATTGGCTTGATTATCAATCCACTGGCAGGCTTAGGCGGCAGTGTCGCCCTCAAAGGCAGTGATGGTGCTGCAACCGCTGCGCAAGCATTGGCCCTAGGGGCTCAGCCACAAGCCCAGCACCGTACCATGCAGGCATTGAAGCAATTAGGAGCTTGCTCTGAGCAAGTGCAATTCTATTGTGGTAGTGACGAACTCGGCGAACAGGTTTTGCAGCAACTGGACTTGCCTCATCAAGTGGTTTACCACCCGAGTACGCAGCCTTCTACTGCCGCTGATACGCAAGCTATGGCACGTATGTTTGCGACTGAACAGCCGGTAGATTTGTTGTTGTTTGCCGGAGGCGATGGCACGGCTCGCGATATTTGTGCAGTGTATCCAGATGATCGGCCGGTGTTAGGAATTCCTGCAGGAGTAAAAATTCACTCCGGTGTGTATGCCATTAGCCCAGCGGCCGCAGGTAAAGTTCTACAGAAGCTGGTGAGTGGTGAGTTAACGTCGGTAACTCGCGCCGATGTCATGGATATTGATGAAGAAGCCTTTCGCGCTGGTACGGTGCGAGCCAAGCGTTACGGCGAAATGATGGTGCCAGCAGAGTTACAATACATCCAAGCGGTAAAAATGGGCGGTAAAGAAAGCGACGAATTGGTGCTTGCTGATATTGCTGCCGATGTCATTGAGAGCATGGAAGATGACACCCTCTACATTATGGGCTCAGGCTCCACTGTAGCCGCAGTGATGGAAGAGTTAGGATTAGCAAATACCTTGCTCGGCGTGGATGTGATTGCTGCTGGTCAATTGTTAGCACAAGATGTGACGGCCAAACAGCTAGAAGCTTTAGTTTCCGAGCATGCTGGCCCCGTGAAGCTAGTCATTACCGTGATTGGTGGGCAGGGGCATATTTTTGGTCGCGGTAATCAACAACTTAGCCCAGCTGTGATTCGTCACGTGGGGGTTGAGAATATAATTGTGGTGGCAACTAAACGCAAATTGCAGCAATTAAACGGTCGCCCGCTGTTAGTAGATACGGGCGACCCGGAGTTAGATCAAGAGTTGACCGGTTTGCAAACCGTCACCTGCGGCTATCATGACCAAGTGTTGGTACGTATCGCCGGGGTTTAATCGTAATTAATACTGAGATTTAGGTAATCTTACAACCAAGCCATCGAGTTCTTCGGTGATTTTAATCTGACAGCTTAAGCGGCTATGTTCGTTAGGCTCGATGGCCATATCTAGCATATCTTCTTCTCGCTCTGATGGCGGTGGAATAAGTGCTTGCCACTGTGGATCTATGTAACAATGGCAAGTTGCGCAGCTCATCACGCCGCCACACTCACCAAGAATTCCATCAATCATATTATCCACAGCACCTTGCATGAGGTTTTCGCCCACCGCAATATCTGCATCAAATTGGTTCTCTTGTGCATCAATAAAAATAACACGAGGCATAAAACAAGTGACTCCATAAACTTAAAAATTAGCTGCTAATGAGCGCAAGGTTACCATAGTTTTAGGTAGCTTGCGGACAGAAATCCGCTAAAATGGGCGTTATTATTTGCAAATAAAGGGATGAAAACGATGGTCGGCCACACCAATAGAGAATTTTTTGTATCGTGGGAAGAACTCCACCGCGCCACCAAAGAACTGGCCAGACGCCAATTGCCGGCAGAGCAGTGGCAAGGCATCATTGCAGTATCTAGAGGCGGCTTAGTGCCGGCAGCTATTCTGGCGCGCGAGCTGAATATCCGTGTGGTAGATTCAGTTTGTGTTAGCTCGTACGATCATACCAGTCAACGCAGCGACATTAGTTTGCTCAAAGATGTGAACGCCACCACGGATGGCGAGGGTTTTCTTGTCATCGATGACTTAGTCGATACCGGTAATACCCTGAAGTTCTTACGAACGCGCTTTCCGAAAGCGAAATTTATCACCGTTTATGCAAAGCCGGCGGGTATGGATTTAGTCGATGACTTTGTGGCAAAACTTGAACAAGAAACCTGGATTCATTTTCCTTGGGATATGCATTTACATTACGTTGAACCGCTGGCCGGCAAAGAAAGTTAGACGCACAATGATATTGACGTAATAAATGCGAATCATTATCATTACCTCAAATTTTTTACTTGAGGTAGGATAATTCATGCGACTAGCACTTGTAACTCTAGCAATCACATCTGTTTTAGCTGGGACAACTACGTCCACACAAGCACAAGATCTTGCAGCTCAAGAAGTGATACAGGTTTCTGCAACTCGTACCGCACAACCCGCCAGTAGTATTGCTGCAACGGTTACTGTGATTGATGGCGAGGATATTCGCGAACAACTAGCAGTTGCTGATTCATTATCAGATGTACTAGGTAACTTAGTTCCTGCTTTTTCGCCATCACGGCAAAAGTTAACAAGTGCTGGAGAAACACTGCGTGGGCGTGAGCCACTCTACCTCATTGACGGTGTGCCGCAATCAAATCCATTGCGAAATGGCTCAAGAGCAAGCTACACCATCGATCCGCTGATGATTGAACGGGTTGAGATTATCCATGGTGCTAGTGCTATCCAAGGGATGGGGGCTAGCGGTGGTATCATCAATATTGTGACTAAATCAGCAACAAATGGTTCGGACCAAGAGTTTGTTGCTGGTTTAACCACATCACCCGACGAATTTAGCGATGGTCTAAGTTATCGCGCCGGGTACCTAACCCGCCATGTCGCAGATGATTGGCAGGTGGTTGCAGGCGTACAGTTGCGTAGCACCGGCATGTACCTGGACGGCAATGGACAATTCATTGGTACTGATGTAACCCAAGGCGATACGCAAGACTCAGAAAGCTTTGATGTGTTCACTAAAGTAGGTTACCGCATCGATGACCAGCAGCATTTAGAATTGATGGTTAATCATTTTAATTTACAAGGCAATGGTGACTTTTCGCCGGTGAACGGTGATCGTACCGAAGGGCTAGCTGCTGTCTCAGTGAAGCAACCAAGTGAAGGTGATCCAGCTGAGAACAAGGTCACTACAGCCACGTTAACCTACAAAAATAAATCTGTGTTAGGTGCCGATTTAAACTGGCAAGTATTCCTACAAGACTTCTCTGCGTTATACGGTGGTGGTCGCTACGGTACCTTCCAAGATCCTGCCTATGGTGATGATATTTTCGATCAGTCACGTAATGATTCGAATAAGTTTGGTTCACGTTTAACTATGAACTGGAATGCCGGTGCCGTTGTACCCATAGATGTAAGTGCAGGTCTTGATTATTTAAACGATAAAACCTTTCAGGAACTCGCGCAGACGGGGCGTAAATGGGTACCAGAAACTGCATTTGTGAACTGGGCACCTTTTGCACAGCTACGCTATCAACAAAACGGGCTAACGATAAGTGGTGGCTTGAGATACGAATATGGCAAGCTAAAAGTAGATGATTTCACCACCTTATATGCCTACAACAGCAGTTTTGTTAAAGGGGGGCAGCCATCTTTTAACGAGTTACTTCCTAACCTCGGTATGGTGTATGAGTTCAATGACGCTCTACGAGTGTTTGCGAGTTACTCTGAAGGCTTTAGCATGCCAGACGTGGGTCGCGTGTTGCGCGGTATTGATACGCCCAACTTAAGTGTTGATAGCTTTTTGGATTTGCAGCCGGTTATTGCAGATAACCGTGAAGTAGGGATTGAGTATCGCGGTCAAGATCTTCGTGCAAGTTTGAGTTATTTTACCTCTGAGTCAGATTTAGGAGCACGTTTGCAACCGAATGCGGATGGTATTTTTTCTGTGGCCCGCGAGCGTACTGAAATTGATGGTATCGAGTTCTCAGCAAGCTATGCATTATCAAACGCCGCTAGCTTTGATTTGAACTACGCTGATACCGATGGTAAATACGACAGTGATGCAGACAATGTCGTTGATACCAAGTTAGGCGGACGTAATATCGCACCTCGGCGTTTAAATCTAAGCTGGAAGCACCAGTGGAGCGATCTAATCAATACCCGTTTGCAGTTAAATACGCTGTTTGATCGTGATATTTATTCAGGAGCTCAGGCAATCAATAACTTTGATGGCTACCAAACGATTGATCTACAAATGAATTATGATACTCCAGAATATGGCCTCTTTACGTTGGGTATTGAGAATTTACTGGATGAATTCTATCTAACTTATTACGCACAAACAGCAGGTGCAGATGCAACCAACTTTGCTGGTCGTGGCCGTACAGTGAGTGTCAATTGGTTCTATCAATTCTAATTAAGCTGCATCGCTGGCTTGGGTTATTCTTTGGTTTATGGTTGGTACTCGTCGCGCTGACGGGTACCTTACTGTTGTACAAAGTAGAGCTGCTGCAGTGGACTTACCCACAACTCAAGCTACAGCAAATACCTACACAAGCGACTGCAGCCGAGGTCTTTGATCGTTATCAAGAGGGGTATGCTTACCTGCCGCGTGATGCCAATCCGTGGCTTGAAATTGTCATGCCAAGTGGGGCTCGGCATTATTACAATGATCAAGGTGAGCACATCTTAGCACGCCCCTATTTAGGTGATTGGATTAGCGTGATGGTAGAGTTCCATCACCATTTGCTCTTGCATGATCTGGGCAAAGATTTGCTCGGCTACCTGGGAATAGCAGGGCTCATATTACTCATAACCGGACTTATTCGTTGGTGGCCACGTCATTGGTCCCGACGATTATTAAGTGTGCGCTGGGTATGGCCGTGGCAACGAGGCTTTGCCGCAACCTTGTTTCAGCTTCATAAGGTGGTTGGTAGTCTACTTTTTTTGCCTTTGTTGGTAGGCATACTGACCGGTACGGCCATCATGTATGCTGCTGCCGTCAGTTCTGGTTTAACAGCCTTGTGGCCTAACCAGCAGCAACAACCGATAACAGCAGAGCAATGGCGCACAGTTGCAGCTGCGCACAGCTGGCAACAGCGCTTTGAGCGTGCACAACAATTACTGCCAGAGCATCAACCGCAATTGGTGTCTTTATCGAATCTTAGTATGAGGCTTACATTTCCTGGTGAATGGCATCCAAACGGCCGTAGTCACGTGCAATTTGATGCGAACACAGGGGCAGTGACGAGTGTTTACGATCTGCGCTATGATAGCCGAGGCTATCAGGTAAGCCAGATGATCTTTCCTGTGCATATTGCCGCAGTGGGTGGCTTAGGCTGGTTTATAGTCGTGCTCATGGGCGGCTTAGCGTTAGTACTTTTACCGCTAACGGGTATCTATTTTTGGGGGTGGCGGCAGTTTAAGCAGCGTGCTAGAAGATAATTCATTGGCTCGCTTAACCTAATAAACCTGAGGATATAGCATTGATGTTTGATGTGATCGGTGACATTCATGGTCATGGTGACCGGCTTGAAGCCTTGCTAAAAAAGCTAGGCTATCAGCTGCGTCAGGGTGCCTGGCGGCATCCCGAGCGAACCCTGATCTCGGTTGGTGATCTGATTGATCGTGGCCCACAACAGCGCAAAACCGTTGATATTATTCGTGCCATGCAAGACGCAGGGCAGGCGCAGGTGATTTTAGGCAACCATGAATTAAATGCAGTAGCCTGGACTCTCAGTGACGGCAACGGCGGCTTTTTACGTGCGCACAATGCTAATCATACCCGCCAACATGCGGCTTTTTTAGCTGAAGCAGAGCAAGATAAAGCTTGGTATGCCAGTACCTTAGCTTGGTTTAGAAGTCTCCCTGTTTACCTCGACCTACCGGCATTAAGAGTGGTGCATGCCTGTTGGCATGCGCCATCTAAAGCTATTATTGATGCCCATAGCGATGCCCAAGCGGTATTGACGGAAGCGGCTTGGATTGCAGCTAACAGCAAGGGACACGCCTTGTATGATGCCATCGAAGTGATGAATAAAGGCTGGGAAGTAAGCTTACCACCCGGTTATTCGTTTGTTGATAAAGGTGATCATCGGCGCTTTGCTATTCGTACTCAATGGTGGCGGACGGACACTCAGCATTACCGTGATTTGGCACTTGGGGTTGAACCACTCGATACTTTGCCCGATGGCCCCATAGAGGCAGGTAAGCTACCCGGTTATGACCAGCACAAACCACTATTTATTGGGCATTATTGGATGCGTGGTCGGCCACAATTACAATCTCCACAGATTGCCTGCGTAGATTGGTCCGTTGCCGATCCTAGTGGTGACGGGGTATTAGCGGCTTATCGCTTTGACGGCGAGCAGCAATTAAGTAACGACAAGTTTGTTTGGGTTTGATCCTAGCCGGCTGAATTTTTTACGCTAACTAAGGTCGAAAGGTATAGATCATCAGGAGATAGCGTATGAATACAAAAGGTTTGCTCGAGCAGTTATTAGGGTCTGGTAGTTCGAATAACTCGGCCAGTAAAGGTCAAGGCCGTGGCTTCTTTGATAGTTTTGGTGGCGGTGCGGTTACTGGCGGAGCACTGGGTTTACTCTTAGGTAGCAAAAAAGGCCGCAAACTTGGCGGTAAAGTGCTCACTTATGGTGGCCTCGCGGCGCTTGGGGTGTTTGCCTACAAAGCTTATAACAATTACCAGCAAAAACAGAGCAATACCACCAGTAACCCCAACAGTAACCCGCAAGGTTTCTCTGCACAGACCATCGATCGTGTGCCAGCGGCACAAGTAGAAACTCACAGTGTGGCAATTTTAACTGCGATTATTGGTGCCGCTAAAGCCGATGGCCATATTGACGAGCGCGAACGGCAGCTGATTGACCAAGAAATAGGCCAATTACAAACCGATGCTGATACCCAACAATGGTTGCAGGCTGAACTGGCTAAGCCGCTTGATCCTAGCGATGTTGCGAGGCAAGCGAGTTCACCAGAAATTGCGGCAGAAATGTATTTAGCTAGCGTGTTTGCGGTAGATACCCAAAACTTTATGGAGCGTAGCTACTTACAAGAACTAGCGCGCCAGTTACGGTTAGAGCCGGGCTTACAGGCCGAACTAGACCAGCAAGCCCAACAAGCATTACAGCAATCCTAGCGGCCAACCAAAGTGCCACACGTAGGCGCAAAAAACGATAGTCACTACCAGTAATAGCCAAAAACCCCAACGTGTGCGTGGTTGCGCGTAGGGGTCGGCTAACGCCCGCTCAGAGTGCTCTGGTAACTTAGCTACCCCGGTGAGTGCCGCCCCGAACGGGATATTAATGATAGCGCGAGTATTCACTGCCCAGCCATTGGCATCTAGCAGCGGGCCTAAATTGCGGCGGCGCAGGGTCATGGCAGCCATCAACATCGATGGGCCGGAGATTAATAACATCACCCCTAGCAATACCAGTGGCATTTGCCATACCGGCAGCGCCAAAAAGCCAGCAGCGAGGGCGGCTAAAGCGGTACCAATGGCACCCAACGCCAAACCAATGGCGGCAAAAATACCGGCAAACTTGGCAATATCAAAACTGCTTTTAGCAGCTGGCGCTGGGGCTTTGGCAGTAGCTTGAGCACTTGCCTGAGTACTCGCTTGAGTGATGCCGGCGCTGGTTTTGCTATCAATGTCTTTATCGCGCGCAGCCGCAAATTTATTGATTTGTGTTTCAATAAAAGCAGCTAATCGTTTGTAGGGTGACCAGAACGCCTGGCGCACGCTGATCGGTTGTGACACTACCTTGGTAACCGTTGCCTTCCAATCGCGCCCTTGGCGATCATAAAAAACCCCATTGCGGCCGGCGGCCATCGAATAATCGACATCTCCTGCGGTGAGTGCGGCAACGATCTGCAGCGGGGCTTGGTCTTTACGGGTGCAGGTGCAGTAAAGCAGATAGCAACCACTGAACGAGGCCATGCTGGCATGTTTAGCAGCATCGGCTACTCGCAATACGAGTTCGCAGCTGCGCTGATCAATAAACAAGGTACCGGCCTGAAAGATAGCTTTTTGGCGGCGCTGATAAAAGTCGCTTAAACTAACAAAGTTACGCAGGAGTTGTACCAAATCGCGCTGATAACGGCATAATTTTTCGAGTGCCTGCACGTTTTCAGCAAAACTGGTAATGGCTGCATCTTCAGCAATAAGAGCTGCTAAGTCGTCTTGGCCATGGCCTTGAGCCAGCTCAGCCAGGCGTTCAGCGGGCAGTTGATGTAACGCACTTGCTGGGCGCTGTGCTTGCCACGCCTGCCATGGTGCCAATAAACCTTGCACTGCAGTCCAGTCAGCCCGGCTAAGATGGGTGCGAGTGGGCTCAGTACCTAACAGTGGCTCGACCACTTGGGTCAGTAGTTGTTGCATGGCATCAGCCCAAGCTGGGTTTACTCCGGTTTGCAATGGCAATGCTGCGGCAGCATCAATGGTGGCCAAGGGCAGGGCAGCCAATTCTGTATCTAAAGTAGCAATAGCGCGGTTACTTAAACTACCGTACACGCCGGTATCAGGATTTAACGAAGCAGCAGCGCGCTCATCAAAAGCGGCCAACTGACAGCGCACAAAATAGTCATCCACTTTGGCTTGCACCCGTTCCAGTGCTGCTACTGCCGCTGGTGTTTCAGCTCCTAACGGCCATAATGTTGTATCGTCTGTATTCCCCGCCTGTTGCCAATCCACAATAGCTGCTGCTTGCTGAAAAAACTGCTCGAGCAAACTTTGGTTCACGCCCTGGCTGCCACTGCGATCGGCAACGCCACCTAAACAATCGATGATGTCTTGGATCAATTGCTGTAGTTGCGGATCTTGCGCCAACTGAGGCGCCACCACACCATCACCATTAAAATGGTCGGCAGCATAAAGTTTGGTGGTATCAAGAAAATCTTGCACCGTCAGAGCAGCATCGCTGGGCTTATCTAAGTAGGTCAGCACGCGCTGAGCTGCCGCATACAAGGCAGCACCCTCGGCATCGTCGGTCTTTAATGCGGTTAACGGCACACCTGGTTCAGCAAACATCAAGTTGCTATCCACCAGCCGGGCACAGCACCAGCGTACCGCCGCAAGTAACTCAGGTACCCGAATCTGGCCATCGTTATCGGTATCTAATAACGAAGTTGTAGCAGCATCAAACTCTAAGCCTAAGGTAGGACAGTTCAACACTGTCCATAATTTTTGGTCTAACTCGCTAAGGTGTTCTAAATCAGCGCCACGGCTAATCACCACTTGATCAAATCCGCCGGAACGAAAAAAGCGCCAAGTATGGGAAGATGAATTTGAAGAGATGCTCACGATAACTGCTCCATGGAGTTACATACTAATTGATATGCTTAATCATTGAGCAGAAGCTGAAATAGCGCAAGTGCTATTTCAGCTTAGCGGGTTTTTAATTTAGCGCATGGTTTAGAGTATGAGTTAAAGCATGAGTTAAAGCATGGTACGCATCGGTGTGCTTTCGAGCACTTGGGTGCTTAAGTGCTCAACCACATCATCAATCTCTTCAGTGCTTAAACCTAGCTTCACACTCAGGCCAATCTTATTCTGCTCAAGGTCGCGTTTCACGGTTAATTCGTTCACCCCTAACATACGCTCAAACAGGACAAACTCTTTGCGTCCTTGCAGGTCAACCAAGCTGACTTTTGAGCCAGAGTTATACACTCCCATCGGGCCTGCCGGGGTATTAAACCAATCCACAGCCCAAAAATAGTGCAAGTGATTCTTGGTGCCTAGCTGCGTATAAAGGCTCTCATAACTATGTGATTTGGCACATTTCCGAACAAAGTCGTTTTGTCGTTGGCACTGACTGTATGCGGTCTGATTTTTACGATCTGAGTTCATGTTCAACACGGCTTTGGTACCATCATCAATGTTGAACAGCAGGTAATCGTCATCGCGGCCGACACCAAGCACCTGAAACGCGCTCATGAGGCCAACTTGGCCTGCGCCGGCAGAATCTTCATGACGCTCTAACAGGACCAAGCGCGTGCTCCCCACATCGCCGCGCTGAAACGGCGTAGGGCTGAAGTCTTTAGGTAAACTTACAGTTTTAAAGTTTTGGCCAAATTCGTAGCTTATCAAGGCATTTGAGCGTTTTAAGATAACCCCTTTAGAGGTAGGCATGAAGGTACTACCGCTGGCGTTTAAACCAGTCACAGTCGTGAGCCGGTAGCCGCTGTTACTGATGGTCATAGTGGCAAAATGGAGCGGGGCGGCACTACTACCAGCGCGGTGATATTTTAATAAGAGGGTATTGTCATCAAGCACCACCGAGTACACAAAAGAGCCACTCAAATCATCGCTGCCAACCAAGCTAATGCTGCCATCCAGATCAATATAGGCCTGCCCGTTAATATAGAGTTCGCCTTGTTGATTCAGAGAAAACGTGGCCGGGCCGCCGTCGGCATCAATCTCGGCAATCGCCGCTAACAGCTGCTCGTTCGTGAGTTCGGCTAAAGCTACTGCTGGTGCTGCTGGTGCTGGTTCAGGAGCTGCCTGAGCGGCCTGTTTCATGCCCAACATACCGGCCATCAAGCGCTCTTTAAAGGCTTGTTGTGCTTTGAGGGCTTGCGCCTGTTGCTCGGGGGTAGGTTGGTAAGGCTTCGAGGTGCTGCCGCAGCCAGCTAAAAGAGTGCTAGCTATAACCGCAGAAACTGCTGCAATAGTGAACTTTTTCATGATGTTACATCTCGTTTTTTTGTTTTTATAGGGGCGGGCATAGTACGTCATCAAGACTAGTTTTGCCAGCCTATTTGTTAAAAAAACTAGACAGAAATCAACTTTATAACATATGTAAAAAGGCGATAATGGCATCTTCTTCTGCGGAAGATAAGCTAAATGGAATCACCAAATCGCTGGTTACCGGGTAGGGCTGTACCCATGGCAAATCAAGCGGCAAGCTAGGCTGCAAGCCTAGGTTTTTTAACACTTTTGTTTAAAAAAGATTGCATAGTTAGCAAACTGCTAACAGAATATCGATGCATTCGACCCTCTAATAACAGCTCACGGAGCAGCTTGATGACCTACATAGCAAAGCATTGGCGCGGTGAATTATCCTTGGCAGTCGCGTTCTGGATTAACCTGGTGGTGGTTAATATTGTGCTCAATATCCTGTCCTCGGTGGGCTTGGTGGTGCTGGTTGCATTGGTAGAAGTTGCAGGTTATACCCCAACCGATAGCGCCATCATGGTGGGGATGTTGGTGTTGATGCTGGCCTACATCCTACTTAGTGTGTGGCAACTTGTGGGTACTTGGCGCTCAGCTCGCCGGCATATTCAACAAACGGGTCGTTATGGCTGGGCCATAGTCACCAAAATTTTAGTTTTTCTGGGTTGGTGTTCGCTGTTGTTTGTATTGCTCGCGGTGCTGATGGCGTTTACGGCCGAAGACGGCGATTGGTTTGAGTCGTTTGATACTGAACAAGTACGTTTGGATGACGCTGGGCATGTGCTCTTTGTTAACGGATATTTGGACCGCGGGCTTGCCAACTACGTGGATAAGCAATTAGCACAAGCGCCGCTAGTGCAAGTGGTAGCCTTAAATAGCGAGGGTGGTTTAGTTGCAGAAGGGCGCAAGTTAGGCGAAGTTATCAGCAATTACGGTCTAAATACCTATGTTAGCGAGTATTGTGCTTCGGCTTGCACCTTGGCTTTTATTGGCGGCTATGCTCGGTACCTTGCCCCCGGTGCTAACTTAGCTTTTCATCAATACTCGATGGAAAACCCTACGGCGGCGCAAGAAGCTGATTTAAAGCTTCAACAATACGATGACATGCAGTTATTTCGGCTAGCCGGCGCCAGTGAAAACTTTGTCCAGTCGATGTTTCTGGTAGCTGCTGACGATCTTTGGTATCCCACCATCGATGAACTGATTGAGCATGGCGTCGTCACCGCGGTCGCGCCGCTACGCCAACTGGTGCTGAAGCTTAGCAATCAACACGCCGGTCAGGTAACGGATGCCTATCAGCTCGCCGATGAAGCTTTTAGTCAATTGCCGCCCTTTATCACCATCGCCGAGCAAGCTCCCGAGGTGTATCAAGAGATCTTAAACGAGTTTGTGAGCTTGTACCAAGTTGGCGCGGATTTTTCTGAGATTCAGCTGCAGGTTGCCAACTACGTGAATGAACTGAAGTTTAATGCTCTGCTGGCGGTCCCTGATAAGGTAGTGATTGAATATATGCAAGCCGAATTGGATATTTACCGCGCCTTGGTTGAGCAAGAGCCGATTTTGTGTATGAAGGTGCTTTATCCCGATAGCTTTGGCAACATCGTCTTTACCAATCATTTTGATCAGCAATTTCTTAATAATCAATATCAAGCCGTCAGCTCATTGCTCAGCCACGGCTTAAACCAAGAGCCCGTGGCCATCAACCACGAAGGCGCCGAAAACGATTTGCCGCTAGTGCTCGAAGGCCTTGACGACTGGCTGCCGTACCTACAGAACTTAGGTAGCGATAGAGCGGGGTACGCCAACCATTGTCAGGCGACCATCCAATTATATGAGTCAATCTTAACCCGGTTACCAAGCGACCAAAGCGCTAACATGCTGCGCTGGATGATGGTGCCTTAGTCGTCAGGTAAAAAGCGGCTGTAAATTGGCCCGGATATGATCGGGACAGACGCCCAGCCAGCGCTTGCAAGCACGCCTGAAATTATTGGGGTTAGCGTAGCCAAGCAACTGGGCTAGCTCGGTATTGTTATAGGGGTGTTGCTGCAGCAACTGCAACAAGCGCAATTGGCGGATACTATCAACGCAGCTTTGGTAATGACTACCATGGTGCGCTAAAGCTCGTTTTAACGAGGATACACTGAGATTGCAGTGCTGGGCTAACAGCTCAATAGAAACCGCTTGTTGTTGACTGATACGAGCTAACAGCCAACGCAGCACCTGTTCTAACAGTGACTGGTAACGGGCGTGCTGATGTTGCAACTGGCAGAAAGATAGGGCTTGTGCTAGTGCTGGCTGCAGCTCAGCTACACGGGGCTGAGCTTGGGATAGCTGCTGCCAGGGTAGGTGCAAAGTTAGCAGTGGCCCCGCATGAATCGATCCCAACCATTTATGCCAAGCGCTGGGGAGTGCCACCTCGGCTGCCAAGGGCCAACTCATGTGCCATTCGGACACCGCCACTTGGTGGGCTCTGGCCAAATTAATCAACACCCCAACAGCTAATAATTGCGGCGCCGCCAGCCCTCCTAGGCGCGGTAACAGGCGCTCTCCTAGCCGCGGTAATAGCGTTAGCTTAAGGTAGTCGCCATGGCGCTCGGTTAAGGCAAACTCAAGGGGTAGCAGCAAACTCTGATAACGTTTTAGCCAGTATAAAGCCTGCCCCCAAGTAGGAGCATTGGTGACGGCCGTCACCAGCGGGCTGTAACTTTGTTGAATAAGGTCTTCGCTTAACAACTGCCATAGTTCTGAATTGGGTAGTGCGTGTTGTGCGTTCTGTAACAATTGCCACCAATCTAGTGGGCTTACGCGTAAATTACTAGCGGGCAAGGTTTGTTTAGCGAGCGACGTTTTGCGTACCAATTGGGGGGCTAAAACGCCACGTCGTTGCGCTAATGGCAGCAAGCTGTGCAGCAGCGGATTAACTAATAATCGAGGTTGATTAACTGCGTGCCATACCATGACAATACTCGTTGGTGACGCTTAGTTTGGCAGCTGCGGCTTGCGGTATCACTTTGGCCGCTAACTGCACTTTAAGTAGGGGCAGGCTTTTGTTCAATTCACGGTGTAAATGGGGCAGGGTGGTGTCCAACCAACGTTGTGCTGCAGTTGTGTTGAAGTGAGGTAAGATCAACATAAACCTGTCATTATTGTCCCGGCACACGGTGTCTTGCGGACGACTAAACAATAATAAGAGGTCAGCAAGCTCACGTAAAATGAGATCGCCGCGTGCCGCTCCGTATTGGTGATTTAAGCGCGCAAATCCGACAATATTTAACTCAACTAAACACAAAGGATGGCGCTGAAGCTCAGCTAATGCCAGTTCACGCTGTAAAGCTACCTGAAAATAAGGCCGGGTATAAAGCAGGGTGAGCGGGTCGAGCCAGTTATGTTCGCGTAAATGATGTTCACGCAATTGCAGTTGGCGTTGGATGATCTGGCTTTCGCGAAACCAATTAATAGCGGCTAGGCCAATCACTACAAAGCCGAGCGGCATGGGTAAAGACTCGAGCCAGCTCATTAATCGTAGCTCTTCGGGATAAGCAAAAAACTCGTCTAGCACATCTAAACTCATGATTACCGGCCGCTGGTAATTGATAAATCGAACCCGCCATCCAACTGGTGGCAGCAAACCATTCGGCCCATTCGTCATCATGAACCCCATCGCGCGAATTGACCAAGTCACCTGCGTACAACATCACTTTAGCCCGTGGTGCGGTTAACAGTGCTTCGCGTACGGTTCTTGCGTAATGCGACAGCACCGCATTTTGAGCATCACCAAAATAGAGTGCGGTATAAGGCTTAAAGTCTGCCGCTGGGGTTTTAAATTGATGCCAGCTACTCCAAGTGTTCAGTCCCTTAACCCGATAGGCATAGAGGGTATCAGGCTGCAACTGGCTGAGTTGAACCCGATGATGATGGGCCTCGCCATTGGGACTATTGAGCTTTATTGAGCGGCCTATCAGTTGCTTGGCCTGCGTATGCAATCCTGGTGATGGCGTTGCCACGGCGAGTTGCAACAAAGATTCGGTAACTGAACTGTTGGTACGCCAAGTTACTTGAGCTGAACTGCTAGCAGCAGCGCCCGGCAATAAGGTAATACGCTCAGGATAAGGGCTCACTTGGTAACGCGGCTGGTCGCTTAACACCAGCGTGTTCGCTGCAGTCACTGCTTGCGCTGGCGATGCTTCGGCAGCAACCGAAGTTGGCCCAGCACTGCAGCCAAGTAGCGCACTCCCAGCAAGTACTAAGCCGCTAGCCCAAGCCACACGCGACAACAGAAATTGAGATGGCAACATAAGAGGTCCTTGTAGTGATGTTAGTGACAGGTGTATCACTACAAGATAACAACGATGGGTTACTAGCGGCTGACAGAAAGCCTCATGAATGAGCTGAAAAGAGTGGGTTAACTAGCAGTTCTTGGTTTATTCATCTAAAGAACATTGCAAGCAGCGCTCACGTCCCGTAATTAAACGCGAAATACCATTGCGATTACGAGCAAAAAATAAGTAGCCACGATCTGCCAGCCAGCGGATCAACGGCCAGCGTAATGCGGCTGTCAGCCAACCACGACCCACCGCCGACCACGCGGCATGAGTCACATCCAAACCGTACAACATGGTGCCATCAGATTGTTGACCGTGCAAAATGCGGTTAGCTTCAGCTACGTCGATATGAGGAAAGCGCTCGGCGAAATCTGTGGCCCAAATATTTTCAAACTGCAATCGTTGCTGTTTATCTTTGCGTTTAAGGTGGCGCATTTCGTTCACACACAGTGGGCAACCGCCATCATAAAATAAGATCAAAGCCATACTGACTACTCCGCTTTATCATTGTGCTATAGGTTACGTCCGTTAACTAAGTTACGTAAATAAGCGTTAAAAGATCGTTTTTTGGGGCCTTGCACTGAACTTTATTGCGCACCTTTATGACACATTGCTGCTGAGCATCTTAAGCCTTTCTTAAGCTTCACCAACTAATCTAGCCATCAGCTGCTACAAGCAATGGAGCTCGATGATGTTGTCTCAATTTATTCTACCTAACCACCCTAAACGCAACCAGGTCGAGCGGTTTATTTGCGACCGCTATTGGCTTCACTTTCAGGCCTGTTTAGAACGGCTGCCACCCCTGTTGCTAGCTTTGTTTGAAGACGAAGAGGTGGTTGCGGCCTGTGCTATTCAGTTAGCAGAACAGGGCCCGATGTTTTCTGAATATTATTTACCAACAGCCGCACAAAAATGCGTAACAACAAGGGTCGCAGCCACAGTCTCGCGGCAACAACTCGCAGAGATAGGCTCTTTAGCAGTGGCTGATGGCCGTTATCTTACGCCACTTTTCTCTGCGGTTTATCAAGCTGCTACAGCGCTTAACAAAAGCTACCTACTGTTTACCGTAACGCGGTTTTTGCAACTTAAGTTACAGCGCTTGGGTATCCAAACCCAGCCGCTAGGTTTAGCTCATGAGCAGCAACTGCCGAGCACATTACAGGGCCTCTGGGGTAACTATTACCAACAGCAACCGCAGGTGATTTTGGTGGCTGTAAACCAAGGCTGGCCGTTAACAACTCAATTGCTGGCCACCGCGCCACACAGTAGCGAGGCAATATCATGCTAATGCAACCGCAATTGCTGAACCTGATACCTTTGATGGCACGCTTGCAACAGCATGCGCAACAACGGCCACATCAGCTTGCCCTGCAAGACCACCAGCGCAGTCTTACCTACGCTGAGTTGTATCACGAAGTAAGCCAGCTTAGTCTGCAATTCTGTCAAATGACATCACCGCGAATTGCTATACAGCTTGATAACTCGGTGCAATGGGTGGTGACGGATCTGGCCATCTTGGCCGCCAATGCGGTGCAGCCGACCGTGGCTATTCCTATCCCAAGCTTTTTCAGCGCCCAACAGCAGCAACAAGTTTTGCTTGATAGTGGCGCTAACCTGTTGATTGATGCTGCTGGTATGCAGCAGTTGCCGGTAGCGCAGCCCGCACCGCCGTTACCGCTAGGCACGGTTAAAATCACCTATACCTCTGGTAGCACCGGCACCCCCAAAGGGGTCTGTTTGAGCGCCCAAAATATTCAGACCACGTTGGTGGCGTTAGATCAGCGCTTAGGAGAGCTACCAGTGCGTAAGCATCTGAGTTTAATGCCACTGGCGGTGCTGTTGGAAAATCTTGCGGGTGTGTATCTAAGTTTATGGCGCGGCTATCAAGTGCAGTTACAACCCGGGGCAAAGCTTGGTTTGCATGGTGCACATGAACTGCAGCTTAGCTCATTTTTTCAAGCGTTGAATCAGCTACAACCTCATAGTCTGATCGTCACCCCGGGGTTAGTCAAAGCGCTGGTTTATGGGGTGCAGCAGCAGTACCTCAAATTGCCTAACTTGCAACTGGTTGCGGTGGGCGGAGCGCGCTTGCTACCCGAGTTAGAACGGCAAGCCTTAGCTCTGAAAATCCCCTTGGTGCAAGGCTATGGGCTATCAGAATTTGGTTCGGTGGTGTGTTTTAACCAACCCACAATAAGCACAGCTACGGACCAAGTAGGTACCGTGGGCAAGCCCTTAGATCATGCCAAAGTCTGGTTAGAGCAAGGCGAAGTGGTGGTTTCTGGCAACGCCATGTTGGGGTATCTCCATGATCCTAGTAGTTGGTATCCAACCTGTATTCGTACCGGCGATTGGGGCGAGTTTGA
>JTFO01014948.1_pt1 | contig 19679 bp, 15 predicted proteins | sample 235411 | NCBI WGS metagenome assembly JTFO01 (sample SAMN03067590, study PRJNA260953) | activated sludge metagenome | biome: Sludge; feature: Wastewater; isolation source: CETP activated sludge from laboratory augmented bioreactor treating... | place: India:Gujarat | collected 2013-04
CAAACCATTCGCAATGGCTTCGGGTTTGGCTTGTAGCTGAGCTTGCATTTGAGTGAAGTATTCATTATTACCTTCAAAACCACTGCGAATGGTTTGGCTCTCTTGAACATGAATGTTCAGTTCCACACCCCGCAGATTTTGTTTCGCAATAACGGATTCAGTGAGTTGATCCAGTAATTGATCTCGGAAGGTATTGACTGCTCTTTGACGAGTAAGAAGTTGCCCTTGGTTAGCACATTCTCCTAGTGTCATGCTGGTTGAACAGGTCGTCCGAAAACTGGTTTCTAGCACCTTACTTTCACGTAATTCGGCGTCTAAGCGTTTCACTCGTGCTTCGATTTTGCTTTCTTGCAGGTTCGTAAATTCTGTTTTCAGCCGCGCATGTCTTTGTTTCATTTGTGACAGACGCATATCGCTTTCTGTTATGGTCTGTTGATTCAACAATTGTTCGGATTGATTTTGTTTTACATCCGTCCAAGCTTGTTGATAGCGCTGCTGAAAAGAGACTAAATCGGTATCTGGGTCTTCAAGAAGGCGATTATATTGTTTATCCAGCGCCGATTTTGCACGATTTTGTTTCGCTTGAAGCTCTTCGCTCTCGCGTTGTAGACGTGCCTGCTCATTTTTTAATTGTTGAAGCTTAATTCCTTCGGTTTCAAATTCTGAGGCAATATTTTCAATTTCATTTTGTTTGATGCTTATTTTTTCATCAATGGCCGCCACAGGATCTACCTGTGTCATTTCTTCAGCGGACACCGATGCAGATACCCAAAAAGGGCTTAGCGCAAGCAGTAGCGCTGGGAGGTGATATTTGATCATTAGGTCCCTGCAACAATTCATATAGCCACGATTTCGTGGCGAAAGACAAACTTTTGACAGCATAGTAGTACGCTGACTCATCGTAAAAATTTCCAACTTCAAAGCACAACAGTATACAAAATCATACAATTAGGTCACTGATTTTGTATATTTTATAATGGTACACACCTCATTTTGAGCAGATTCTTAAAATATGCAAGCTCCGATTTTCGATCTGCTTTAACGTTTTTTAATTGAACACTCATTGACCGTAATTTATGTGCACTTGATCATTGTTCCGCATCGTGATTGGTGAAGATTTCTTCTCGGTCGGACGAGATTTAAGCCATGAGATAAAAGATCAAGAGAGAATGTGTGTCGTTTTGGCTTCCGCTTAAACTGTTATATTATGCCAAGAGGTCCTCGCATGAGATAACGATCATGAACCTTTCTTCACTGAATTTCTCATTAGAATCACCGACAAGAGCCAAACTTTTGTCGCCTCGCCCTGCTGAGCTCATCACTTTACCTTCTTATATGGATTGTCATGAGCACAGTTACCCACAAATTGTCATTGGGTTGAAAGGGTTGGCTGAATTTGAGGTATCGGGCGTTGCGAATATCGTCGGTTCTGGTCAGGGGTGTGTGGTGACATCAAGTACCGATCACGCTTTTGGGAGTATGGGAAATCAATCGGATATTTTAGTGTTGAATCTGCCTCAGCCTAAAGAGGATGACCCATTAACACTACAAAAAATCAATGAATTGTCTCAGGTTGACATTTATTTCCAGCTAGATAGTTCGATTCAAAAACTGATTCAGATGTTAGTGTTGGAAATGCGAGCCAGCCCTGATGATTTACTCCTAAGCCGAGCTTGCAGTGATACCGTCTTAGCATTGTTGTTACGCCATATTTCGGCCTTTAACGTTCATCGTAAAGACTCTCGCTTTGATTTAGAGGCCATTGATCGTTATGTCGAACAGCATTTAAGCCGACGAATTTCTATTGCTCAACTTGCTGGAAGTGTCTATTTAGGTGAGAGCCAATTCCATCAACGATTTAAAGAGCAAGTCGGAATAACGCCGCACCAATATGTTTTAAACAAACGAATAGAGATGGCGAAAATTTTGATTGAAAAAGGGCAGTTCAATCTTGGGCAAATCGCTGAATTAACTGGGTTTTCTAATCAAAGTTCCTTTACTCATACTTTTTCACGCCTTCAAGGGATCTCTCCTTCTCAGTATAAAAAAAGCGGTTATCGGTAATGTCGTTCTTACTTTTTCCGGATTTTCTGATGACCGTTCTCTTTTTGTGGGTGGATACGGCGTCATTGATAATCAATTGCTGTTTTATATGAATAAAGATGATGTGTTTGTGTTTCTGTTTTGTTAAATTGCCGAGTTTTCAATAAAAATATCGGAGTTTTTGACAAGTATTCCTCATGCACTCAAAATACACTGCTAGCCATTGTAGGAAATTCGAGCCTATCTGCTCGGATGTGAGATTGAGGAAAACGCATGTTTACAGCAACGGATGTGTTGACTCCAGAATTTGTTGAGCAACCCCTTAGCAAACTCTGGATGCAGATCTCGCCACTTTATATGGTGGACGAATCTCAATGGCTAAAGCAGTTACTTCCCCTTGCGATGCCAAGTGAAGCGGAGCATTCCGCCATCACTCATCAAACGACTCATTTGATCGAAGCGATACGCCGAGATAAGAAAGCCATACAAATGATTGATGCACTTCTGCTTGAGTACAGTTTAGATACACAGGAAGGCATTTTACTTATGTGTTTGGCGGAAGCTTTGATGCGCATTCCGGATAAAGAGACTGCTGATGCCTTTATTAAAGATAGGCTGAGTGTCGCAGATTGGACATCGCATTTAAAAAATTCAGATTCCGTGTTTGTTAATGCATCCACTTGGGGGTTAATGCTAACGGGTAAAGTGATCGGGTTAGATCACAGTGATGCTCGTAGCCCACTTCAAGCGTTAAATCGGTTAATCAGTAAACTCTCTGAGCCAGTTATTCGTCAGGCTATGCATCAAGCAATGAAGATCATGGGTTACCAATTTGTGCTGGGTCGTACTATTGCGGAGGCGCAAAATAATGGTCGAACCATGCGTGAGCAAGGCTATTCCTATTCTTTTGATATGCTTGGCGAGGCAGCGCTGACCCAATGCGATGCTCAGAAATACGCTCAAGATTATTTACAAGCGATTGAGGCCGTTGGGCAAGATAAAGACTGTACCCATGGTCCCGCTCCCTCTATTTCAATCAAGCTCTCAGCATTGCACCCTCGCTATGAAGTGGCAAATTACTCTCGAGTGATGACCGAGCTTTACCAAACGTTACTACAGTTGCTGGGGCGAGCAAAAGCCTTGGATGTAGCGATCACCATTGATGCTGAAGAAGCCGATCGGCTTGAGCTTTCTTTACAACTCTTCGAAAAAGTGTATCGCTCTGAATCTGTTCGAGGTTGGGGAAAGTTTGGATTAGTGGTGCAAGCGTATTCTAAACGAGCCTTACCGACTTTAGTTTGGTTGGCTGGGCTTGCTAAGCAGCAAGGAGATTTGATCCCTGTACGTTTAGTGAAAGGCGCTTATTGGGATAGCGAGATAAAATGGTCACAACAAGGTGGCTATGAGAACTATCCTGTTTTTACCCGTAAAGAAGCAACGGATGTTTCCTATTTGGCTTGTGCCCGTTTTTTACTGAGTGATCCGGTTCGTGGGCATCTTTTTCCACAGTTTGCCAGCCATAATGCTCAAACCGTTTCCGCTATTGCTGTTATGGCTACCCATAAAGATTTTGAATTTCAACGCTTACATGGCATGGGAGAAGCGCTCTACAAACAGGTCATGGCGACCTATCAACAACCCGTACGCATTTATGCTCCGGTGGGTAGCCATAAAGATCTTCTGCCTTATTTGGTTCGCCGATTGCTCGAAAATGGTGCCAACAGCTCATTTGTCCATCGTTTAGTCGATGCTCGTTGTCCAGTTGAAACACTAACGGCTCATCCAGCTCAGCAGTTACTGACATTTGAGACGTTACATAATCGTCGGATCCCTCTGCCTCCTGATATTTTTCCTGAACGAAAGAATGCTTATGGCATTAACATCGATATTGAAAGTGAAGCCAATCCCTTTACACAACAAGTTGAGCGCTATTTAAATCAGCAATGGCAAGCGGCTCCTATTTTGAATGGAGAATCGCAACTCGAAAGCATGATCAAGGCTAACATCCTACCTGACGTGGTGACCGCACCGTATGATCGCCAAATTCAAGTTGGCCATGTTTTTCATGCTACCCATGATCATGTTTCCGTAGCAATAGAGAACGCTCAAGCTGCATTTGCTCATTGGAACCAAACACCGGTGCATCAACGGCGGGAAAAGCTGGAAAAATTGGCGGATTTATTAGAAGACAATTTGCCAGAACTTTGCGCCTTGTGTCACCAAGAAGCGGGGAAAACCATCCATGATGCGATTGATGAAGTGCGAGAAGCGGTTGATTTTTGTCGCTATTATGCCAAACAAATCGAGCGGTTATCACCCGTTGCCATCACTGGATTTGATGGGAAAAATCGGCAGGCTTCTCGCCAAGGGCGGGGTGTTTTTGTCTGTATCAGCCCTTGGAATTTTCCACTGGCCATTTTCCTTGGTCAGATTACCGCGGCTTTAGTGGCGGGGAATACGGTAGTGGCAAAACCCGCAGAGCAAACCAGCCTCATTGCTGCTCGTGCGATAGCTTTGATGTTACAAGCGGGTTTTCCTCATGATGTCATTCAATTTGTCCCTGGTCGAGGTTCATTAATCGGTCAAGCGTTAACCTCTCATCCCTCGATTGCTGGCGTGGCTTTTACTGGTTCGACCGCGACCGCACAGCGGATCAACCAAACCTTGGCCGAGCGGGAAGCCGACCCGGTTCCCTTTATTGCGGAAACAGGGGGACAAAACGCCATGATTGTAGACAGTACCGCCTTACCAGAACAAGTGGTTAGAGATGTGCTACGCTCGGCGTTTGCATCGGCGGGTCAGCGCTGTTCAGCGCTGCGAGTGCTTTTTGTTCAGCAAGATATCGCGGATCGCATTATCTCGTTAATTCAAGGGGCGATGCAGGAGTTATCCGTTGGCCTTCCTTACCTGCATACTACCGATATAGGTCCAGTGATTGATGAAAAAGCCAAACTGGGTTTGCTAAAGCATATTGACCATATGACGAAAACACAGAAAAAAGTCGCGCAACTCACTTTAAGTGAAGCGTGCCAGAAAGGCGATTTTGTTGCCCCAACGGCATTTGAAATTTCGGGTATTGATTGCTTAAGTGAAGAGCAGTTTGGCCCGATTTTACATATTGTTCGCTATCAAGCCAAAGAGCTGCCTCAAGTCGTGCAACGCATTAATGCTACCGGTTTTGGTTTGACGATGGGGATTCATAGCCGTAATGAAACAACTTATCGCTGGATAGAAAAACATGCTCGGGTTGGGAACTGTTACATTAACCGAGATCAAGTGGGGGCGGTCGTTGGGGTGCAACCTTTTGGTGGGCAAGGTTTGTCGGGTACCGGACCAAAAGCCGGAGGGCCTCATTATTTATACCGTTTTACTCAAGTGAAGTATCACTAACTGGCTGAGCGAGGATTTTACTTATGGTACATCAAGTCACCTGTTTTACTGATGCTTTATTGGCTTGGGAAAACTGGAACTTTACTTCTTTTGATACAAGATGTGAGCACTTACTTTCTCTTAAATATGAATTAGAACAAGAGAAGGAAAATTCATCTTGGTTCATAACCTATCACCTTGAACATGCTTCTGCTTTGCTTGCTCAGCCTTATGGCTTGGTTGGGCCAACGGGTGAGAGCAACGAACTTTATACTGCGGGGCGCGGTGTAGCGTTGATTATTCAAGAGGAGCAAAGCCAAGCTGGGCAGTCGGCAGCGGTTGCTCAGATCGTGTGTGCCCTCGTGGCTGGCAATAGTGTGATTGTATGCAGTGACGATCATGGAATGACAACCGCACTCCATTCTGCTGTGCAACAGGCTTCGCTACCGGTTCATCTGTTGCAGTTAACTTCATTAGATGCCTACCAAACCTTAATTGAATCAGAGGTTGGTTGTGTTGGTTATGTTGGACATCGAGAACGAGAGCGTCGGCTTAATCGACAATTAGCGAAACGTTCCGGTGCCGTTATTAATCTCATTTCTGAAACCGATTTTATCCAGCTACCTACCGCTCATGATCCACATTTATCGCTGCGTTTCATTACCGAGCGCACGCGAACGATAAATATTACTGCTGTCGGGGGAAATGCGACATTACTTGAGTTAGGCAGTGAAAGCCATTAATCCCTTGCTGCTTCTCCCTTGATGGTTGAGGGAGTGACAGAAAGCGATCTTATAAATAGAGGAAATATCAATGGAAAATAGCTTTGCTATTACGACAACCTTCATCATTTATTTAATGATGATGTTGGCTATCGGTGTGTTTGCTTATCAGCGAACCAAAAACTCAACGGATTACTTTTTAGGGGGGCGTTCTCTCGGTCCGTGGCCGGCAGCGTTGTCTGCTGGGGCTTCTGATATGAGTGGTTGGCTGTTGTTGGGATTACCCGGTTATGCTTATGCCGCTGGAATAGAAGCCTTCTGGCTTGCTGGTGGGTTATTGGTGGGAACTTGGGCAAACTGGTTGATCACTGCCAAACGTTTACGGACCTATAGCATTACTACAGACTCTCTCACCTTGCCTGAGTTTCTATCTCGTCGATTTAATGATAAATCGAAACTCATTCAAACGATTTCTGCTTTCTTCATTCTTTTATTTTTCCTTTTCTATACCAGTTCTGGTTTAGTTGCGGGCGGAAAATTGTTTGAAACTGTTTTTGGGCTCGACTACACCACCGCGGTGATAATTGGAACAATTTGCGTTGTGTCTTATACCTTATTTGGGGGGTTCCTTGCCGTGTCCTGGACCGATCTCGTTCAAGGATTATTAATGGCTGCCGCTTTGTTGATTGTCCCTATTGCGGCCATGAACGGAGGGTTTGAGCAGCTAGAAAGTGATTTAAATGCCATTAATCCACAACTGTTGACTTTATGGGATGATATGAAAGGTCAACCGTTGTCCAGTATTGCGATTTTGTCTTTAGTCGGTTGGGGTTTTGGTTACTTTGGTCAGCCACATATTTTGGCGCGTTTTAAAGCGGCTCGCTCAAACAAAGATCTTACCACCGCCCGTTGGATTGCGGTGAGCTGGACGGCATTGTCTATGTTTGGTGCGATGTTAGTGGGAATGGTGGGCTTAGTGTATGTCACCAATAGTGGTGCTATGCAGCTAGATGATGGTGAGAAAATTTTTATGCTACTGGTCAATGCGATTTTCCATCCGGTGATTGCTGGCATTTTGTTAGCGGCGATTTTAGCCGCGATCATGAGTACGGCTGACTCACAATTATTGGTTTCTTCATCGGCTCTCGCGGAAGATTTCTACAAACAGGTCTTTAAACAAGAAGCCAGCTCTGAAGAAGTGGTGCGCGTTGGACGTTTGGCTGTGGTTTTGATTTCGATTGTGGCCTTAATTTTAGCCATGACACCAGATAGCTCTGTACTGGGTTTGGTTTCTTATGCGTGGGCTGGGTTTGGTGCCGCTTTTGGCCCTGCACTGGTGTTAAGCCTTTACTGGTCTCGGATGAACCGTAATGGTGCTTTGGCTGGCATTATTGTTGGTGGGGTAACAATCGTGCTTTGGAAACAATTAACGGGGGGATGGTTTGATGTGTATGAAATTATACCCGGTATTGTTTTCTCGACAGTGGCTATTGTGTTGGTGAGCGGTTTATCTTCTGAGCCCGAAGAAACGGTTAAATCACAGCACCTTCGTTTTAAGAAGCAACTGGTTGAACTCGAATAAACGAGATTTTGCATGGTTTTCTTACTGCCCTGCATAATATTGCGGGGCTTTTTTTTGACTTTTATCACAAATGTAAATATTAAATCTGAATTTATGGAACGAATTGCTCAATACTGCGTCAATTGTCAATAACATAAATTGAGAAGGATTGGATTATGCCTGACGTTTATTGCAGTTGTTGCCACAAAGTGACTCCGCATAAAGTGGTAATGAGGCGCTGCCAAACATCGACGGGTTCTGGCTGGCAAAGCTTTCAGCAGTTTATGTCTTTATTAATGCACGGTGAGCATTATTATAAAATGGAAAAACAAGGCATTTGTCGGCTATGTAATCAACCATCCTCTCTACCTTCAACTAACTTTTCTCGCGCAAAAGTAAGCTAATCAGATGACGGTTCAATGACAGGCTCTCAACATATCGAGAGTCTAGTTTTGAATGTCGAAGATACGTCTTCTTTTTACCTCAGTAATTCCCTTCATTATAGTCAATACGACCAAATAGGTATTTTCTTTATTTATCTTTGAGAACTGTCATTATATTACTCGGGAAAACAGAGTATTTTGATACTTTTCTATAAGTCTGTTGCCATCATTATTATTGAGATAAGGAGTTTCACTCATGAAAATGAGTTTAAAAAGAAAAATGGTACTTTCCGTGATTATTGCCATTGCTTTAACCGCAATAGCTTTGGTTATTGCGGGATATCAAACATTTAAAAAAGACAGTTGGCGGGCGATAGAAAGTGAAAGTCGAAATATCTTAATCTCCTACTCGAAAGGGATTAGTGATTGGTTCCTCTCCAAACAAGCTTCTCTACAAGGTTTACGTGAAGAAATTGAAGCAAACCCTCAGTTGGATGTGGTGCCTCACCTTAGACAAACCCTACGTTCTGGTGATTTTAGCCTGAGTTTTTATGGTAATGAACAAGGGGAAATGTTTCGCCAAGACCCATCACTAAACCGAGCGGGTTATGATCCTAGAACTCGGGGTTGGTATCAAGAAGCGAAAGCGGCAAAAACTCCTATCACGACGGCTCCTTATATCAGTGCCACGATGAACACTCTCGTGGTGACGTTAGCAGAGCCAGTAAACTATCGTGGACAATTTATTGGTGTGGCCGCCTCTGATCTTGTATTGGAAAAGTTGATTAAGGACATCTTAGCGATTGATGTTCCGGGCAAAGGGTACGCTGCACTCGTTAACCAGCAGGGGAACATTGTTGCTCACCCAAATCAAAAACTGATTTTGAAATCAACCGAAGAGATTGCACCACAATTGACGATCCGCGCTTTACAAAATGCAGCGGTACAGCATTCTTTACTGACTTTTCCTGTGAGTGGGGAGAGCAAGATTTTAATGGCACAAACCATCGAAAATACGGATTGGATGTTGGTGATGGTGATGGATAAGGCAGTTCTTGAACAACCTTTAAATCAGATGCTTTTTACTCAGTTATCGATTGGTGTGGTGATCTTATTACTTATGGCTCTGCTTACTTCTTGGTTTGTGGCGCGTCAGCTTAATGAGTTAAGCCATATTGCTTCAGCATTAGGCGATATAGCTGAAGGGGATGGGGATTTAACTCGTCGCTTACCCGTGAAGAGTCAAGATGAAGTGGGCATCTTAGCGGATAAGTTCAATAAGTTTGTCGATAGGCTGCATGTCATGGTGAAAAATGTGCGGGATGTGACGGAAGCATTAAACCAAGGTGCAAATCATGCTGCGAGTGCTGCGACGCAGAGAAGTGATCGTATTCGTACTCAACAAGATGAAATTACGATGGTGGCGACAGCGGTGACCGAAATGGCTTCAGCAACCGCCGAAATTGCAGGCAATGCAGAAAATACCGCCAAAAATGCCAACCAGTCTGTAGAGTTAGGGGCGCAAGGCTATCGACAGATGCAGCAGAGCAAACAGTCTATCGACCAGTTAGCGAAAGAGCTAAATAACGCCGTTGCCATTATCGGCGAGTTGGAAGTTCATGCGCATGACATCTCAACGATTCTTTCGACCATTCGGGCCATTGCTGAACAGACTAATCTATTGGCATTGAATGCGGCTATTGAAGCGGCGAGAGCGGGTGAACAAGGCCGAGGTTTTGCCGTTGTGGCAGACGAAGTCCGCGTGTTGTCTCAGCGTACGCATTCTTCAACCGAAGAGATCCAAACGAAAATTGCGGGTTTACAAAAAGTCACCAGTAACGCGGTTTCTGTGATGACGGAAAGCCATAAATTGGTTGAAACCAGTGTGGAAGATGTTAATCATACAGGAGAAAGTTTGCATGCGATTAGTGAAGCCATTCAGCTAATCAGTGATATGGCGACTCAAATTGCCTCAGCAGCGGAGGAGCAATCACTCGTTACCTCGGATATCAATAGCAATACAGAGTCTGTTCGTGAAGTGAGCGATCAGCTTGCTGGTGATGCGATAGATGCTGTTCAGCAGGCAAAAGAGTTACATGCTTTAGCCAATGAGCTAGAAAAAGAGATCGCCCGCTTTAAACTGTAACGCTATCTTAATGATGGTTGTTTAGCCCTGACTCAATTGGTCGGGGCTATTTTTTAGAGAAAAATGGTTGCAGTGAGTTGTCTGTGAGAACCGCCCTTTGCAAAAGGGAAACAAAGTATTACCATAATCCTCGAAGAATGGGGCTTGGCTTTCATTCTTTATATTGAATACGTAATTTATACAATTCTCAGGGCGGGGTGAAATTCCCCACCGGTGGTATACCCAATGGGGTGAGCCCACGAGCGCTCGATGCTTCGAGGTCAGCAGATCTGGTGAGACGCCAGAGCCGACGGTTATAGTCCGGATGAGAGAGAATGACAATCATACCTGCTGGCATGAATGGTGGCGGCTTAGTGATGTTTATTGTAACCGCAAGGGATAGATAGCATTACATGGGTTTCCACAATCGTTTCTGTTGGTGAGGTATACATCAAACTCAGCGTTGATGCGCTTGCGCGATTCGCTGTATTTGGTGCATTTCGTTTACCTCATAACCGCCCTGATTCTGGTCATTATTAGGAGTAAACCATGAATCAGTTATCTTTACTTGCCGAGTTTGGCGACCCTATCACCCGAGTTGAACATGCTTTGCAAGCCTTACGAGAAGGCCGAGGCGTTTTATTATTGGATGATGAAGATCGTGAAAATGAAGGCGACATCATCTATGCCGCAGAGACATTAACCACCGAGCAAATGGCGCTGATGATCCGTGAGTGTAGTGGAATCGTCTGTTTATGTTTGACCGATGAACAAGCCAATAAATTGGCTTTGCCACCGATGGTGCAGCACAATAACAGCCAAAATCAAACGGCCTTTACGGTATCGATTGAAGCGAAACATGGGGTGACAACGGGTGTTTCAGCCAAAGATCGTGTGACCACGATAAAGACCGCGATTAACCCTGATGCAAAGCCGGAAGATCTCGCTCGTCCTGGGCATGTGTTTCCTTTGCGCGCTCGCAAAGGGGGCATTATGGCGCGTCGGGGCCATACAGAAGGGACGGTAGATTTGATGCAAATGGCGGGTTTGTTTCCTTCCGGTGTCTTGTGTGAACTCACTAACCCAGATGGGACGATGGCCAAAACACCAGAGATTATCGCGTTTGGCCGTTTACACAATATGCCCGTACTGACAATCGAAGATATGGTGCAGTATCGCCTTGCTTATGAGCAGAAGCTGGCTTAGTTGATATTGCCAGACGTTGTCTATTTTCATTAATTGATGTAGCGCAAAAAGGTATGAAAGTGTGATAACGCTCTTCATACCTTTCTCTTCATGTTAGAATTTGCCCTATTCTAGAGCGTTCTGGCTCTACTTTATCGACTTTGGGCTCATCATGTCATTTACACAACTTGGACTTAGCGAGGCATTGATTCGATCGGTGTCTGAACTGGGTTATCAAAAACCAACCACCATTCAACATAAAGCCATTCCAGTTATTTTACAGGGACTGGATCTGATTGCGGCCGCTCAAACGGGTACCGGAAAAACTGCGAGCTTTGTATTACCGATTTTGCATAAATTGCAAAATGGTACCACTCAGCGAAAAAAACGGATTCGAGCGTTGATCTTAGTTCCAACTCGAGAGCTTGCTATTCAGGTGGCAAAAAACGCAGAGCAATATGCTAAGTATACGGGGTTAACGACACTGGCGATGTTTGGTGGGGTTGATGAACAGGCACAAAAACAGCATCTGATTGAAGGGGTGGATCTCTTAGTTGCCACACCGGGACGTTTGCTGGATATGTATGGCCAACGTGCTGTTCATTTTGATGAAGTTGAGATGGTGGTTTTGGATGAAGCCGATCGGATGCTGGATATGGGCTTTATTGAACCGATTAACAAAATCATTGATCGTCTACCAAGAGACGCTCAATTTTTGCTTTTTTCTGCCACGTTGTCGCACAAAGTTCGAGACTTAGCGAAGACCGCTGTCACCGATCCTTACGAAATTTCGATTGCGGCCAACCAAGCCTCTAAAACGAACATCGAACAATGGCTCATTACGGTGGATAAAGATAAAAAATCAGCCTTGTTGAGTCACTTGATCACAGAAAATAATTGGGATCAGGCTCTGATTTTCATTGAAACCAAACATGGCGCAGCAAAATTAGTGGCTCAGTTAGAGAAGCGTGGTATTTATGCGGAAGCCTTTCATAGTGGCCGTAGTCAAGCGATCCGTGTACAGCTCTTAGAAGATTTTAAAGCGGGTAAAATCCAATACATGGTGGCGACCGGTGTTGGAGCCCGTGGTATTGATATTCAAGGGTTATCTCGGGTCGTGAACTATGATCTCCCCTTTCCGGCTGATGAATATGTACACCGGATTGGGCGTACAGGACGAGCCGATGAGAAGGGAGAAGCCATTTCTTTTGTCTCGAAAGATAATTTTAAAAACCTCTGCATGATTGAAAGCCGATTAGGCCACTTAATTGAGCGTAGAGTGATTGAGGGATTTGAACCAAGCAAACCGGTTCCTATCTCGATTCTTAACTATGTGCCTAAACATAAACGTGAACAATCGAACGATTAAGCCTCTGGGTTAGCTCACTTTTAGGGCTAGGATGTCGATGTTGAATCGGTGAAGAAGCGTTTCGTATCACACGATGTTCTGGTTTCCTTCGCTTTATTTAATGTGATGGATTGGATTCAGTAGAGAGGGTCATGGCTAATGATGACCATTGCTCTGAAACAAAATCAATAAATTGCCTTACCAGTGGGCTTTGATAACTTCGTGAAAGATATACGGCCCAAAGAGCACTGCTCGGGATATGGTAATCAGGTAAAAGACGAATCAGTTGCTTTGTCTGTAAGTAGTGATTGGCTAAATCACAAGGTAAAAGCACAATGCCTTTACCATGTACTGCTGCACGACAAAGTAAACTCATGTCATTGGCACGAAGCGTGCCATTGACATTGACACTGTAAGAACGGTTATCACGAATAAATTCCCATTTATGATTCGAAAGGTGAATGAAACAGTTGTGGTTGCGTAAGTCGTTGGGCTCATGAAGGGGTGGGTGCTGTGTTAGGTAATGGGGAGATGCACAAATGACGGTATCGACTTGAAAAAGTCGTCGCGCGATAAGGTGATCATCCGGTTGTTGGGTAAAACGCAGGGCTATATCCACCCGTTCATCGACTAACTGTGCCAGTCTATCTGAAGCCAGTACGTCAATGGTGACTTGTGGGTACTTTTCCGTAAAGGACTCGATAGCATCGAGCAGTAGATGATGTGCAAGGCCGATTGGTGCCGAAAGTCGAATGCGGCCAGATAAAGATTGTGCTTGTTCTAAAGCGCGCATTTCTAGTTCTGCTGTTTGATGGAGAATTTGTTCGCACTGTTTCAGAGCTTCTTCTCCTGCTGCGGTTAAACTGACTTTTCGGGTCGTTCGGTGTAAGAGACGTTGTTTGAGCCAACCTTCGATCTCTTGAACATGGCGAGAAATTTGCAATCGGCTAAGATTGAGATTTTCAGCCGCTTGAGTAAAACTGCCGACGTTGGCGACCTCAACAAAACTGCGCATTGCGGTAAGCTTGTCCATGTTTCTCTCTCATTAGTATCGTCAATTGATACAATCTACATCTTTTCTTGCTCTTTATCACGAATTCATCTCTGACTAAACTCAATCTTGTTAATAAATAAACAATTAGGAGAAAGAGAATGAAAGTTGCGGTTTTTGGAGCATCCGGTTGGATTGGACAGCATCTTGTCGAAGAAGCGAAAGCTCGTGGACACCAAGTAGTGGCTATTGTTCGTGACCCAGCGAAAGTGACTCGTCGAGATATTGAAGTGCGTCAATGTGATTTACAGCAAGAGACGGACTTATCTTCGGTACTAGAGGGGGTGGATGCGGTTATAGCTTCTATTGGAGGGAGAAATACAGGTAACCACAATGTTGTTGCTCAAACCGCACAGTTAATGCTGGCGCAGCTACCACGACTAGGTATTAACCGTTTATTGTGGGTGGGTGGTGCCGGTTCACTGGAAGTTTCCTCTGGTGTTTCCTTGCTTTCTCTTCCTGAGTTTCCTGAAGAGTATAAAGCTGAAGCGCAGGCGCAATCCGAAGCACTGGATGTTTTTCGAAATAGCCCAAGTACACTCAATTGGACATTTGTTAGCCCCGCCGCTGAAATTTTTCCTGGCGGCAAGCAGGCGGCTTATCGGGTGGGGGGAGATCAACTGCTGGTTGATGAAGAACAAAATAGCCGCATTTCTGTTAGCGATTATGCCGTAGCTATGATTGATATGTTAGAAACGGAATCCTTTACACAGCAACGTGTTGGGATTGCTTATTAGTGGAATCATTGCTCAACGTTAAGGTTTTTCATGCCGATCACGTTGAGCAATATTTAGAGGAGATGCCAACAATTTCTTCCTGCATGTTTACTTTGATACAGCGCCATATCGGCTTGTTTGAAAAGCTGAACGGAAGGGCCATCGCCGATGGTGGCTCCGACACTGACAGAAACATGGCAAGTTTTTTCAGGCCATGTATGTTGGTTGATGTTAATAATTAGCTGATCTAATTGCTGAGCGAGTGTTTCTTGCTGGCTGCTTGGTAATAGACAAGCAAATTCATCTCCACCAATTCGATATACGGATTCCGTCCCAAAGATCTCTGTTAATACGATACTGACTTGTTGTAATACGAAATCACCAAATGGGTGTCCAAAGCTATCGTTGATTTGTTTAAAGAGGTCCACATCAATCAGTATCACGGTATAAGATTGTTTCATTTCCGCGTAGTGATATAAATCTTCATCAAAAGCTCGGCGGTTAAGGATTCCGGTCAGCGGGTCTAGGCGTAATTTAAGTAGGTGAGTTTGGTGCTGTTGTTCTATGGTGGTGAGGCTGCGATCAACAAACCAAGCAGACGTCTGCATTTGAGACGGATGTTTTTTCGGATCAAATTGACGAACTCTTTGTTCGAGTAGCCTGAGTTCTTGGCGAAAAATTTTCAGTAATGAGCAGATCCCTAATATCATCATTAAGGTGATGGCCGTGATCGGCAAAATGAGTAGGACGAGTTCATTGAAAAAAGCGGCTCGAAAACGATGAGGAGGAATGTAGATACCGAGCTCCCAGTTAACATAAGGCAAGCTTTTTGTCAGTAATGCTCCTTGAGTAAAGGCGTTTAAATGGAAAAAAGCATTCTTTCTAGATACTTGCTCTAGCTGTAATAGTTGTTCATTCACGACAGAAAGCATCGTTCCGCTTCCTCGTTGGCGTAAAAAGAGTGAAACGTCGAGGTCTCCAACCATCCGTTTGAGCGTTTTATTCAGCATTTCTAAAGACATATCAACAAGCATCATACCTAAGACATGCCCCTCCTCTGAAAAAACGGTTTGACCTAAACTTAAGACTAGCTGCTGAGTATTATATTCCATATAAGGACCAACCCAGACGGAGTCATGGCTTGGATTCTTGATTAAGCGATACCAAGGGCGTTTTTCTGATAAAAAATGCTCAGGACGTTCCCAATGAGGGTAAGTTTCAATCAGATCACTTTGGTGATTATAAAAAAAGATATAGTGATCGGATTCCATTTTTATTTTATGGGCGACAGGCCAAGTTGAATTAAAGGCAGGTTCCCCTCGTTCAATTTTTTCTTTATCTAAGAGAGAGATAAGAACGGAAAGTTGACGTTCGTTTTCTTCTACCATTTCATAGAGATAAGTGGTTTCCAATGTGGTTAACATCTGCTCGTAACCCAGTTGATGCAAATTCGCATGTTTCTGATAATGAGCAGCTACTAAAACAAAGGTGAAAATAAAAACAAGGACACTTAAAGAAAAAAATATTTTTGTTAATAAATAATTATATTTTGAAAAAATAGAAGGCTTTGCCATGAAAAAGAACATCCTGTAAGACTTTTCAGTATTGTAATATATTTTTTTGTACACGGATGGTTGAATGTCGAATTTAGGAAAAAACCTACTTGCTTATTATTATTAACTGTGCACAAGAAATAGATTGGGTGAATGAATTTTTAAAAGAAAATAGACACGGTCAAGCCTGAAATAAATATACAGAGTATGGGATATAAAGGGGACACGATGATCATACATTCCCCAATATCTTTATCGTGCTAAGTGGGTATTAATGAAAGGTGTCGATATAGAGCTGTTCCACACGTTCCCTTGCCCATGGGGTACGGCGTAGAAATTTGAGAGAAGACTTAATCGATGGATCTTTTTTGAAGCAGTTAATATCAATCTTGAGTGCTAAGCCGTGCCAGCCATAGTGTTCCATTAAACGGTTCAGTATTTTTTCTAAGGTTAAGCCATGTAGTGGATTATTGGGTTGAGCGCTTGGAGAATCAGTTTGCATTGAAATAGGTTCGGTCATGATTAGATGGCTAAGTATACCGTGTGGGACCCAAATGTGCATCTTCGACATTACTCCTCGCTATCGTACTTTATTGCCAGTAATATGAGACTTTATTTTTTTGATGCGGCAGCCATGACCCGAACTCGTATTCTTATTTCCGAATCAACCAATCCTTGGTTTAACCTTGCGGTTGAAGATACTATTTTTCGTTCCATGCCGGCTGATCAACGTGTGTTATTTCTATGGCGTAATGCCGATACGGTCGTGATTGGTCGGGCACAAAACCCTTGGCGAGAATGCCGAGTGGAACGAATGGAGCAAGATAACGTGAAACTTGCCCGTCGACAAACAGGGGGCGGTGCCGTTTTTCATGATTTAGGCAATACCAATTTTACTTTTATGGCGGGTAAGCCTGAGTACGATAAACAGGTATCCACTCAAATTGTGTTGACTGGTCTGAGTAAGCTTGGCATTGCCGGTGTGGCTAATGGCCGAAATGATTTAGTGCTGGAAGATGAACAAGGCCTACGCAAGTTTTCAGGTTCGGCTTACCGAGAAACCGTGGATCGCGGTTTTCACCACGGTACTTTATTACTCAGTGCGGATATGAGCCGGTTGGCCGATTACCTCAACCCTGATCCGAAAAAGCTGCAAGCAAAAGGGATCACGTCTGTAAAATCTCGAGTTATTAACCTGAATACTGTGAAGGCGGATATTCATCATGAGCAAGTGTGTGAGGCTATCATGCACGCTTATCTTGAGCATTACCAACAAACGGTGACACCAGAATGGATTTCTCCAGAGCATTTTGCCGACTTGCCGGGTTTTGAGGAAAAATTTGCTAAACAGCGCAGTTGGCAGTGGAACTTTGGACAGACTCCCCCTTTTACTCATCGTATGGATGAACGTTTTTCTTGGGGTGGCGTTGATGTGTATCTGGACATTGAGCAAGGGGTTATTCAGCAAGCGACGTTATTTAGCGATATGTTAGAGCCTTATCCCATGGAACAGGTAGCGAAACAGTTGAAGGGCGTAACCTATAACAAACACGCTATTGCACAGCGTCTAGCACCATTACTTGAAGATCTTCCTCAATTTGCTTTGGAATTGCAGGCATTTTCTCAATGGTTTGTTCAGCAGATAGATTAAGCTTGGGCCTCTTCGAGGGGAAATCGAGAAGAGGCGGCAGTAAGCGGGTTTTTGTGTGGTTATTTACGTTTATGATGCTGGCGTTGCTTCTCTTTTAATTGGTACCGAAAACGAGCGAGATGAAAAGTGTGGCGTGGTATGGGTGAGAGGGGGCGCTTTTTTTCACTCAACCGGGTTTGTTGATTATCGTCCACAAAAAAAGAAGCCACACTGGCGGTGAGTAAGCCAAAGAGGGTAATTCCAGTTAACATCAAAAAGACGGCCACACCACGGCCAAATGATGTCACAGGATACATATCTCCATAGCCTACGGTGGTGATGGTCGTCATCGCCCACCATAGTGCATCACTGTAATCTTTGATTGGGCTGGCACTGCCTTTTTCAACCAGATACACAAAAGCAGAACTTAACATCACGGTTAACAAACTGGTTAAACCAATAAAGCTCAGTGTTTTTTGACGTAGAACGGCTTTTGTTTGACGCCATGTTTTAGGCAAAATAAATAAAATGCGCAAGAAACGTAAAGGTCTGAGGAAAGGCATGGCAACAATCAGTACATCTTGCCAATGCTGGATCAGATACCGCCAACGTTGAGTGCTCAGCAATATTTTTATGCCCAGTTCGGTAGCAAAAATTCCCCATACTAGCCATATCAATTGGTTGATAAAATAGCGTTCTTGGTCATCCAATTTAGCGAGGTCGGGGACTAACGCTAAGAGTACATAAATCAATGACAGGATGAGCATAGGAACTTCCGTTTTATGCTCAAAGGCGATGAGTAATTGAGTTCGTTGTTTATGGTTCATATAACGATGCTATGGCTTTGAAAAAAGAGTCAGCGGATCACTATACGCTTCTCGTGTGCGATCCGCTATTTTGTGTCGACCTTAAAGGCGGGTAAGTTGAGTGATGCGCTCACAGAGTGCTTCTGCCAGTTGGTGGCTGGCTATATTCCTCTCCATAATGGCATGCTCAAGCTTGCCCTGCTGGACAACCATTAACCAGTGCTCGATCATGGCGTGAAATCCCTTGCTGGCTAGCATGGGCGTCCAATCTTGTAAGGCTAATTGGGTTTGCAGGTTCTCTTGCCAGTGTTTACCGGTGGTAAAATTCTCAAATTCGTAACTTTGATTGATAAACTGCGCACTGACTCGTTCACAGGTTGTGCCAAACTGTCGGTTCATGGAGGCATGTAATAAAGTCTCACCTTGTTGCCACTGCACATCCAGACGGGCTAACTGATTTCCCGCCATTTGATGAGTCACGTACACCTCTTGTAAATCCGCTTTGCCCAATAGGTTTACACTGTCGAGTGGATGGATAAAATCATCAAAGATAAAGGTGCGGATCTCTCCGGGTAACGCATGGCGGTGTTTTTCCCACCGTAAAGCGAGTAAATCGTGACATTGGCCTTGTTGTACCCCGGTTAAATGTTGGTTAAACAGGGGAATATGGCGACGATTAAATCCCACGTATAACGGTTTTTGATACTGTTCGGCAAGGTCATAGAGCGTTTCACAAGCGGCGGCATTATCAGCTAAGGGTTTGTCGACAAAAGTGGCAACGCCGTGGCGTAGAAAAAAAGCCGCGATATCCGGATGCGCCGCCGTTGCGGCATGGATCATAACGGCATCCACCTGAAAATGCAGCAGATCTTGATAGCGTGTGCAGGTGCGTTGAATTCGATATTGATTGGCTAGTGTTTGTAAGTGATCACTATTTCTAGTGCAAAAGATCCATTCAATACCGGGAAATTGCGTGAGTAGAGGTAAGTAAGCTTTTTGGGCGATATCCCCTAAGCCGATAATGCCTATTTTCATCATAGTGGCCTAAATTGGATGACAGTGATAAAAAGCCTAACATCCGTGATTAAAATCGATAGTTTTCTGAGTGAAAATTGGGAAGATGATCCCTACCGATACCCAAAATCGGTGAAGAGCATGACGCTTTATTAAAATGGGCTCTCTTTATT
>JTFO01003164.1_pt1 | contig 19563 bp, 19 predicted proteins | sample 235411 | NCBI WGS metagenome assembly JTFO01 (sample SAMN03067590, study PRJNA260953) | activated sludge metagenome | biome: Sludge; feature: Wastewater; isolation source: CETP activated sludge from laboratory augmented bioreactor treating... | place: India:Gujarat | collected 2013-04
AGCACTGATTTTATTTTTGATGGCGGCCAGCATTATTCACCTCCTCCTGAGGAAGAGGAAGAGGAAGAGGAAGATGAGGAGCTGTCGCTACTTGGAGAGTGATCGAAGCTCTTGGTAGACCCGGGGAAGCCTGAAGACTTAGACGGCCAATCATCCGCTGACTCACTGGCCGCCTTGGGAATCCGAGCATCGATGGAGTTAAAGAAATCATTCGCACTTTCTACTGTATTTCCTTGGGGCTCACGGAGCTGCTCACTCAAAGGGACCTCGGCTTTTCCACTTGGCCGATCATCCGAATCTCGCATCAGCATTGATGATTGGGCGTGGATTGCCTGATCGAAACTATTCGACTGCACAGGTCGAGCCTGACGGGGGGCACCCTGGCCCTGAGTACGTACATCCTGCTGTTGGGCTGGCGCCGGCTCAACCGGTGGCTGCTCAGATGACGGCTCCGGTGACTGATCGCCCGCCTGATAATTTCCATCACGTATATCCAAAATCAGCTGCTGGACTTTCATGGGATCGTCAATATCGTGCATCTTGATGTTGCTATCACCGGTGCCGGAGGTGCCTATCAACAAGTCCCCATACCCCAGGATCATACCGGCCAGGCTTTTACTGACATCTACACTACGAATGTGCTCCATGTATATGCTGGTGTTCTTGCGCGAAAACACGCCATGGGAGACATCGATCCGGTCTGACTGGATATGGTATCGGCTGTAGATCCGCATATAGAAAATCTTGAACAACCCACCAATTAGCAGGCCTAGCCCAAGACCCGCCGATATCAAAGAAAGGTTTTCAGAGCCTATGATCATCATGGATATCCGACCTTTCATAACGATCATCAGCAAGCCTGCCGCGACAACAAACCAGAGATGCCAGACTGACCAGTACGACCGAGCCATCTTGATCGAAACCGATGTGTTTTCATGCTGCATTTTTATTAACCTCATTAGAGTTTTCGGAAGTCCGGCGCTTTTGCGTTCGACTGGACGATAGCAATCCTGCAATCAAGATTGCGGCTGTGGCCAGCAAGATTAAAAACATCGGAACATGCATGGAGGGAAGCTCATAAAACTTAGCTAGGGCAGGCCCATTAAGGAATCGGCTGTTGACAAAAAGGTCCTTAAAAAACGACCCGACCCACATCAGAGCCGCGAGACCTGGAAGATACAGCAAGGTGACAAGACCAAAGACCCACACCTTGCGGGCCTGCATTTTCGAACAGAAGAACCATCCAAAAATCGCCGAGCCCACCAGCATAGCAAGGAATCCTGCCTCTTTTGAGAGCGTGCCGTTCGCCACAAACGGAGCCACCGCTGCCGACAGAAGCGCTATAAACACGAACCCTGCAGAATTCATCGCGTAAACGCGCAGCCATTGTATATAGTACGCGGGATCTTGAATCATAACCTTCTCCATTTCTAGGATAATATCATTAATGCATGCACGATAAACACTCATTAGGATTGAGCGTTAAGCCTATCCGCAGGAGCTACACCGCATGCTAACATTCCTGTGTATTTACAGTTACTCTGATGCATAATAACATACTTCCAAATACACGAAACGAGAGACTCGCATGCAATTCGTTGCCCATCCACGCTATCCCCTGCTCAACCTCATCTACGCCCAAAACGGACTGACCACGGCCGGTATTGATACTCTCAACGTACGTGGCGACATCCCTGTGTCGGACATCGACTCACTCGAAATCCTGTCCAGTAAAAAGGGAAGCAAGGGAAAGAAAGCCGCCAAGAAGCTTGGGCCTTTTATTGTGCACCACCTACTCCAGTCTGAAGAGCGCTATAGCGCGTCCCCACAAATCACCGCACTTCTATCTGGGCTTGAGTCCGAGCTCAAGAAAATGGAACAGGGCACCGGTGCGCAGCTTTTTTCCTGCTTGATCGAAGCAGCAAACAAGGGTGTGACTCCATGGCGTGTCATCCAACAGCGAAGCGTTCAGGATAAGCGGGCAATCAAGAATGACCTTCCAGCCTGGTCCAAAGCCAGTCACAAGATCGAAAAAGCGATCGCTGACTTTGTCGTGGGCAATACTCATTTCCAGTCTATGCTGATTTCAACCATTTCTCAGGCTGAGGACGGATACAAATTGGCCGACATGATCAACTACAGCAAAGCTGATGCGCTCTGGGATCTCAACTCGGGATCATAATTCCCAAAGCGAAAAGACAACAAAAAAGCCCTGCTATGCAGGGCTTTTTGGGTTATACCAAATATTCCTGATCAGGCCGAAAAACGCTTATCTGCAACCAACACAGGTCTGTTTTTCGTCTTGTCAAAGCGTGCTCTGATTTCATTCGGAAGCAGTGCAATTACCTCACGAGGCGTTCCCGGATCAGAAGCCAGGCCTACCAAAGCGTCCTTCATTTCCATGATAACCGCGCGGCGCACCTCTTCAGGCTCACTCGGGTCAAGATCAGGCGTCTCGGATGCCAGCAACTCAAGATAGTGTGCCATAAAACGCTTAAAACGCTCCAGGATGTAAGCATCTCCCTGATTATCACTGGCAATGATCGCCAGGCGCCAGCGCGCTAATGCATAGTAGGCATTCCACAATCCGTAGCGCTGAATGGACAAGCCTTTGTACAAGGTCGCGCCTTCCGATTCAGGGTTTGGCGCCTGGCCACGGAATGCATGAACAATCTTGTTATCACGGCTCTTGTTGGGTTTGCAGTGCCATACAACCCCCGCGACCCCTGTGGCGGTTCTATCACCATCCTCTTGGACTGTTCTGTACCCCGCAGACCACTCAACAACCTGATCGCGGTGCTCCATGGCTGACTCAAGCGCCAGCTCACGACCGCCATGTGCCTCTGTTCCGAAGAATGTCTGGTAAACCTTACCTTCTATTGTTTTGCGAACAATAAAGCCAGTCGGCACTTCTGAAATAAACCGCATCCGATCGCGATATTTTTTTGCATCGATCAGTGCATTTGCACGACTTCCATTATATGTATCAAAAGCGAATTCCTTTTCAGTATAGATATATTTTGGCTCGCCCTTAGCGAAGTTCTCATTCGCCTGGCGATCCTGGACAACAATAGCGCTGTCATTAATATGAATTCTTCGCATCTCGGATGAGTTATCACGAAATACAACAGCATCTTTCAACGCGGACGCTTCAGAATCAAATTCACAAAAAGGAATGAGCACATCAAAGCGACGACGGTCGATTTTCGTCGCAACAAAGAAACCCTTCTCACCCTTCTCAATACGCTTCATGTCATCCATGGTTGCTTTCTCGGTCATTTTAAGCCTCTTATGATAGCTGACCCGGTCACTCCAAGGTCTTGAGTTCAATGACGTTGACCGCTGCAGCTCGTGATGAAACGGGTAGCTCACCACAAAGTCGACTCCTTCCTGACTCCCAATCTGCAACTATCATGTGTGTGCTCACTATCAAAACCACACAATTAAAGTTTAGAGCTATTAACCTTAACGCGCAAGCGCCAAACAGGCTACAAAGCTATAAAATGCGTTTTTTTTGAGAAAGCGGCTAGAATAAACTGTATATGTATACAGTATTTTAGGCAGGCGCACCCCTTTGGGGCAATTTAAATCCGCGCCGTGGATTGCGGCGTCTAATTTAGATCGTTCTTATATTTGGTGCGTGTCATTATTGTTTAATTGAATACACGCCCTCAGTACGATGAAATTGATTATCATGCGCGATTAATGCCCGCGATTTTGTTGTTCGCGGGCATAGTGAATGTATTAATTATAAGCCCGGGCGCAGCGTACTCGCGCCGAGTATCGTTTTTTCAGGCCCTGGGTCAGACCGTCAGAGAATCGCTGGCGATACGCGCTTTCATCATCGAGCGCGCTGGAAGACCAGTACCAGTTGCCCGAGGACTGCGAGATCCCCTTGCTTCCCAAATCCAAAAACTCAGCATTCGTGTAAAGCACCTTGAGATGCTCCGCAGCGGGAAGCCTCCAACCAGGTCCTTTCTTCTGGCAAATGCTCAGAGCGTCCTCCCATTTGTAAGGGCCAACCTCATCCTCAATCGAGAAGAAAACCTCGTGATTACTTGTGCTCTTGCCGGCATAGAACACCTTTCCAACTCCCGGGAACATCACGACCTGTCCCAGCTGAGCGCCGGTTGATGACATCTCGATCTGTTCTGGCGGCGAACCTCCTTCTTCCGTAGCAATCAGCGCCGAATCATCGGCATTCGGTACAATTGAAGACGCTTCAGAAACAACCGTCAGCGCCTCAGAGACCGCGCTTTCGCTTTCGACCTCTTCGTTTGCGTGGGTGGCAGTCACAGTCAGGCCCAACGCCAGTGCCGCCACTACTCGCTTGCTGGACATCAAGGTAAAAATACCTTTATCCGATGTTACTTTTGTGTGCATATATATCTCCCGCTAAATCTGACAGTCTGGTCAGTCCGCAGACAAACCAAGTTCGTTCGGTGCCTGATCTACAAAGTCGAGTATCCGACCCGGATCGACAGGGCCGTCCACGTAATAATCACCGATGAAGCCAACCGAGCAACGATCAGCACGCTTAGGGGCGCCAAAGTTGTCACGACGGCTTTGGATGTCATCAACCTTGATCATCGCAACATTAAGGTCATAGGACTGAACATCCTTGACCCATTCAATATCGATATCACAATCGGCGCTATGGTAAATCGTAAGCATGCGGCCATACTCGACCTCTTCGGCATACAGAGTGTCATCCGCCAGCGCCATAGGCGCCACCATCACTCCAAGAAGCGATGCGGCAATCAACGATTTCGTCTTCTTCAACATGGTGCATTCCTCATCTCAGGCCCTCGGCCGTTTTATTGCTCAATCACAAAAGGCAGGTTTACTGTTTCATCAAGAAGGATATAGCGTTTGAGGCATCGACCCGTTACTCACAGAGAACAGCCAGCCAAACGCTGCGCCGACCTGAACCGTAATCCGCTCCAGCAGGAGCTCCATGGCTGTTCTATCTGGGGAGTAGGTCACCAGACGATCAACACCGATAACATCTCGGGCCAGCTCTCGCGTACTCTGAAGGCCATCGACCAAACCGAGTTTTAGCGCCTGATCGCCCGTCCAGACAAGACCACTAAACAGCTCTTTTTCCTCGCCCTTCAGTCTGTCTTTTCGCCCCTGTTTTACTGCCTCGATGAAGTTGCTATGAATGCCATCAAGCATTCCCTTCAAGTGAGGTATCGTTGAGGGGTTCACTTCTGAGAATGGGTCCATCAGCGCCTTGTTATTGCCCGCCGTATAAACCCTGCGCTCAACACCCGCCTTATCCATAAGCTCGGTAAAACCAAAACCGCCCATGATCACGCCGATTGAACCAACCATTGAATTCGCATCCGCGTAAATCTCGTCGGCCGCAGCTGCTACGTAATATGCACCTGAAGCAGCCAAATCCTCCGCTACCGCATAGACCTTTTTCTCAGGATGCTTTTGTTTCAATCGTTCGATTTCGCGGTAGATCTGCGCCGATTGAACCGGGCTGCCACCCGGACTGTTGATTTCGATAATGACGGCTTTGCTTCCTTTTGCAGCAAAGGCTTTACCGAGAGCATTAATCACCTTGTCAGCCGAAGCGAGGGAACGTTTGTCATTCACAATTGTTCCCTTTAACTCCACAACGCCCACATGTTCGCTGCCCATAAGGCGCTCTTGTGTTTCATTTGCCTGGTTATTCAGGTACGCAAAAAAGACCAGATACCCAACAACCACCGATAAGAGAATCAGACGCAGCGCTATTTTCCATCGGCGCTTTCGAGTCGACTCCCTTATCTGCAATGTCAGTACATCATGAATGATCTTCTCAGCATCAATCTTGTAGTGCTCTCTGTTTTCGTTGCTCATGCTTTTGGCCAAGTGTTATTTGAACGTGCCGATACTAGCATTTTCGTAAGCGCCTTTGTACTTCCAAGTTAACCTATCCCACAACGCCTTGAGGCGCCTGAATTGCTTCTGTATCCTCCCGCTCCACTATCAGAGGCATAGGGGGCAGAGAGCGCAACATCGCCGGCCCGTAGCGTTTGGTAACGATTCGCTTGTCCAGAATTGTGATTTTCCCAGTATCCGTCTCTGTCCGTATCAGCCGCCCGCATGACTGAACCAGCTTGATACATGCATCTGGGACTGCCATCTCCATGAAGGGGTTTCGCCCTTCCGCTTCAAGCCACTCCGAATAGGTTGCCTCAACCGGTGAGTCCGGCACAGAGAATGGCAGCTTCGTAATAATGACGTGCTCACACAAAGCACCCGGCAGATCGACACCTTCTGAGAAAGACGCAAGCCCAAATATCAGACTACCCTTCCCCGCCTTTATCCTTTCAGCATGCTGATCCAGAATTTCATGCTTCGACATTTCGCCCTGCACGAGAGTCATGGACTGGAGTTCTGGCGATAAGCTTCCATAGACTGCTTCCATCATCCGCCGAGAGGTAAAGAGCGCCAGCGACCCTTTTTCAGGATCCACATGACGTTCAATCTGCACCAGCACCTCAGTGGTATACGCGTCACCAAAGCTTGGCTCGGTCATCATGGCCGGAACCACAATCGCCCCATTCTCAGCATGGTTGAATGGTGAAGGAAGGATAAAGAACTGAGCGCCTGTGCTAAACGGAACACCCGCTCTCTCAGCAAACCGGTTGAAATTACCCAGCGATGAGATGGTCGCAGAGGTAAAGACGACGCCTTTAGCCTTATCGATCACGCCTTTCTTGATAAACTCCGATGCGGATATCGGGGAAGCGGCAATAATAATCTGCTCAGCCTTGCCGCCCTTCTTACCTCTGCGGAAGCTGGCGCCAGCGAGCGTGATGAAGCGAGCCATTGGGCGCTCGCCTGGCACATCCGGTTCGCTGTAGGCGAAAACAGTGCTGGATATTTTTTCAAACGTGAAACGATGCCGCCCAAGCCGCCTCAGCACATCGGCCCCTTTGTCGGTGTCCACTCGACCTTTCTTGATATCCTCTTTGATATGGTCAATCGTATCGCAGAGAATTTGGCTAAACATGTTTACGCTATCCAGGTGGCGATGGCAGACCTCAACAATTCCCGCCGGAGCCTTGCCATGGGGCATCCGCCACACCTTCTCCTCTCGTCCTCCATAATTGGTGGTTTTTGCATCCGGATCGCAGTGGGACTTAATGTACCGGCCGAGCGATTCTGCAAATAACTGCAGATCACCCAGGATTAGCTTGATGTCATTAAAAACCGTCTCGACCCTCTCGACCGGCATAAAGAGTGAGATCGCCTCTCTATAATGCTGCGGAAATGTTTTCGTGATATCGAAAAGTGAATTCAAATTAAACTGTGAAGCGGCATGATTAAGTGCAACATCCGGCAAATGATGCGCCTCATCAAATATAAAATAGGATTCAGCCGGATCGGGCAATAGAACACCGCCACCCAGATTTACGTCCGACATGACAAGATCGTGGTTCGCAACAACCACATCGCTCTTCCACATGCGTTTGCGGGCACGCTGAAAAGCACACTCCCGGAATTGCGGGCAGCTTTGTCCTGTACAGCCTGCGTTGTCAGTTGTTACAACCGCCTTCAACTGCTCGTCTATGCCATCCCCATTCCATTCATCAAGATCGCCCGCCCACTCCTTTTCATCAAGCATTCGCTGCATCGCCTTAACCAAAGCAACCTGGCGATCCTCTGGTATAAACGGCCAAACACCACTCCCCGCATCCTCTTCGCCCAGATCAAACCCCTGCTGTCTCGCATTGGTGCCCGAGAGGTCACCCAGGTTGCGATTACAGACATACCTGCCCCTCCCCTTAACGAGGCCCACACTGAATTCAAGCCCTGAGCGTTCCTGTAGCAGAGGGATGTCGCGATACACCAGCTGCTCCTGCAGGGCTACAGTGCCGGTGGAGATAATGACCTTACTCTCCGTCTGAAGCGCCAGCGGAATTGCCCCGAGCATATAACCGATACTCTTCCCTGTTCCTGTCGGAGCCTCGATCACCAGTACACGCTCGCCGCCATAGAAGCCGGCCAGTGTTCGCGTCACCTCGGCAATCAACTTGCGCTGTGATGGGCGGTCGCGAAAGTTTGGCGTATTGGTTTTTATAGACTGCAAGGCAGAGCGAATTTCGCTTTTAACCGCATCAGGAATATCAACATCGTTTGACCCGGACATAAGGCCTTCCTCCAAATCTTAAAGCAATGCCTTTAAAAACAGATATCGGTTATCATTGCCCGCTACATAACATTACTGCATGTTGCAGGTTAGCACGCGCTTAAGTATACTGCAATTAACACCAGCGCCGCACGGCGTTTTGTTTTTTTGTTCCAAAAAAAGGAAGCAGAATGAGCGAAAAAGAAATGGCCGAAGAGAATTACGGCGGTTCATCCATTCGTGTTCTTAAGGGGCTCGAAGCTGTTCGTAAGCGCCCGGGCATGTATATCGGTGGTACTGATGTTAATGCAATGCATCACTGCGTCTGGGAGATTCTCGACAACTCCGTCGACGAAGCCATGGCCGGGCACTGTGATCATATTAAGTTGGTCCTTCATCCTGATGACTCTGTCAGCGTTCAGGACAATGGCCGAGGAATCCCTGTTGACATCCATCCCGGAGAAGGCATTCCTACAGCGACTGTTGTAATGACCGTGCTCCATGCCGGCGGTAAGTTCGATAACAGCAACTACAAGGTATCGGGCGGCCTTCATGGCGTAGGGGCATCCGTTGCAAACGCCCTTTCAACGCGCCTTGAGCTGGTTATTGAACGAGACGGGGGTCGTTGGGAGCAGGTATTTAAAGACGGCGGCAACCCCGAGGCTGATCTTGCCCGTACAGGGGATTCGACCAGTCGCGGCACATATGTTCGCTTTTACCCTGATATGACCATATTCGACGAAGGCTCTGAATTTGACGAATATGTTATGTGTGCACGCCTGAAAACCACTGCTTTCCTGAATCCAGGGCTTCGTCTGACGTTCATTAACGAAAAGGAAGGTGGAAAAGAGCATACGTTCCTGGCGAACGAATTTGGTGAGATTCTTGATTCTCTGGGCGTTGAGTCAGCGGCCCTGTGTGACAATATCCTGGGTGATCGCTCTGAAAACGTCGAAGGCGAAGGCGATGTAGAAGTCAGTGTTGCCCTGCGCTGGCATGAAAAGAAAGGCGCTGTTGTCGGTTACGCCAACACCATTCCGACCTCAGATGGCCAGCACATTACGGGGCTGCGCTCTGCCGCTACCCGCGCCATTAATAACTACGCTCAAGCCAACAACATGGTCCGTCAAGGCCAGACGTTCTCCGCTGAAGATGTTCAGAGCACCATGCTGGCCGCTGTATCCATCAAGATTCCCGAACCCAAGTTCTCCGGCCAGACGAAAGAAAAGCTGGCGAACCCGGGTGTTCAAGGGGTTGTGTCTCGCACGGTGACGGAAGCCATCAACCATCTGTTTGAAGAGCAGCCGGCGCAAGCCAAGGCGGTGATCGAACGGATCAAGTTGATTCAGAAAGCCCGCGAGGCCGCTGACAAGGCGCGTGATCTGGTCGTAGAGCGCAAGTCCTCCCTGTCTCGCACGGCGCTGCCGGGTAAGCTTGCAGACTGCCAGGAGCAGGATCCGGCCCGCTCCGAGGTCTTCATTGTGGAAGGTGATTCAGCCGGTGGCTCTGCAAAACAGGGGCGCGACCGTGAGTATCAGGCGATTCTGCCCTTGAAGGGTAAAATCCTGAATACCTACCGGGCCGACTTCGCTCGAATCCATCGATCCGATGAGGTGAAGAACATTATTCTGGCTCTTGGCTGCGGCACCAGCAGCAACTTTGATATCGAAAAGCTGCGTTATCACAAAATCATCATCCTTTCGGATGCAGACTCGGATGGTGCGCACATCAGTACACTGGTGCTGACCTTTTTCCATCGCTATCTGCCGGATCTTATCGAAAACGGCCATATCTACGTTGCCATTCCGCCCTTGTATCGTGTTCGTAAAGGCAAGAAGGCGATCTACCTGAAAGACAATGCTGAGCTGCAGAAATTCATGAGCGAGCAGGATAATCCCGATTCCTGGTCAACACAGCGCTTCAAGGGCCTGGGGGAAATGAACCCTGACCAGCTTTGGGAAGCGGCCATGGACCCAGCTACTCGACGCCTTGGTCAGGTTCGCTACTCGGAAGAAGGTCGCGACAATGATGATGCCGTATTTGAGCTTCTAATGGGAAATGACGTGCCGCCCCGTCGCCAGTTCATAGAGGAAGGTGCTGACATGGCAAATGTCGACCTCTAACCATTTTTTCGAATCTCATTTAGCGTGAAACGCCGTCTCATAATCGTGAAACGGCGCCCATCTCCTCTTGAGTGTTTCACGCTTATCAAGATTCAACCATTTGAGATCCCTGTGCCGAACCTTGAGTTAATAGGTATCAACGACAGGGTGACACGGATACCAAAACAGGAAACGTACCTATGGGTGATTTGACAGTTCAAGAAGCCATTTCCGATAACCCGGCTCAAATCTTGCCGGTTAAGGAGATCATGGAGAGCAGCTACCTCGATTACGCAATCAGCGTTATCGTTGGTCGCGCACTTCCGGATGCGCGCGACGGGCTCAAGCCTGTGCACCGCCGCATTCTCTATGCCATGCATTCACTGAATATCGGCCCGAATTCACCTCACAAGAAGTCAGCGCGTGTTGTCGGTGATGTCATCGGTAAATACCACCCTCACGGCGATTCGGCCGTCTATGAGGCTGCCGTTCGTATGGCGCAGCCATGGACAATGCAGCACCCGCTGATCGATGGCCAGGGTAACTTCGGGTCAATGGATGGCGACTCTGCTGCTGCCATGCGATACACCGAGATGAAGATGGCCCGCATGGGCGCGCAGATGTTCACCGATATCGGTAAGAACACCGTCGATTTCCGTCCGAACTATGACGGTACCGAATCAGAGCCTGAAGTCCTGCCGGTGTCCTATCCGAACCTGTGGGTGAACGGATCGGAAGGTATCGCCGTGGGTATGGCCACCAGCATCCCGCCCCATAATCTGGGTGAAACCATTGATGCTTATCTGGCATGGGTTGAGAATCCGGAAATCACCATTGCTGAGATCGCCAAGATCATGCCTGCGCCTGACTTCCCTACTGGCGGTCTGGTGCATGGACTGGATGGATATGTTGATGCGCTTCACACTGGGCGCGGCAAAGTCAAAGTCCGTGGCCGCTGGCACGAAGAAGATGGCCGGGGCGGCAAAAAACGCATTGTCTTCACCGAAATCCCTTACTTGGTCAACAAGGCCCGCCTGGTTGAGCAGATCGCAAACCTTGTACAGGAAAAAACCATTGAAGGCATTCAGGACCTGCGTGATGAATCCAACAAGAAAGGCATCCGCATTGTTCTGGATCTGAAGAAAGGCTACGAAGCTGAGCTGATTGCGATCCAGCTGGTAGCGCAGACCGACCTGGAAACAAGCTTCAACTACAACGTCCGGGCACTGGTTGGGCAAAAACCCAAGCAGATGGGCATTCTGGATATCTTTACGGTATTCAACCGCCACCGCATCAGCGTCATTCAGCGTCGAACTCAGTTCGATTTGGACAAGACGATGGCCCGCCTTCATATCCTAGAGGGCTTCCTTAAAGCGCTGGATCGTCTGGACGAGACAATTGCCACCATTCGCGCATCCAAACAGGCGGTAGAGGCCTGTGAGGCTCTGCAGGCGTTGCTTGATATTGATGAAGCACAGGCCCAGGCCATTCTGGATATGAAATTGCAGCGTCTGACCGGCATGCAGATCCAGGATATCCGGGATGAGCACAAAAAGCTGAGCGATCTGGCAGAAGACCTCCGTGACATTCTGGCTTCAGATACTCGCCAGATTGAGATCATGAAGGACGAGATTCTCCGCACCCGTGACCAGTTTGCTGTTGAGCGCCGCTCAGAACTGGCAATGCACCTGTCTGAAGTGACCCACGAGGATCTAATAAAACAGGAGGATGTCGTAATAATCGCCACACAGAAGGGCTATCTCAAGCGCCTGCCGGTAGCGGCTCTGAACCGACAGAATCGCGGCACCAAAGGTCGCTCTATCATTGATGTAGGTGAGGACGATTTCGTAACCGCTATTCACATGGCCTCGACCCATGAATATCTCATGATTGTGACGGACAAGGGCCAGGTCCATGCCGTCAAGGCACATCAGATTCCCGAAACCGGCATCGGTAGTAAGGGGCGTCACTTCCGTAACGTGTTTGAGGGTATGGATGCTGAAGCCCATGTGGTTGCCATCTTGTCCGTATCCGACATCAACAGCGAGCAGGAATCGTTGGTTATCGCCACCGAGCAGGGCCTGGTTAAACGCACAGCGTTGTCATCATTTACGGGCGCCCTGCGTCGTAACGGGGTTGTCGGAATCACACTGGGTGAAGATGATGCGATTGTAGCGGCGCGCATCTCACACGACGACAGCGATCGCGTGGTGATGGTTGGCTCACACTCCCGTTCATGTTGCTTTGAAATGGGCACCGTGCGTAGCGTTGGCCGAACATCCCGAGGGGTTCGGGGCATCAAGCTGCCGGAAGACGACATTGTGCTGGCGTTTGATGTGGTACCGGAAAATAAGGTTGATGAAACCTTCCTCGTCTGTATCGGCAAGAGCGGTGTTGGTAAGAAAACAGCCCTGTCAGAGTTCCCAACCAAGGGGCGAGCAGGTAAAGGCATGCTGTGTTTCAACCCGAATCGTAAATCAGGCCCATTGGCCGCCGCTACCATGATCACAGAAGGCAAAGACCTGATTATCTTCAACGGCGAAGGTGGCGGTAATCGCGTCAGTGGCTCAGATGTAAATGAGTCCGCTCGAAGCACAACCGGTACCATGCTTATGCGAAATGGTGAAGTCAGTGACATTCTGGCGGTGCCTGCGCAGGAAGATATTGAGCCGGAGACCGAAGGCGAAGAGTAACCCTTTAGGCTGCCTGCCCGCGTCTGAAAAGGCGCGGGTTTCTTTTGCATTATTGTTATTTATGTTAAACTGTAAACATGCACTAACGTAATCAACATAACCGCCTTATTGGGCGGCTTTTTTATGGAATCAAAGCCATGAGTGATGAAAAATATCTTGAAATTGTGATGGAGAATGAAGCGCGCGTAACTGAAGAGCGCATTAAGGCCATTCGAAAAGGGGCTGCTGCTTCGCTACTGAAGCCTGTTGGTCGGTGTCATGATTGCGAAGAGCCTTTTTCCTTTGATGACCCCAAGCGACACCTTAAGCTCTTTTGCGACGATGAGTGTGCCAAGTCTTGGGAGGAGTGGCTGAACGCACAGAAGCGCAAGCATGGGCCTAACTTTGTCCCCACCAACGCCCACAACTTTTGATCACCGCCGGAATGCCCGGAGAGCTAACCCTCCGGGCGCGTACTCAAGAAAACACAGCCTCAATTTTTTCAGCCAGTCGTGACCGCTCAACCTTCTCCAGCACCAGATGAGCTGAATGCTCCCAATCCTTAAGCTTGTCTACCAGAACAGACAACCCGGAGTTACCTGCCGTCAAATACGGATTATCAATCTGCCCAAGGTTACCCAACATAATTACCTTCGTGTTTTCGCCAGCGCGCGATGTCAGGGATTGAACCTGTTTGGCTGTCAGGTTTTGGACCTCATCCAGCACGAGGACAGCATTGTTTATGCTACGTCCTCGCATCAAGCCGATGGAGCGCATTTCCACCTTCTCCTCCAGCAGCGTTTCCAAAGACAGGGTTCCATCCTTGTGATTGCCGACCAGCTTCTTCAGGTTATCGACAAATCCGCCCATCCACGGCGCCATCTTTTCCTCTTCACTGCCCGGCAAGAAGCCAATCTCTTCCGAGCCCGACATGGTCGTTGTCTCACGGGTAATGATGATCTTGTGGTAGATTTTACTGGTTTTCCGATCGGTCAAAAGATGAAGTGCGGCGGCCATAGCCAGGTAGGTTTTACCCGTGCCGGCAACACCAGCGATACTGGTGATATCGATATTCGGATCCAGTAGGCAGTTGAACGCAAAGTTCTGCATCTTGTCACGCGCCGAGACACCAAACACTGTGCGCTGACCGTAATGGTTAACAAGGGTCCGAACAATCATGCCCGGCTCACCATCCTCGTCCTCACCCTTACCGACGACCATCAGATCAACATTGGAATGCGGACAATGGATCATCATCCCCGGCAACCAGTCTTCTGCGTACTCGTAGAAGCAATAGAAGACCTTTCCGTTTTGCTCATTGCCATGGAGCGAATGGTCGTACAACTCCCAAATGTTCTTGCCCGACTCATCCTCATTAATCCAAAGACCGGTGGGCATGATATCGCTGTCCCGGACGACAGCATCATGCTGGTACCCCTCAGCAGCAACCCCAATAGCAGCTGCCTTGACCCGCAGGTTGATATCGTTCGTAACCAGAATGACCCGTCTCGATTCCGCACCCTGGTCATCCGGTGTTTCATCGATACGACCGAAGCACTCCTCCTGCAGAAAATGGGCAACAGCCAGAATCTGGTTGTCTTTTGAGCGCGGATCAAGCATAGCCATGGATGCCGGCCACTCCCGCTCACGGCCGTACAGCGCGCTGGTAAAGATAATTGGCCCCTGACCGCTATCGCCGTTGAGGTTGATAAACACTCCGTTATCGCTTCGCTCCATGCCCTTCTCTTCGATAACACTGTCCAGTACCCGTGATGCAATACGGGCCTGCCGTCCACGGTCTGACTGTTCTGTCTTGAGTTTGTCGAGCTCCTCAAGGACTGGCATTGGAATCACGCGTGGGTGCTCATCGAAGGTAAACACGGCGTAGGGGTTATGGATCAGAATATTGGTATCAAGCACAAAGGTCTTTCGGGACACTGAACCACTGGAGTCTGTCATTCACTACCTCTCTAGCATTTTGGAAGAACTACAGCCTCACTATATCAGGAAAATATCCGATTCGGATATTAAATATCGCTGCACCATATATAGTGGTGTCGAACTGATAAAAAGCACAACATATTTGCTACTTCACGCCTATCCGTTATACTGAAACTGACACTTTTATTTATATGTATGGTGCTCTCATGTTTGAGAAGAAAATTAGTAAAGAGACCAGCGCGGCTCAGATTTTAGAGAAGGGTTTTTTCGACCAAACCCCGGGACATTTTTTTGTTTTCCTGAGCGCTCTGATCACCCTTACCGTCATGATTGACATGACTGACCTGGTACCGCCGGCCGTGTTCTGGCAGAGCCTGATTGTATCGATGATATTCGTTCATGGCGTTCGAGCAATCCTCGTGTTTGGGACCGGGTCTCGGATCAAGATATTCCAAGGCATCAATGTGGTGCTTCATTCTGCAACCGCCGGCACTCTGCTGGTTGCCTTGGCGGCATTGGTTTCAGGGATGGTCGATATCACCTATAAGGCTTACCAGTTCTTCGGCATCATCGCTGGCCTGGCGGTAGGAGTTGAGGCTTGGTTGAAGGCACCTTCCATGTATGTCCACTCAATCGCAGGCACACCTGCACAGAGCCATCTATCAATGAAACCAATCACGGACGAAGTTGAAGCCGAAGCTGAACCCAATACGCCCGTCGGCGGCGACGAGGAGTATGAAGGCGGTGAGGAACCCGCGTTCGAGCTGGATGAGATGAGCCTAGATGTGGCGGTCCATCACGAGGCGGGACACGCGATTACCCTCGCACTACTGCCGGATTACATCCGCAGCAATGCGTTTATCAATATCGGTAACAGCGACAACACCATGACCTGCAGCCCAAGCTTCGATCGGTCATTCGCCCCCAATGCGTTTTCGCGCTGGCGCCTGGTGATGCTTCTGGCAGGACCCTACATCACTGATCGGATCTATGATTGCTCTATGAGTGGAAGCTATGCTGACTATGAAGAATGGCGCGCCCTGGCCAAGACCGTCTTGACCAACGAGATGGCCGACGGCTGGAGCCCTGAGCCGGACAATCCTTATGAGGCTGCCGCTAATGAGGCAATCTTGAAAGCCATGAAGGCCGAACAGATCGCGGCCTTGAAGGACTTTTTCGATGCCAACCAAGATATCTACAACCGGATCGTTGAGTATCTGAAAGAGCACCTCTACATGGATGCCGAAACAATGGATACGTTCTTTAGCGGGATTGATGTGCCCTTATCTATAACCAAGGCGATGCGACTGGACGATGAAGCAGTTGAGTGAAGCCTTATTTGCATCAGCTGAACGGCTGAAGGCATACCTGACCCGCTCGGAGGAGGCCCGCAACCTATTGCTGACGACCCAGCATGAGGTTGGCGGCCTCATTCAAGATGCTTGCGCACCCTTGAATCAAGCGGCATCCATTCGATCAACGCTCCCTCATGCACGCTTCGGAATAGGCCAAAACGAAAAGCCCTCACACCCTTGGTCCCTCCAGATACCGAACAGCCGGGATATTCACCTCCATGCTCTTGGTTTGCTCATCAGCGCGTTTCAAAAAACCGTTAATCCACCCCACGAGATAGAAACGCCGATAACCATCGACACATCCGTCATTGAGCGTGAAATACAAGCGGGTAAAGGTTTTGATCCTATTGCGCTTTCGCACTACATCGATAATCATTTTATTCGTAATGGCTATATCAGCGGCCTCAAGATAGAGGCGGCGGAGCGCTATTTCGAAAAACGGCTAGATGCCCCCCTCATAGAACGAGGGCAGCTTCTCGGCGCTTTTGAGGTGAGGCTGGATCTGGATGGGAATGTATGTAGAACTGATCTTGACGAGGTCCTGAGGGCAATCTACACGTACGCCAAATATTGCGACAATAATGCCGCCAAAGATCGAAACCTGCTATCGTTAAATGAGACTGCACGACTGATAAATCGCCTTCAGGCGGGTAGAACCCCGTCGCTTTCAATGCTCAATACAGCCAACATTGCCCGGCTGGACGATACTCGGTGGTTTTCAGTATGTATTGCGTGAACTACCCCCACCAAATCATAGATTTGGAAGGGGCTATCGCTATAGAAAACAAAGGTCTTATCGTAAGCATAACGACATAAAAAAACCCTACGCAAGCGCGCAGGGTTCTCGATTTTAAAACCATTCATATTGCAAAGAGCTCATGCTGGTGTAAACCTGAGCTGAGCAATATTTCTCCCTTATGGCAGACCCATCAGGAAATTGGCAGGTTATATTCTGGTAATTGGCCAGTTCATCACCCGTTACCCGCTTCAAGGAAACGCGGTCGCCTGCCCATGAGCCAATCGCATGAAAGTGTTCAGCATGGTTAGGGTCGAAGCGGAAGTCGCCGCCTCCCCGTCCATTACCATCTGCGATTAACAAATTGATCGGCGAAACGATCCATTCCTCTCGACCTCCTGGCTCGGCATAAGCCTCAACCATTTTATTGAAACCATCAACGTACTCACCAACCGAAAAGATCTCTTTTTTGTCATGGTTAACCCATGCCAATCCATCTATTCGATAGAAGTCGTTAATTGCTTTTTCAAAGTCACCACAAAGATCCTCGCTTATATCCTTCCAATCAAAAGCCTCTTCCATCAGCGAACAGTTGGCCAAAGGGCTAACAAGGCTGTATAGGTTTAGCTTTGAATCCTCTTGAGAGTACTCTTCGTCCGCCTTCTTTCTTAGTGACTCCAGTACGCTGGAATCGATAAGATCGAAGAATTTATCGTCATCAGCGTAATCCCCTGCCATAACATATCGAGTGCCTACCGGATCAGATTCTATCGAAAATCCGAACAACTCTTGAAGCTCGCGTATAGCTGTATCGATAACCGAATCTTCGCGATCAGCCATCGAAAGCTGCATTATAAAATTGTTGAAATTATCCAGGTACGAAAATTCCATTAATTTCGCACCTTCGTTCCTATAGCCTTTAACCTTTTTGCCTTCATTCTGAATTTTGGCAAGGTAGTAATACTGTCCCATTTTATTTCTCCTAATAGATTTCCAGATTAGTCAATCTGTTGCTTTTACGTTCATTCGGCGGCTTTTCAGCCGTCGAATGCGGGTTATTGCGCAGAATTGTTTCTCCATGCGTTAACATCGCTTACATGCGGACATGAAGGAGGTAATGCGCTCGGATCGAGTGCACTTTATGTGTGTATATTTCTTACCGACCACAGAGGCGATAAGAACAATACAACAAGAGGGTATTTGATCTTTGAAGGATTGGATTGCTGTCTTGTATCGACCAGCTATCGATTGCGTGGCAGCAGCCAAGCAGAAGAATCATGATGCTGACAACTAGAAATGGATTTGTCAACACAGAAGTGGGAGAAAGCCCTGCGGTGGCAGGGCTTTCTGAGCCGGGTCTCATTTCATTCAGGGCGGCGAAGGATTACTTTTTGTAGCTATCGTGGCAGCCTTTGCAAGTCCGTGCAGCATCACCGAATGCCTGATTGATCAGGTTCATGTTGCCAGTCCTTGCAGCGCCAGCAAGGGCGCCCGATTTCTCTTCAAAATCCACCATGAGACGGTTAAAGTCATCTTCATTCGACTCAATGGCAGGTAGCGCGTTCGAGTGCCCCGAATAGCTACCTGGGATAAATCCCTCCTTGACCATTCCTGCCAGGGATTTCAGCTTCTCAGCGCGAGCCTCGAAAGCCTCTTTGTCGTAGTCTGACTTTCCTCGAACCTGATCGCTCAGGTTACCAAAGTGCCACTTGATAGCGGTAAACACACCCTGGCGATAATTGATTGCATCTTCTGCCTTATCGTTTGCGTATACCATGGGCGTCGATACTGACAATACAGCTGCCATGGACAGGGCCAAAAGTGGTTTTTTCATCATCGGATACCGTATTCTAACGAAGAGACGCAGACCCCAAAGGGCCTGCGCTGGGGATCAAGCGGCTGATTCGCTCTCGCCGCTTTCAAGCAAGAAGTCTTTTTTCTGAGTCAGCAGAACATAGACCTTGCCGCCGACCAGTCCATACAGGAAGCCGGCCACTGACAGTAGGAACGGTGCCGCCAGCAGGAGGCGCCAGCCAACCGTTTTCATATCCATACCGAGCAGCCCGAAGGCGACCAGCAGCAGGATGCCGAACACAAAGTTCATAATGGCCAAAGCCTTGGCCAGGGCCATAGGGTCAAACTGGAGATTTTTGTGATTCATGTTTTATTCCTTTTTACAGTGAAGTTACGATTAATTACATTTTTGTGTGTTCTAATGATACTGGTATCATCAAGACCGATCAATTAAAAGGGTCTTTTGTTTCCGGCATCCCGGTTTCTTTATCCACTTCAGCTTCGGCTTTTAAAGCATCCATTGCTTTGACAACAAAGCCCAATAGCTCCCCTCTGGATGCACCTTGAAGAGAGTACGTCTCTTTCGGATGCGGCAAACGCTGATAAAAGGACCGCATTTGAACCCTCCGACGACTCATTCGAAGAATAGAGTCGCGGATTCTGATCGCTCTCACGCGGCCTTGGCGGTTAGCCAGAGTGTGGAGAGTGTCACCGGGGTTCTCGGTGTGCGGGCAGACTTCGGCTGACCCGCACGGGCGACCGGCTTGCGCCGATTGCCCTGAAAATAGACCAGACCTCGGGCCGCGATGTTGTACGCGGCATTGAGGTCGGC
>JTFO01004752.1_pt1 | contig 19490 bp, 13 predicted proteins | sample 235411 | NCBI WGS metagenome assembly JTFO01 (sample SAMN03067590, study PRJNA260953) | activated sludge metagenome | biome: Sludge; feature: Wastewater; isolation source: CETP activated sludge from laboratory augmented bioreactor treating... | place: India:Gujarat | collected 2013-04
TTTTGCTCGCTTTGCGGGCTGCGGTTTTATTACCTACCTTAGCAGTGGTTTTAGGCGTTGTGCTGGTCTTTGAGGTCTTGGTTTCTGCGGTCACGGATTTAACTTCTTTCTTCTTTGGAGCTACGGGTTTCTTGGCACTGGCAGCAGGACTGGCTTTTTTTGCCGCGGTCTTTACTGCTGCTTTGGTGCCGGCTTTAGTGGCAGGTTTCGCTGCCGCCTTGCTGGGAGTGGCTTTTTTGGCCACGGGTTTGCTTGCCTTGGTGCTGGCCGTTTTTTTTGCGGCAGTGGGGGCAGCAGATTTTTTAGGAGCAGATTTAGCGCTGGCTGCGTTGGGCGCAGTCGCTTTCTTGGCTACCGTTTTTTTAGCGACGGCCTTTTTGGCCACGGCCTTTTTAGCGACCGTTTTTTTCGCTGCTGTTTTTTTGGCTACGGTTTTTACGGCGGCTGTTTTGGTCGCAGTAGCTTTGACCGTCGTGTTCTTTGCCGCCGTGGTTTTCTTCACCGCTGCTTTTTTCGCAACCGTTTTCTTGGCCGGTGCGCTGGTTGCAGACTTGGCAGGCGCTTTTACAGCAGTCTTGCTGGTTTTGGTAGCAGTGGTTTTAGTGGGGGACTTTTGGGCAGCGGTTTTGCTGCTGGGACTGGTCTTGGTAGCGGAAGCTTTTACGGGTGCTGTAGCGGGTTTGGCTGGCGTTGCTTTTTTGGGGCTAGCTGTTTTGGTGCTTGCTGCTTTTGCTGCGCCTTTCTTGGCTGTTGCCATGATCATGCTCCTTGAGAACAAGTCTTTAGTTTGTCCACACCCATTTGACCTGGCCTGGAAAACTGCAATGGCCTTTTTCAAATGACGCAGGCGTCTAAGGTCAATACCTTATACGCTTAGCAGTCTAACGCAAGCCCCTGCACAGTCAAGTAATAATCATGTAGCACAAGCATATGGCTTTGTTAAGCCCCGCTTGCTGTCTCCAATAAGTTGCGTTCTGTACCTGTGCCATCAATTCCCCCAAAAAAAAGCCCCGCATAGGCAGGGCTGAAAGGGCAGGTTAATGGTTGCGACAGTCGTAGCGGGCAAGGCTTAGGCGGGAACCGCCTGAATTGTCAGACCTGTGTTTTTCAATTGCTGCGTTAACTCCGCGAACCGGGCTTCGTATTGCTTGGCTGACTCCATTTTCACGGGACCGAAGCCGCGCAATTGTTGGGGCAGTTCGGCCAGTTCCAATGCCGTGGCGTAGTTGGTCTGATCCAGATTCTTGCTCAAGCTGTTGAGCAGGCTCTGGTATTCGCGCCAGAAGCGACGCTCCATACGGCGCTCATGGGTGTAGCCAAAGGGATCTAGCGGTGTGTTGCGCAGACCTTTGCCTTTGGCCATCCAGCGCAGCAAGGTGGCCGTGCGGGGGCCCAAGGTGATCTTGCGTGGGCGACCTGTGGCCGGATCACGGCGTGCCAGTAAAGGCGGTGCGAAATGAAAGCGCAAGGAGAAGTCGCCTTCAAATTGCTGTTCCAGATCCTGGCGGAACGCGGGCGAGCTAAATAGGCGAGCCACTTCGTACTCATCCTTGTAGGCCATTAGCTTGTACAAGCTGCGCGCGGCTTTTTCAGTCAAGACGGGACGCTGGCCAGGACGCAGTTTTTGTTCGGCTTCACGCAGCGCATGGATGGTGCTGGAAAAGCGCTGGGCATAGGCGGCGTTCTGGTATTGCTCCAGGCTACTGGTGCAGCGCTGCATGATTTGTTCCAACGTTTCACGACGCTGCAAGGTTACGACTTGAGCGGCTGGAGCCAAAAGGCTGACCAATGCTTTTTCGTCGTGAGCCAGTACGCGCCCCAAATGGAAGGCATCCAGGTTGGCTTGAATAGCCACACCATTGAGGCGGATGGCCTGTTCAATCGCCGCGCTGCTGACGGGCAGGGAGCCTTGCTGCCACGCCATGCCCATCAGGAGCATGTTGGACAGCAGGCTATCGCCAAACAGCAGGGTGGCGGCCTGGTGAGCATTGAAAGAACGTACCTGGTTCTCGCCAGCGGTGGCCTTCAATTGACTCAGCAAGTGCTGTGCATCCAGCGGGGCATCGGGGTTGCGGGTGAATTCGGCGGTAGGGGCCAGGTATTCGTTGATGATGGCGTGAGTATGTCCAGGACGCAGGCAAGACAGGGCATTGGGGTGGGCGGCTGCCACCACGTCGCACAAAATGGCCAGGTCGGCCTGGCCGGGATCTACACGCACGGCACCTGTGTTCTCTTTGTTGGCTGACAGACGAATGTGGCTGATGACTGTGCCGCCTTTTTGCGCCAGACCTGTCATGTCCAGCACGGAGCTGGAGCGACCTTCCAGGTGCACGGCCATGGAGAGCACCGCACCAATGGTAATCACACCCGTCCCCCCCACGCCGGCCACAATCACATTGCAGTCGCGAGCTTGAATGGCAGCTTGCGGCAGCGTGTCCAGTTTGGCCAGCAACTGGGCCTTCATGTCGGCCTGACCGTTTTGATCACCACGGCGTAGGGCTCCGCCCATCACCGACACAAAGCTGGGGCAGAAACCGTCCACGCAGGAGTAGTCCTTGTTACAGCTGGACTGGTCGATCTGACGCTTGCGACCCTCGGGCGTTTCAGCAGGCACAAGAGACAGGCAGTTCGATTGCACACCGCAATCCCCACAGCCTTCGCAGACCGCCTTATTAATAAAGAGGCGACGGGCAGGGTCGGGGTACTCGTTCTTTTTACGACGACGGCGCTTTTCAGCCGCACAGGTCTGGTCGTGAATCAAAATGGTGACGCCTGGGATTTCGCGCAGTTCGCGCTGTAAGCGGTCCAGCTCGCGACGATGATGAACGTCCACACCGGCAGGCAGGCTGACACCGCGATAGCGCTCGGGCTCATCGGTGGTGATGACCACACGACGCGCACCTTCCCCAATGGTTTGCTGGCAAATGCGGGGCACAGAGATCGGGCCGTCAACGGGCTGACCGCCCGTCATGGCGACGGCATCGTTGAACAGAATCTTGTAGGTAATGTTGGCATTGGCGGCAATGGCCTGCCGAATCGCCAGATAGCCAGAGTGGAAGTAGGTGCCTTCACCCATGTTCTGGAACATGTGGCCCGTTTGGATAAAGGGGGACAGGCCCACCCAGTCCGTGCCTTCACCACCCATTTGAGTCAGACCACGGGTTTTGCGGTCCATCCAGGTCGCCATGTAATGACAACCCACACCGGCCATGGCCTGGCTGCCTTCGGGCACTTTGGTGGAGGTATTGTGCGGGCAGCCTGAACAGAAGTAGGGGCGGCGGGTCAGACCATTGGTGTCAATCGGTGCCAGGTTTTGCACCGTACAGGCAGGCAATTGCACATTGGCGTGATGGCCCAGCCAGCGACGCAGACCCACGGCCACACGGGCAGGGCTGAGCTGACCATCAGCAGGAATCAGTACTTCATTTTCAATATCGCGCTTGCCCGACACAGTGGGGCGCTGGGCACGGTTAAAGAGCAGGTTCTTTAACTGGTCTTCAATGATCGGGCCTTTTTCTTCAATGACCAGAACGTGGTCCAGACCTTCAATAAAATCGTTCAGCGATTGCGGGTTAACTGGCCAGCTCAAACCGATTTTCAGATGGCGAATGGCGGGCAGATCCTTCAGGCTGCTGAGCTGTTGCAGTGCGTCCAGCGTGTCCAGTGTGGCTTTGCCGGTAGACACAATACCGATACGCGCATCAGGTGCCGCTTCAAGGATGCGGTCCAGGCTGTACTTGTGGGCAAACTCGCGCACGCTATCCAGGCGGGCATCCAGAGTGCCTTCCATGGATGGCGTCAGGAATTTGCTGGGGTCGTAGGGGTGTTTGCCGCCTTGCTTGTCGGCCAAGGCCGGGGCCAGATCATCCAAAGGGGTGATCTCGAAAGAGCGGCCGCTTTCCACGGTTTCGGTAATGGCTTTGAAGGCTACCCAGGAACCGGAGTAACGCGACAAGGCCCAAGCCCAAATGCCAAAGCGCTCGTATTCTTCAACAGAGCTGGGGTTGACCACCGGGATGCCCCAGGCGATCAGGGATTGTTCGCTGGCGTGAGGGATGGACGAGGACGAGGCCACGTGGTCATCACCCACAATCATCAGGACGCCGCCGTGCTGGGACGCACCGGCTGCATGGCCGTGGTGCAAGGCATCGCCCGCGCGGTCTACACCGGGGCCCTTGCCATACCACATGGAGAACACGCCATCGACAGTGCGGTCGTCACGCTCGCCCGCTTGCTGGGTGCCCATAATCATGGAAGCAGCCAGGTCCTCATTAATAGCAGGTTGGAAACGGACCTTGGCCTGGTCCAGATGCTTCTGGGCCTTCCACATGATCATGTCCACGCCACCGAGTGGCGAACCACGGTAGCCGGAAACAAAACCGGCGGTGTTCAAACCGTGCTCTTTATCCAGGCGAGCCTGGGTCAGCAACATGCGCACCAGGGCCTGTGTGCCAGTTAAAAAGATGCGTCCTGATTGGGCGGTCAGGTTGTCGCTTAGTTTGTATTGAGTGTCGACGGACTGCGTCATGATGAAACCTCCAGATAGAGATCATGATAGAGAGTCTGTCCTCGCTTTTTTTTGCGTTATAGTTGCGTGTATTCCCTATTCTTTGAAATGTTCATTTCGTAAATGTTTAAATATGGATAAAACTGACTTAAAAATCCTGGATGCCTTGCAGCTGGATGGTCGGGCCTCGGCTCAGCAGGTCTCCGAGCAGGTGGGTTTGTCCACTGCGCCCGTATGGCGGCGCATCAAGAACCTGGAAAAAAACAAGGTCATCCAGGGCTATTATGCGCGCGTGGATCGGCGTCAGGTGGGCCTGCAAAGCTGCATGTTTACCCAGATCAGTCTGGACCGTCATTCGGGTGAAATTGTCGATAACTTCATCCGTGCCGTACGCGATGCGCCCGAGATTCTGGAATGCCACGCCGTGACCGGTGATGCGGATTTTTTGCTGAAGATCATGGTGCCCAGCGCCGAGTCCTACGACGATTTCCTGCACCGCTTCTTGTTCAATATGCCGGGTGTGCGCCAAACCCGCACGATTGTGGCCATGCGCGAGATCAAGAATGTGACCCGCCTGCCTTTGCCACTTTGAAGCATCTTGTTATGGGGTAATACAAGCGCCTTCGGGTAGAATAAACAGGATTCGCCGACCTGCGGTGGGTCGGTATAAAAGCATGAAAGACGGGGTTTTATGACGAAGGCGAATATCTTGCGACGCACTTGCTGGGTTGCTGTGCTGGCGACCGTTTTTTTGAGCGCCTGCGCGGTAAAGGCGCCAGCTCCCGAGCCTGCTGCACAAACTGTTCCTGCCAAACCTGTTCATCCAGCATGTCAGCCCGCTGCGGCTGGAGATCAACTGGCTGGTAACTGGTTAAGTAAGCACCGCCAAAAAGGCGTGGTTGGCGAGCTGCGTACCTTGTTCACCCTGCAGGCCGATGGGTCCATGGCGTACACCGAACAGGTCAAACGCCCCAACAAGCCGTCGCAAGGTTTGAACGAAAGCGGTTGCTGGGTACGCAAGGGCAATGACTTGCAGATCCACACGCAAGAATCCAATGGGGTCATCACCGAGCCGGGCGACCCGATTTACGAAAACCACTACAACATCGTCACCCTGACAGCCCGCAATCTGGTGCTGCGTGATCAAAGTGGTACGACTTATCGCCTGACCAGAATGTCGCCTGGCTACCGCCTGCCATTCTGATTGCGGCGGTTTGAATGATTCCTGGCCGTCCTGGGGGCGGCCAGTTTTTTGTCTGTTTCTTTTGCTGGATGCTCCATGGCTCTGCGCGCAACGATTTATAAAGCTGAACTTAATGTGGCCGATAACGATCGGGCCTACTACGGCAGTCATACCCTGACGCTGGCCCGTCATCCCTCCGAGACCGAAGAGCGGCTGATGGTGCGTTTGCTGGCTTACGGTTTGTATGCGCAAGCGGATGACGCCTTGAGCTTCTCACGCGGGCTAAGCGACTCGGATGAACCCGCCCTGTGGGAGCATGATCTGGGCGGCAATCTGTTGCATTGGCTGGAAGTGGGCCTGCCGGACGATAGACGTCTGATCAAAGCCAGTGGCCGTGCTGAAAAAGTGACGGTATTGGCCTATGGCCGCAATGTGTCCGTCTGGTGGAGTGGTATCAAGGACAAGATCAGCCGCGCTCGCAATATACAGGTTTATGCGCTGGATGCCGCGGGGACCGATGCTTTAGCCGCTCTGGCCGAGCGTGGCATGACCATCAATCTGAATGTTCAGGACGGCACGGTCTGGGCCAGCAGTGACAAAGGTGAAGCCACGGTTGAAGTCAGCCACCTGAATGCGCCTGTTTGAGTGCTTCCCATAGCCTTGGGGCGAGGGCAAGTGTATGGGGCATCATTTCAATGGTTTTACTGTGTGGGCGGCTGGCCCCCAACAAGGGGGAGTGTGAATCCGGTAGCTGTCTTGCATTTTCTGGCGATACGGACCGAACGATAAAAAGCGATAAAAACAAAAAGGGCACCTCGAATGAGATGCCCTTCAAGCACTTGGCGATAATGTTTACAGCCCAGCCAAACGCCCCAAAACCTTATCGCGTCCAACCAGAGCCAGCACCGCATCTACCGCAGGCGTTTGTTTCTGTCCTGTCACAGCGACACGCAAAGGAATTGCCAGCTTGGGCATTTTTACCTCGTGATCGGCCAGAACCTGCTTGATCAAAGCAGCCAGATTCTCCGTATTCCACTGTGGCAAGCTGATTGCCTTGCTGGCAAAATCACGCAGCAAGACACGCGCTTCCGGCGTCAACACCTCGGCCAGCAGCTCATCACTGGCAGGCTCGAAAGGACGGCAGAATAACAGGGCACCTTCAGCTAGTTGATTCAAGGTCTCGGCGCGGTCTTTTAACAAACCCATGATGCCAGGCAAATCCTGCCCGTCGGTCTTGCCTCCCAAGGCTTCAATACGGGGAGCCACGCGCTCGGCCAGATCCGCATTGTCGCTGGCCTTGATGTAGTGGGCATTTACCCAGTTTAACTTCTTGGGATCCCACTGCGAAGCCGACTTGCTCAGGCTGCGCGTATCAAACCATTCCACCAACTGCTCGCGGGTGAACAGCTCGTCATCGCCGTGGCTCCAGCCCAAACGAGCCAGATAGTTGACCATGGCTTCAGGCAAATAGCCGTCCTTGTCGTAATCCATGATGCTGACCGCACCATGGCGCTTGGACAGTTTCTCGCCATCCGGGCCCAGAATCATGGGCACATGGCCGTACTCGGGCAAAGTCGCGCCCAAGGCCTGCAAAATCACAATTTGACGTGGCGTGTTGTTCACGTGGTCATCACCACGAATCACATGAGTGATTGCCATGTCCCAATCGTCCACCACCACGCAGAAGTTGTACGTAGGGGTACCGTCAGGACGGGCAATGACCAGATCGTCCAGCTCGCTGTTATCAAAGCTGATGCGACCCTTGACCATATCGTCCCAACTGGTTGCGCCGGACTGCGGGCTCTTGAAACGAACCACAGGCTTGCGGTCCGCCGGGATGGCAGGCAATTGCTTGCCGGCCTCAGGACGCCAGGTGCCGTCATAACGAGGCTTCAAACCCTGAACACGCGCTTTCTCGCGCATGGCTTCCACTTCCTCGGGGCTGCTGTAGCAGTAATAAGCATGGCCGTCTTTCAGCAACTGGGCGATGACCTCGCGGTAACGATCCATGCGCTGCATCTGGTAGAACGGACCTTCGTCCGCATCCAGGCCCAACCATTGCATACCATCCAGAATGCCTTGCACCGCCTCGGGGGTAGAGCGCTCCAGATCCGTATCCTCAATGCGCAGCACAAAAGAGCCTTGATGATGACGGGCAAAAGCCCAGGAAAACAGTGCGGTGCGCGCGCCGCCCAGGTGCAGATAACCAGTGGGCGAGGGGGCAAAACGGGTACGGATGACGTTGGAAGTAGACGTGCTCATAACTTGTGTGTGGCCTTGACCTTGGGAAGCCCGCATACGGGACCGAATCTGCGTATTTTAACCCAGCGCGTCAACTAAGAAAGAATCACCGCGCAGAAGTGTCCTACTGGCCTGTTTCCGTATTGAGCTGATCGAACTGGCGCACCAGCTCCGCCAGAGAAGCGGCCTGCATTTTCTGCATGACGCGGGCACGTCGCACTTTGACTGTGACCTCCTTCACATCCAGCTCGGCAGCGATCTGCTTGTTCAGCAGGCCTTGCACCACGCGTACAAACACATCACGTTCGCCCGCGTTCAGACTGTCCCAGCGTTGCTGCAAGCTCATCTGGGCTTTGGCCTGTTCCTTGCGTTGCGCATCCGCGGCCAAAGCCGATTGCACGGCGTCAATCAGGGCCTGATCCCCGAAAGGTTTGGTCAGAAAATCCCAGGCCCCGTGTTTGATGGCTTTGACCGCCATATGAATATCGCCGTGGCCCGTAATAAAGATGACCGGCATGTGCAGCCCGCGCGACTCCATCTGTAAATGAAAGTCCGTGCCGCTTTGCTCGGGCATGCGCACATCCAGCACCAGACAGGCGGGGGCGTCAGATAAGGGATGCGCCAGAAAATCCCGCGTAGAGGCAAAGCTCAGTGCGTTCACCCCCACGCTGGCCAGCAAGTCGTCCAGGGCGGCGCGAATGGAGGGGTCATCATCAATGATGTAGACCGTGGGCGTGTTCAGAGAAGAGTCCAGATGATCTGTCATGGCGCCAAAGGTAAGGTGAAATGAAAGGCAGCACCGCCATCAGCTTGGTCAGTGGCCCAGATATGGCCGTTATTGGCATCAATAATGCTGCGGCTGATGGTCAGGCCCAGGCCCAGACCGGTAGCCTTGGTGGTCCAGAACGTATCAAACAATTGGGGTAACAGCGTGTCCGACAAGCCGGGGCCATTGTCTTTAATGGAAAACAGCACCTTGCTGGTTTGCGGTTTATCGCCGGGCAAGAGGCGGGTTTCTATCGTGATACGAGCCGCATGAAAGTCCGAGGCGGGTGACAGGGCCTCGATGGCATTGAGCAGCAAATTGGCCATCACTTGCTGAATCTGAACCCGATCGGCAAAGACCTGGGGCAGATCGGATTGCAAGGCCAGGCGTAGATCAATATGCTGACGCCGCATCTCGCCATCTGACAGCTTGAGTAGTTCCGTCAAGGCCAGGTTCAAATCAAAAGCGCTGCTGGTTGGGGCTTCGTTGCGGGTAATGCTGCGCACCCGGTCCAGTACATCTTTGGCACGTTGGGCGTCGTCCGCAATCCGCTGTGCGGCAGCCTGTGCCTTCTCTATATTTGGCGGCGAGGCTTGCAGCCAGCGCTGGCAGGCACCGGTGCTGCTGTTGATGGCTGCCAGGGGCTGGCTGACCTCATGGGCAATGGAGGTACTGAGCTGGCCCAGCGTGGTCAAACGGGATAAGCGCAGCAAATGTTCGCGCGTTTCATGTGCGGCTGCCTGCACGGATTTGAGCTTGAGTCCCAGATACGTGGTGATGGCGATGGCAACCAGACTGATTCCGGTATTGATCAGACCCACCTCGTAGTCGCCCGCACGGGTTAACAGGACGCTGACCACGGTCAGCACCATACTGAAACTTGCCAGGGTAATGACTTGTCGGGCCGACAGAAAACGAATTGCTATCAGCAGCAGCGGAGTATGAAAGACCGCAGCGGCGATAGCGTAGTTGGTGATGGTATCGGCAATAAAGACCAACGCCATCAAGATGCAAATGCCGGTCAGGGCCAAGGCGCGGTAGGTTTTGCTCGACAAGACGCTAAAAGGTGGTTTCATGTCTTTCGTGTGGGGGCAGGCAGCAGGATCGTATCTTTCGTGTCGTCATCATATACCTGGACTTGTATCTGATTGCCTATCCAGGTCTGGGCTCCCGACAGGACGGGTGGGAGCCCAGACCTGTCAGGTTTAGAACCACTGGCCAAAGCGGCGGATGTACAGCATTTTCATACCCTGTGCGACCAGGCAGTACGCCAGCAAGGTGCCGACCAGCCAAGGGAAGTACTCCCAAGGCAAAGGCTGCAGGCCAACCATGGCTCCCACACCGGAAAAGGGCAGGTAAATGCCGACAGCGGCAATCAGGAAGGTCATCAGCATCACAGGCAGGGCCGCCGTGCTTTGGATGAAGGGGATTTTTTGCGTACGCAGCATGTGAACAACCAGCGTCTGCGAGAGCAAGCCTTCGATAAACCAGCCGGACTGGAACAGCGATTGCAGTTCAGGCGTATTCGCCCCAAACACGTACCACATCAAGACAAAGGTAGTGATGTCAAAAATGGACGAGGTCGGGCCAATCCAGATCATGAAGCGGCCAATATTCTTGGCATCCCACTTGCGGGGTTTGCGCAGAAAGTCCTTGTCCATGCGGTCCCAGGGTAAAGCCAGTTGTGAGATATCGTAGAGCAGGTTCTGAATCAGCAAGTGGATGGCCAACATGGGCAGGAAGGGAATGAAAGCACTGGCCACCAGCACCGAGAACACATTGCCAAAGTTGGAGCTGGCCGTCATGTTCAGGTACTTGATGATGTTGCCAAAGGTCTCGCGGCCTTTGATCACGCCTTCTTCCAGAACCAGCAGGTTCTTTTCCAGCAAGATGATGTCTGCCGATTCCTTGGCAATATCCGTGCCGCTATCAACCGAGATCCCCACGTCGGCATCGCGCAGGGCGGGGGCGTCGTTGATGCCGTCACCCAGAAAACCGACGGTATGCCCATTGGCCTGCAGCGCTTTGAGCACACGCGATTTTTGCAGCGGAGTGAGCTTGGCAAAAACCGAGTGACGCTCGACAGCGCAACGCAGATCGGGGTCTTGCATCAGCTCGATTTCAGGCCCCAGCAAAGGCTTGCCGGGTGCCAGGCCCACTTCACGGCAGATTTTCGCGGTAATGATTTCGTTGTCGCCGGTCAGGACTTTCACGGCCACACCGTGCTCGGTCAGGGCGGCAATCGCTTGGGCAGCACTTTCCTTTGGGGGGTCCAGGAAGGTCAGCAAGCCTTGCACGGTCATCTCGCGTTCGTCCTGGGCTTCGTAACGGTTTTTGGCCTGTTCGAGGGGAATACGGCGAGTGGCAATCAGCAAGACACGGAAGCCGTCCGAGTTGTAGCGGTAGGCCATTTTCAGCAGACGGGCGCGCTGCTCGGTATCCAGTGGCAAACGCTGATCGCCCTCTTGCACGTGGGTGGCAATGCTAAGCATTTCTTCCACCGCCCCTTTGCAGACCATGAACTGTTCGCCCTGCGGATTCTGTACGACAACCGACAGGCGGCGACGTACAAAGTCAAAAGGCAGTTCGTCGATCTTGCGGTAGGAACCAATAGCTTGCAAGGCAGAGGGGGTTTGCTTTGCAAAGCGCAGCACCGCCTGATCCATCAGGTTTTTCACGCCGCTTTGGTGCAGGCTGTTGAGCAGGGCCAGTTCCAGAATGCGTGGGCTGTTGCGATCATCCAGGCCTAGATGGTGTTCCAGAATGATGCGGTCTTGTGTCAGGGTGCCGGTCTTGTCGGTACACAGCACGTCCATGGCACCAAAGTTCTGGATTGCGTTCAGACGTTTGACCACCACTTTGTTCTTGGCCATGGCGACTGCACCTTTGGCCAGGTTGGAGGACACAATCATGGGCAGCATTTCAGGGGTCAAGCCGACGGCAACGGCCAGCGCGAACAGGAATGCTTCGGTCCAGTCGCCTTTGGAGAAACCGTTGATCAGCAGCACGATGGGTACCATGACCAGCATGAAGCGAATCAGCAGCCAGCTAACACTGTTTACGCCCCGGTCAAACGAGGTCTCGGCGCGCGAACCCACAATGGCTTTGGCCAGCGAACCAAAATAGGTCTTGGCGCCGGTGGCTACAACCACAGCCGTGGCCGTACCGCTGACCACGTTGGTGCCCATAAAGCACATATTATTCTGTTCCAGCACACCGGCCTGGGAGCTGGAAGCAGAGGCGCTCTTGCTGCTGACGGCGCTAAAGACATCGTACTTTTCAACAGGCAGGGCTTCTCCTGTCAGGGCAGCCTGGCTGACGAATAAGTCGCGGGACTCGATCAGGCGCAGGTCTGCCGGGATCATGTCGCCAGCCGACAGGCGCACAATATCGCCGGGCACGATCTGGCTCATGGGGATTTCGCGTATGACCGTGGCACTGGACACGGTAGCGCGTCGTTGTACGCTGGCGGTGGTGCGCACCATCGCTTTCAGGGTCTGGGCGGCTTTGCCGGAACGGTACTCTTGCCAGAAACGCAGCAGGCCGCTCAAGGTGACCATGACCACAATAATCAGCACGCCGGTGTAGTCCACCTCTTCGCCTGAGCGTATGGGCAGGATGATGTCAGTGACGGCGCTGACCGCAGCCAGCACCATCAGCACTGCAATAAAGGGGTTCTTGAAGGCCAGGGCCAATTGAACCAGGGCGTGGGCAGGCTTGTCCCGGGCGACCTCATTAGGGCCGTATTCGGTCAGGCGGCTCAAGGCCTGGGCGTCGGTCAGGCCGTTCAGATTGGCTTGCACAGCGGCCAGGGTTGTCTCCAGGCTAAGCCCGGTTTCGGTGGCCGTACGCAGCTTGGCGTCGTTGTCCACTGAACGCAGTGGCGAACGGTGTTGTTGAATGCTCATGGTAATGCTCCTGGGGTACAGGCGTGACTGTGCCGTCCATCCCAAGAGATGGACGCAGCAGATCCTGCCGACCGGTTTGAGGGTCGGCAGACTACAGGTAAGAACAAGCGGATTTAGTTGGCGTCAGGCCAGCGTTTAGTGGCTGGGCAAGCTGTAGCGCCACACTCGCGCTGAGGGTGGTTTGTCACTGTCTGCAATCCAGTGAATTTCTGGCTTGTGACTGGCCGTGTTGATACGCCAGGCAAGAGCGGGACGGCGACTGGGGGCAGTGCGCTCGCGTGGGCAATGTGTGGCAAGATGCGAACCCGATGAGCTCAGGGTCCGAATCGGTCCAGTATGAATAATGCGGTGCATGGTTGACTCCTGATCGTGCTGCGCAAGCCCTATCAGCAGACAACCGAGCGGATCAGGTGTGTCTGAGGGGCCTGTGCAGCCTGTTTCTTCGACTGTCGTCGTTGGACATAGTGTGTTTTTCCTGTCAGAGGAAATGAACGTTCCTGCTTTCCGAACGAATGTTATTTTACGGTTTGCAAGCCGTTTTGCGACTGGCTTTGAGCCGTTTTTCCCCAGGCATTGGCGTATGGTTTCTATACGAAAGTATATGAACGGCCTGCTCCAGGGTAAAAACTGACGGCATGATGCAAGACAGAGATAGCTGGCCTAGTCTCTTTTATTTGTAGACAGCTGTGCTTAAGATGAGGGGATTCATTATTTTGGTGTGTGGTTTTCTTATGGCGGAACAATCATGGCAGCCCTAAGGCATCGTCTGACAGCATTGTTTGAGCCCCGTTCGGTGTTGGTCGTCTCCACCTTGCCTATGCCTCTGTTCAAAGAGGTGCCAGCCCGATTGGCTGGACGGATCACGCAGGCTCGTATAACCGCCACGCAAGTGCAAGTGCCGGATCGTCTGGAAGGATTGACGGAGACACAGCGCCTGGATCTGGCGCTGGTTTGTATTGAGCCGGTGCGTTTGCCGCAGGCTCTGGATGCGATCCGGGTACACAAACCCCGTGTGGTCCTGCTCCTGCCCTCGAACCTGGCCTCCCGCGATCCCATGGAAGACATGGTGTATGCGCGCTCCTGGGCCCGCATTAATAATTGTCTGATATTGGGGCCACGTGCCTTTGGAATACAGCGGCCGCATCTGGGCATCAATTTAAGTCACGAGCCACAAATGGCACTGGCGGGCCGTGTGGCTCTGGTATCTCAGTCGCGTTCCATTACCTCGGCCTTGATGGACTGGGCCGAAGATGTCAGCCTGGGTTTCTCTGCGATTGTGTCGGTGGGGGACGAGGCCGTTATCGATGTGCCCGAGGTGCTGGAATATCTGGCCATGGACCCGCGCACGGACAGTATTGCGCTGTATTTGGAACATACGCCCGCGTCCCGCCGTTTCACCAGTGCCTTGCACGCGGTGGCGGCGGTCAAACCGGTGGTGGTCTTGAAGGTAGGCGGCCAGCGTCAGCAAGGCGAGGCCCACGAGGCGGTATTCAATGCCTTGATGCGACGCGTGGGGGCGGTGCGCATTCGTTACTTTGTGCAGTTGTTCTCGGCTCTGAAAGTGCTGGTTTATACCCGTCGGCCCAAAGGGCGGCGTATTGCTTTGTTTTCCAATGGGAACGGTGCGGCGCAGATGGCCCTGGATGTTCTGGGTTCGGATGCGGCAGTGACTTGCCCAGAGCTCTCGCCCTCGACCCAGCGGGCGCTGGACAACCTGCTGGCCCCTGGCGATCAGGTTCAGAATCCAGTGGTGACCTATGTACCACTGACGCCCATGCGTATCGACTCGGTCATTTCCACCTTGCTGGACGATAAGGATATTGACGGGGTGCTGGTCTTGTTGACCCCGGACCCTTTGGCCGATATGCCGGCGGTATCGCGTGAGTTGGCCATGTTGTCGGCCAGTGCTCGCAAGCCCATCATCACGTGTTTGATTGGGGATGCGGATATGCGGCCCTTGCGTCATTTGCTCGATGGGGTGGGGACGCCGGCTTTCCGGACTCCGGATACCGCAGCCAATGCGTTCGACTTGCTGGCCCGCTATCACTACAACCAGCACTTGTCGCAGCAGACCTTGCCGCCTTTGCCGCTGGGCACCTTGCCGGAAGTAGAACCTGCCCGTGAATTGGTGCGCCAGATTCAAAGCGAGCGCCGCGAGGCCAGCGAGCAGGAGTGTCGCGATTTGCTGCGCTACTTTCACGTGCCGGTTGTCGACTTGCGTGTGACACACGATCAGGGTGAACCTGATCCCGATGTTCCGCCCATGGGCCTGCGCTTTGAAACCGATGACAAGTTGGGTCCTTATGCGGTCTTTGGTGGGGCCGATCACGCGGATTGGCTTTCTTCGTCCTATCCGGCGGTGGAACTGCCACCCTTGAACCGTTATCTGGCACGCCAATTGGTCGAGCGTAGTCCCTTGTGGCGCAAGAGCTTGTCCTCGCAATTGACGCCCTTGGTATTGACGCAGTTGTTGCAGGTGCTGGAGCGTTTGTCGGACTTGATGAGTGAGCTGCCCGGCGTGCGTCGTGTGGTGCTCGATCCCATTATGGCGGGTGAGAACAGCCTGTACATCAAGAGTATTTCGATCTCCTTGAGCAAGCATTCCATGCTGGTGTTGCCTGAGACAGCCGGCTATCGCCATATGGCGATTCATCCTTATCCGCGCAACATGATTGAACGGCGTCAGTTCAAGGACGGACAGCGCTGGACCTTGCGCCCCATCCGCCCCGAGGATGCCGAGGCTTTGCAGACCTTTATGCGCGGCCTGTCGGACGAAAGCCGCTACATGCGCTTTGTGTCCATGTTGCGTGAACTGACACCACGCATGCTGTCCCGCTACACCCGCATCGACTACGACCGGGAACTGGCGCTGATTGCTACCGTGCGTTCGCCCAATCCTGATAACCGTAACCATCCCCGTGACGAGATTATTGGCTTTGCCCACTATCTTCGTAATGGCGATGGCCGGGGGGCGGAATATGCCCTGGTGATAGGGGATGCCTGGCAGCGGCGCGGTCTGGGCGTGATCTTGATGGAGGCGCTGATCCAGGCCGCTGCCGATCAAGGGTTGACCTACATCGATGGCTATGTGCTGGCTTCCAACTCGCCTATGCAAGCCTTGATGAAGCGCTTGGGTTTTCAGAACGATGCGGATCCGGAGGACCCCAGTATGCGGCGTGTCTGGTTGGACCTGGGTGAGACGCGTCGATCGGATTAAGCACAGACAGCTCAATCCGTTTGTCAGGGAAATACCCGTTTAATTGTGCCCCTAATGTCCCGACTCACTCAACGGTGTCGGGACTATGATGCGCTCGTGATGGCAGGCAGCACAGCGTTTGAGCGCGGCTGCCGCCACATCAATGGATGGTGCTCAACACCGACGGCACTTTATACCGGGGACACAATGATGCGATTGAATCTGGCTGCTGTGCAGCGATGGCTGCTTGGTTTGTTCTTGATTGGCGGTCTGCTGGCTTGTTCCGGGCAGACAACGATGTCGTCAGAAAAAAACCATTACGAGTTCTCCCTGGAGAACGACAGCTTGGAAATGCGGGATGGCGTGCGCCTGGCGGTGACGTATTACCGACCGTTGGCCAAAGCACCGGGAGAAACCTTCCCAGTCATTCTGGAAATGCTGCCCTATCGCAAGGACGATTTTTTTGCGCTGGGTGACTACGAGTATGGCTCTTATTTTGCCAAGCGGGGATATGTGGTGGCGCGGGTCGACGTGCGTGGCACGGGAGGTAGTACTGGCCCGGTCCCTGTCAGCGAATATTCCGCTGCCGAGATTGCAGATGCCCAGGAGCTGATTGATCAACTGTCCCGCCAGAGCTGGTCCAACGGCAAGGTGGGTATGTATGGCTTGTCCTGGAGTGCGTTCAATTCCTTGATGACAGCACACAGAAAACCGCCTGCACTCAAGGCCATTATTGCGGCACACGGTTCTACCGATCTGTTCTACAACGACGTTCACTATATTGATGGTGCCTTGCATATCGACTCCTATGCGCACCAGATTGATACCGATAACGCCATGCCGCAAAGTCCGGAGTATCGGATTGATCAGGAGTACTTCAAGAACCGTTTTGACCGCGAGCCCTGGATTTTTACCTGGCTGCGTCAACAGCAGGACGGCGATTTCTGGCGCGCCGAGTCTCTGGCCTTCAAGAAGCAGCCTTTGGAAGTGCCGGCCTATTTGATTGGTGGCTTGCTGGATGGTTATCGCGATTTTGCGCTGGATGTCAGTCGGACCTCGAAAGTCCCTGTGATTGTGGAGATGGGACCCTGGAACCATGCCTGGCCGGAGTATGGTGTACCTGGCCCGAATTATGAGTGGCGCGAGAAGGCGGTGCGCTGGTGGGACTACTGGCTTAAAGATATAGATACCGGGATTTTGGATGAACCCCGCCGGATGGCCTTTATGCGTACCGGCCATGCTCCGGCTACAGATCGGCAAACCGTGCCTGGTTATTGGCGCTGCGATTCGCAATGGCCCGTGGAGGGCGCGAGGACTGAACGCCTGCATCCTCAAGCCGGGCACCAACTGGAGGCTATTGCTCCTGCCTCAGGCTTGGCCCAGACCTTACCTTACAAGGCCGGAGCGGGTTTGGCGGGGGGCGGCTGGTGGGGCGAGCAGACGGGGGACATGTCAGCCGACGATGCCCATAGCCTGGTTTATGATTCCGCACCTTTGAGCCAGGCCATGGAAATCATGGGCATGCCCAAGGTAAGCCTGAAGGTAGCGGCTGATGCGCCTTTTTATCAATGGACGGTACGGCTGGAAGATGTGGCCCCCGATGGGCAGGTTTCTTTGGTCAGCGGGGCAATCATCAATCCCTCTCAGCGTGTTTCGCGTCTGGAGCCTCAGGCCTTGGTGCCGGGTGAGGCGACCAACCTGGAGACCTCCATTCACTTCACCACATGGCGTTTCAAGCCAGGCCATCGCATTCGTTTGGCGGTAAGCAATGCGCAGTTTCCCATGGTCTGGCCCAGCCCGACGGCGGGTGTCACCAGTCTGTTTCCGGGGGTTGATACCTGGGTGGATTTGCCGGTGGTGCCTGTGCGGGAGCAGGGCACGCAGGCTTGCATCATGTCGCCACCCCAGGCTAGCGAAGCGGCTCCCTTTGGTCGCACTATCGATGGCGACGGTCCTGTATTCAGCAGCGTCCGTAACGAAGAGACGGGTGATGCGATCTTTACGACCAGCAACGAGCTTAGCTGGGTGTTGCATGACAATTTATACCGTTCCGAGGAAATGTATCGTTGGGAGGTCAACGACGCTGCACCCGCCAAGGCGCGCTATCAGGGCGATCGGCGCAATGTGTTTAGCATCCAGGGGCGGGAGATCGATATGTCCGCCCAAGCCCGGATCGAGTCCGATGAGTCTTATTTCTACCTGACATTTACGCGGGTGCTAAAGGAGGATGGGGTGCTGGTTCGGGAAAAGAGATGGCAGGAGCGTATCGCTCGGGTGTATCAATAAAAAGCTGAATCAAGAAAAAACGCCGCTGTGATTGCAGCGGCGTTTTTTTCTTGTGAGCTGATTAGCGCAGTACCTGCTTCAGAAAGTGACCAATCGCACTGATTTCTTCCGGGCAAACCGCGTGGGGCATGGGGTAGACATTCCATTGCACCTGATAGCCCATGGCCTCCAGCTGCTGACGGCTGGCTTCGGCACGGGTCAGCGGCACAACTGGGTCCATGTTGCCATGCGCCATGAAAATAGGTGTGTTTTGATTGGCCTGATGGCGCTCGTTTTCTACTGCTGCGGCCAAAGGCAGGTAACCGGACAGACAGAGCATGCCGGCCAGACGTTCGGGCAAGCGTAGTCCGGTTTGCAAGGTCATGGCACAGCCTTGCGAGAAACCGGCCAGCACAATGTTTTCGGTAGGAATGCCACGGGCATTTTCGCGTGCAATCAGGTTTTGCACCTCGATCTGAGATTTACGTAGTCCGCCTTCATCCTCGTGACGTACCAGGTCAGCTACATAAATGTCGTACCAGGAACGCATGGCCATGCCGCCGTTGATGGTGACGGGCTGGATGGGGGCGTGCGGGAAAATGAAACGGATAGCGGGGGCGTTTTGCAGGCCCAGCTCTGGCACGATAGGGGCAAAATCGTGGCCGTCGGCACCTAAACCATGTAGCCAGATAACGGCATGCTGGGGATTGGCACCGGTTTCAATTTCAATCGACTCAAGCAGCGGGTTCATGCGGACTCCGAAAGATCTACCAAGGTCTTGATGTACTGGTACAGGGCGCGGTAGTGTTTGCGCTGTGGATCCTGGCCTTGTACCAGTGTGGCATTTTTCTCCGCCTCTTTGCGTGCGGCACGAATCAGGGTGCGCAATTGCTGGATATCGGCGCCGGAAAATTCATTCATGAATTCAGTCAGAGCGTCGTCATCACGCAACAACAGGTCGCGCAGCGCTTCCAGCCTGTGCATGGCACGGGTGTCTTCCTTGGAGCCGTTTTCCCAGACGTCCAGTTGTTTTAGGATCGGTTCGGGATCCACATTGCGCATCAGCTTGCCCACATAGTGGATTTGACGGCGGCGTCCTTCACGGGCCGTCGGGCTGATGCGCTTGGCATCCTTGATGGCGGCCATTAAGGACTCGCCCAGATCAAGTTGTTTGAGTCGGTCGTCCGAGAGCTCGATCAGGCGTTTGCCTAGGTCAAGCAGAGCGTGCATTTCGCGTTTTACCTGCGATTTGCTGGGGCGGTCGTAACCGTTTTCATCGATTTCAGTGCGTGGACGGGCCATAGAAGTGAAATAGCAAAGATTGTCGCCAATTGGCTATGATAACCGCCTAACCCTCAAAGAGTAGCAATGAGTCATCCAACTATTTCCCAATTGTCGATCAGTGCCAATCAGTTCCAGTTTTG
>JTFO01009736.1_pt1 | contig 19393 bp, 12 predicted proteins | sample 235411 | NCBI WGS metagenome assembly JTFO01 (sample SAMN03067590, study PRJNA260953) | activated sludge metagenome | biome: Sludge; feature: Wastewater; isolation source: CETP activated sludge from laboratory augmented bioreactor treating... | place: India:Gujarat | collected 2013-04
TTTTTGTGTGGAATTAAGCAAGTGATGTTTAATCCCAATTTACACCCTGAGATCAACATGTCAGGGAAAATTGACCGGCCGGAAGAGTATGACGATATTGCGACAAAGTGTGTTGAACAGTATCGAATAAAAAACAAAGGGCGTTGTTTGGTTTTCCTTTCCCGCCATGATGAGTTTTTAGACAATCAAAAGGCCGCTCAAGAGTTGCAAGACTATTATCACATTGTCTGGGATGACGAACAGCCTCATAAATTTAAAAAAATATCACAACATTTACAAACCATTAAGGCCTTCAAAGAGGTTTAATTGGGTAAGCAGCTTCGATATGGGAGCTGCTTTTTACTCTGACCATGTTAACGTTTGTGAGTGTCATCCGTCCCTTACGGCCTCTGTATTGGTGAATCATTCATCAGACGCCTAAAGTCCGCTTAAAGGGAAGCCAGAATAAGCTAATCTTGGCTTGCACCCCTGAATTTGCCCTATATAATGAATCAAAAATAAAAAACTTGATAGACATCAAAAAATTGATGGATAGCATCACCAGAAAGCTAATCCTTATTGATGAACACTCAAGCCTCTCTAGAAGCCTACATATTTGATTTAAAGAATTTTATCAGCATGATACGTCGTGCTGACTCTGATTATTGATACTTTGAGGATAAACATAGTGACACGTATTATTGTAGTCGGTGGCGGAGCTGGAGGGCTTGAGCTAGCAACGAAACTCGGGCGGACCTTAGGGCGTAAAAATCGCGCTAACATTACCTTGGTGGACCGAAAGTCTAGCCATTTATGGAAGCCTTTGCTGCATGAAGTAGCGACAGGTTCATTGGATGAAGGTGTGGATGCTTTAAGTTATCGAGCACATGCCAAAAATCACAGTTTTGATTTTCAACTTGGTAGTCTGGAAGCGATTGATCGAGAAAGCAAAAAAGTGGTCTTGAGTGAGCTGACGGATGAACATGGTGAGCTGTTGATGCCTAAGCGTGAACTGCACTATGATCTACTGGTGCTAGCGATTGGTTCAACGTCTAATGATTTCAATACTCCTGGAGTTCGTGAGCACTGTATTTTCTTGGATAGCCCTGAGCAAGCCCATCGCTTTCGCACCGAAATGAACAATGAGTTTCTAAAACTCCATGCGAAAAATGGCCAAGGAACGGTTGATATTGCGATTGTGGGAGCGGGAGCGACGGGCGTTGAACTCTCGGCTGAATTGCATAATGCGGTGAAAGAATTGCGTACTTATGGATTTGGCGATCTTGACTCAAGTAAGCTAAATGTCAACTTGGTGGAAGCGGGGGAGCGTATTTTACCCGCCTTACCTCCAAGAATTTCAGCCGCCGCTCATAGTGAACTGACCAAGCTTGGCGTGAATGTTCGAACGTCAACCATGGTGACAAAAGCTGAAAAAGAGGGTTTAACCACGAAAGACGGTGACAAAATCACGGCAACGATTATGGTGTGGGCGGCAGGAATTAAAGCGCCGGATTTTATGAAAGATATTGCGGGCCTAGAAACTAACCGAATTAATCAGTTAGTGGTGAAAGAGACACTGCAAACCACGCGAGACGATGATATTTTTGTGATCGGCGACTTAGCGCAATGCACCCAAGCTGATGGTTCTTTTGTACCACCAAGAGCACAAGCTGCGCACCAGATGGCCAGTTTAGCCTTCAAAAATATCGTTGCTAAACTCAATGGCCGTGAACTGAAACCCTACCTTTATAAAGATCATGGTTCGCTCGTTTCATTAAGCCGTTTTTCTACTGTTGGAAGCTTGATGGGTAACTTAACCAAAGGCTCAATGATGGTTGAAGGCCGTATTGCTCGTGTGGTGTATATTTCGTTGTACCGCATGCACCAAATGGCTTTGCATGGTGTGATAAAAACGGGACTGATGATGTTGGTGGGAAGAATTAACCGAGTACTGAGACCGAATCTCAAACTTCATTAATCTGCCAGAGTGGCTACAACTCAGTGGACCGCATGATCCAACAAGTTTGGGTGATCGGCTTCAGCTAGGCTAAATAGCAAGCGCAGTGTTTACTGCGCTTGCTTATTGTATTTCTCACGTTATCTCTGCTCTTACGATGGGTTTGATGCCATTTCCCCTGTTCGTTGATGCTGTTTCGGTGAAGTTTGGCTATAAAGCGCCCGTAAACTTTTCTTGTCCACCTTACCTACCGACGTTTTAGGAAGGGTATCAATAAACTGTATTTGATCGGGGATCTTGAAATCGGCCACGCCGAGATCACGTAAAAAGCGTTTTAGTTCCAGCGCTTTTATTGTGTGCTCTGAGCGTGTTACGACGACTGCGCAGCTGCGCTCGCCAAGATAATCGTCAGGTATGGCGATCAGAGCAACATCGTGTATGGCAGGATGACGTAACAGATAGTTTTCTACTTCTTCTGCGGCAATTTTTTCACCCCCGCGGTTAATCTGATCTTTCTCTCGTCCCGTGACAATGATGTTACCTTCAGCAGTACGCTTCACCAGATCGCCAGTACGATAAAAACCATCAGCAGTAAATGAGTGCTCATTATGTGCAGGGGCACGGTAGTAACCACGAATGGTATATGGTCCTTGAGTAAGTAGAAAACCTTCTTCACCGACTGCTACATCGTTTCCTTCTTCATCGACCACTCGAATTTGATCATGGGGTGAAATAGGTCGGCCTTGAGTACTGGCAATGATTGGTTCGCTATCTTCAAATCGAGTGTAGTTGACTAGCCCTTCCGCCATACCAAACACTTGCTGTAAGCGGCAATGAAGTTTTTTCGGTAATGCTCGTGCGGCAGTTTCACTGAATTTAGCTCCGCCAACTAACAGTAACTCAAGGCTAGAAGTATCCTGTGTGGCTTTTTCTGCATAGTCCATCCATAGTAGAGCTAAAGGGGGTACTAAGGCAGAGACGGTGACACGGTGGCGCTCAATCATGTCAAATGCACTTTGTGGTGCGGGATCTTGGGTGAGAATCACACAGCCTCCAGACCAAAACACCCCTAATGCTCCCGGTGAGCTGAGCGGAAAGTTGTGCGCAACGGGCAGAACACACAGAAAACGCGTCGTGTGATCAAAATGGCAGATCTGAACGCTACCAGTAACACTGTAAGCATAGTCATTATGGGTACGTGGGATCAGCTTGGGAGTCCCTGTGGTTCCTCCTGAGAGTTGGAAAAAGGCCACGTCATTGGCGTGAGCATACTGTTCTTGTATTGGTGGTTGAAAGCATTCGTTCAAAGAGATAAAGCGGGGGTCGCAGGCCTTACCTCGGACAATGACGTGTTTAACACTTGGGCATTGTTGGAGGATATCTGCGGCTAACGCTTGATAATGGAAGGTCGTCGCTTGGCCATCAATAAAATAGGCCTTAACATCGGCATGTTGGCAGAAATAGCGTATTTCCATTTGACGATGAGCTGGGAGTGCGAGTATTGGGCGGACCCCAATTTGTAGTAGTGCAAAAAAACACTGATAAAATTCAGCGATGTTGGTCATTTGCAACACCACATTATCACCACGTTGTAAGCCGAGCCGATGGAATCCAGCGGCTAACTGTGCAGCACTATCGACAAGTTCTCGGTAAGTGATGGTACGTTGTTCGCAAATAATCGCGTCATATTCAGCGTATTTTTGTTTACTTTCCCGTAAATAATCCAGCAGGGTTTTATCTTGCCAATAGCCAAGGGCTCGGTATTGATCGGCTAATGCTTGTGGCCATGGTGTGTAGTCAAGTTCTGGTGGTTTTTTCATCGGACTTCCTAGGCGGTCAGTTGTTCATTGAGTTGAATGCCTGCGGCAGACAAAATCGTGCTCATCTTGGCACCCGTTTCATCTAACTCGCTCTGTGGTTCTGATTCATTAACAATGCCAGCTCCGGCGTATACCTTCATCTGTCTTTTTTGCACTTCTGCGCATCGGATAGTCACTACCCATTCTCCATTGCCACGTGAGTCACACCAGCCAACGATGCCAGTGAAGTAGCCTCGATCAAATTGTTCAATAGCACGAATGGCTTTATAAGCATGAGCGCGAGGATAGCCGCATACCGCTGGGGTAGGGTGAAGCTGGGAGGCAATACTAAGCACGTTGAGGTTAGTGTCGATGGTTTGACCCTCCAGCAAGGTAGAAAGATGTAACATGGTCTGTGTTTCGATAACCGATGGTGTCATCGGTGTATAGAGATTGTGGCAATACTGGCTCAAAATACGTTCCACTTCCTCTACCACTAAGCTGTGCTCATAGAGATCTTTTTGTGTGTTGAGTAACGATAAACGTGCCGCTTCATTATGCGCTTCATCTGAAGTGCGCGGGCGTGATCCAGCAAGGGGATTGGAGGTCACATAGTTGCCTTTTTTGGCGATCAACAATTCAGGGCTGGCTCCCATTAATTTGATACCGGGAGTAATATCTGCGGCGAAGGTATAGCCTTTAGTGTTGATGGATAAGAGGTTGCGAAGTAGGTTTGGTAGATGAATATCTGCATCCGTTTCAACTTCTATGGCTCTTGATAACACAGCTTTAGCGAGCTCTGTGTTCGCAAATAGATTAAGCAGATCGGTGACCCCTTGGCGGTAATGTTGACCGGAAGGAGAGGAAATCACTTTCGCGTTTGATGGCAGATTATTCATTCTATAAGCAGAACCCCGGGTACTGCTCGATACCCATAGTTGTTTGGGAATAACAAAGCGTGTTGGGTGCTGTTCATGAAATGGCACGATCCCAAACAGGACGGGGTTATCCGTTTCATGACACTTTGCCGCTTGTAACATGGTATACGCTTGCTCCGCTAATTGAGCAAAACGGATCGGTTGGTGAATGTCTTGTTCTATGCCTAGGCCCATCATGGTATGGGTCGGAGAAGCAAAGAAAAATGGGGCTGATTCGAGTTGTTCGCTCAGCACTTCATTTTCCATTTTTGTATAGCCAATGACTTGACGTTGCATTTGGAACCCTTCTTTTCCTTTCTGACGATATCGGCAGCCTGATGTTCCTGTTTCATGACGTTGAAGCCGCGCCATTTGCGAATACATCAGGAACTCGATATAGTTATATTGCCATAAATGATAAGTATTATCATTGCTATTTAATAATAAGTATCATTATTGTTTTGAGGTTAAGGTCTCATTTTGTTGGTAAAGAATGGATTGTTAAATCAATCATTAATAGTGAGAGACAAATTCTACAAAGGGCTATAAAAATGGATGTATCGTTAAACAATCAAACCGTATTGGTTACTGGAGCGGCAAGAGGGATTGGCTTGAGTGTGGTGGAGCAACTGCTCAAGCAGAACGCTAAGGTAGTGGCAACGGATGTGCGAATGCAAACCTTGCTAAGTAATACGGAATTATTACGCGCAAGTTACGGGCAACAACTGCAATGTGCAGAATTAGATGTGGCTCAAATCGATAGGGTTGCCGATATGATTGCCGACCTTCAGCAGCAATATGGCCCTATCGATCATCTGGTAAGCTGCGCTGGAATTTTACATTTAGGTGCGATTCACGAGATGCCGTTTGAGCAGATACATGAGACATTCATGGTCAATACATTCGGTATTCTCAATGTAATGCAGGCGTTAAGTCATTCAATGAAAGAAGCAAAACGTGGTTCGATGGTGATTGTTGGTTCCAACGCTGCCAATACGCCACGTCCCAATATGGGCGCCTATGGTGCTTCGAAATCAGCATTGCATATGCTGGTGAAATGTATGGGAATTGAGCTGGCTTCTTATGGCGTGCGCTGTAATATTGTTAGCCCGGGTTCAACGCGTACCGATATGCAAATGCAGTTATGGACCGAGAGCTATGGTGAAGCGCAGGCCATTGCCGGTGATGCCGCCACTTATCGCCTTGGTATTCCGCTACAAAAAATAGCCGAACCTGAAGATATTGCACACACCATCTTGTTTCTACTTTCGGATGCCGCCAATCACATCACCATGCATGATTTGCGAGTGGATGGTGGTGCGACATTAGATAACTGACGCCAATACCACTTGAAGCGTCCGTGGTATTGGCAATATTCATTCGCCCCAATTGTATCGTCTATCTATGCTCATGGGGTTTCACTGACTGGATTACTACCTGCTATACCAAGTTGTTTGGGGGCGGATAGATGCTCATTGAGATTAAGCAACCGTCGAGTAGCGCTGGCTCTTTACGTCATTCATCGCCTGAGCGAGAGTCTCTAACAAGGATAAGGTGTTTTCCCAGCTTAGGCATTCGTCAGTGATTGATAGGCCCGGTATCAGTGTATTTTTTCCTAATGTCTGATTACCTTGCTTGAGAAAACTTTCACACATTACTCCTGCGATACAGGTTTCTCCTGCCCGCAACTGTGTGGCGATATCGTTAGCAACTACTTGTTGATTGTGCGCTTTTTTCAGACTATTGCCGTGGCTGCAATCAATAATAAGGCGTGGATTAAGTGCATTCTCTTCCAGTTGTTTGGCAACGGAAATCACCGCATGGCTATGATAGTTAGGGACTTTCCCACCACGTAGAATCAGGTGTCCGTGTGGGTTACCATGAGACATGACTAAGTTTGGTTCACCTTGGGTTCCGGGGATTGCCATCACATGTTCTGTTTGCGCGGAATAAATGGCATCAATCGCAATGGTGACGTTGCCGTCGGTACCATTCTTAAATCCAACTGGACACGGTAGTGCTGACGCCATCTGACGATGAATTTGAGATTCGGTGGTGCGGGCTCCAATGGCTCCCCAGCAGATCAGATCGCACAGATAGGGATAGAGATGGGTATCGAGAAACTCGGTGGCGGTTGCTAATTCAAGGCTGATCACTTCACGTAGAAAAGCTCGCGCCATCGTAAGGCCTTTAACCATGTTGTGTGTGCCATTTAAATCAGGGTCAACAATGAAACCTTTCCAGCCAGTACGGGTACGTGGCTTTTCAAAATAGGTCCGCATCACAATCAACAGTTGGTCGGCATAACGGGCTTGTACCGCTGCAAGTTTATGAGCGTATTCTAAACCTTGCTGAGGATCGTGGATAGAGCAAGGGCCGACAATCACTAACAGCCTTGGATCTTGACCTTCTAGAATAGCGGCAATCTGGTTACGTTGTCGTTTGATAAACGCTCTTTGCTTCTCGTTCGTTGGGATATTGCTAAGTAGCGCTTCCACAAAGGGCAATTGGCCAATGGTAGTAGAGCGTATGACGTTGTCGAAAATTTCCATGAATATTCCTCAAGCTGACTTTGTGTCTGGAAGGGATGGTTGTTTATAGGTGTGTAAATGATAATTATTATCAAAAGAGATCTGGTGATTATCAGCACTGCTTGATTTTGTTGTCAAGCATTCAATTTTTAAATGCAAATGATAACTATTGTCATTTTTGTGTTTTGTCTGTAACAATAATAGCCAGTCAATAAAATACAACCGAGGCGTAAAGAAATGACCATGCATGACATGACAACGTTACAGGCAGCCTATTGGATTGGTCGGCAACCTACTAGCTCATTAACTGGTGATGCCGCTCATCTTTATGTTGAATTTGAAGGTCGTGAAATCGACACGGTTCGTTTAACACAGGCGGTACACGCCGTGTTTTGTCAACATGAGATGTTAAGGCTTACGGTTTCTGAACAGGGCCAGTGGCGAGTTAGCGATCTGTCTGATTGGCATCAATTGTTTTTAATCGATTGGCGAGAAAAAAATGCGGCCGAATGTGAAAGAGATGGCGCTGCACTACGTAAGCAAAAAATGCATCAGAAACTCGCGCTTAATCAAGGACAAGGGGCAGAATTTACCTTAACACTTCTGCCTGACAACGGTTTTCGTTTGCATGTTGATATCGACATGATTGCTGCAGATGCACCCAGTTTTCGTATTATTATTGAAGATTTAGTTCGTGCGTATCATGGACCATTCCCGCAAGAGAAGCCCCCCTCATTTTCAGGCTATCTGACTCAGTCTGTGACGGATGATCAGCAAGCACTCATTGCCCGTGACCGACGATATTGGCAAGGAGTATTAGATGACATTGCGCCCGCGCCTCAGCTACCCGAGCACAAAGCGGCTGACTCTCAGCCATTCCTGCATACCGAGCGGTTAGCCGCACAGTTAGATGCCTCGCAACGGGAAAAATTAGCCGCGTTGGCAACTCACCACCATATCAGTTTAACGGATCTATCATTAAGCCTGTTTAACCTAGTGTTAGCCAATGCACTGAATCAGCCTTCATTGCGTATCAATGTGCCGCTTTTTGTACGCCCACAAACGTTTTGTCATACCGTTGGTGATTTTGCCAACCTGACATTATTCAGTGCCCATTGTTCGTCAACGGCGTCGATTTTGACACACTGTCAACAAACGCAGCATCAACTCATCGCCTGTCTTGAACATCGACATTATAGTGGTGTGAACGTGATGCGCGATCTTTCTCGTCGGCAAGGTTGTCTACAAACTTCACCGGTGGTGTTTACTTCGGGTTGGAATCTCGGTGGTGATCTGTATTCCGCTCAAGTGCATGACACCTTAGGAGACATGATATGGGCTAGCTCTCAGGGGGCGCATGTTTTGCTCGATGCTCAAATTGTACCGTACAACAGTGGTGTGCTGATTAATTGGGATGTTCGCGTTGATAGCGTTCCGTTAGCGTTTTATCGTGCTCTGTTCGAGCGTTATGTTGACTTGCTAAGTGATATTGCAGAGTATCCAGAGACGCTGTTACAACCTTATGCCGTTAAGCCAACCATCTCTCCTGCCAAAGAAAAACGCCATAGTGAGCAACCACTGACTCGATTACAACAGGCTTATTTAGTTGGCCGTAGTGAACACTTAGCATTGGGCGGGGTCGCTATGCAGGATTTTAGAGTTTATCGTGGTGAGGTCGATCTTGCACAGTTGCAAACCCGTCTGGCTTCGATGGTACATACCCTTCCAGTGCTACGAACGCGTATCGATGAGAGTGCTTTAACTCAGTGGGTGAGTGACGAGGCGTTGGTGAATTTAACCCACTGTGATTGGCGAGATCTAAGCCGAACACAGGCGCGACAGAAGGCGGGTCAACTGCTCGAACAGGTGTCGCATTATCGACATGATTTATCCTTATCACCGTGGAAAGTCTGGGTCGTGTCACTGCCAAAAGAGACGGAGGATGTTGAGGGTTGTACCGCTTTTAGTCATATGGTGTTGACGAGTTTTGATGCACTGATTTCGGATGGACACTCCATTTCTTATATACTTGCTCGTATGTTAGAGGTCACACCTCAACCTCTCATAGTGCCTACCGTTTTGATGGCGGGAAATCCCAGTGATGAGCAACGCGGTATTGCTCAAGATTACTGGCAAAAGAAACTCTCTCATGTCACAGAGCCTATGGCATTACCTTGGCGTCAGCCCCTTAATACCATTTATCAGCCCAGCTATGCGAGAGAAACGATCACGCTGAGTCGAGAAGAGGCGCGGGCTCTGTTTAAACTGGCCGCTCAGGCTCGGCTGTTTCCAAATAGCTTATTGACCACACTGGTGATGCAGACGGTCGCGGTTTGGTGCCCGCAGAGCGCATTGTGTATCGGTTTGCCCGTTTCGCCATTTCAAACTGGTCAATTGAGTAACCAATCCAGCTTTTTAGTACTTAACTACTCTCTTGAATCACAAGATTTTCAACATCAAGCGCTGGGCGTGCAGCGAGATATTGCTGAAGGGATGGCGCATCTTGCGTTCTCTGGCGTTGACCTTAACCGTTTGTTGTTGAGCCAACTGCCATCCCAGACGATTCCTCTGCCTATTGTGGTGACCAATGGACTGGGGTGGGAAACGTTACCTGAACATCATTCTATCCAAGAATATGACGGTTTAACGCAAACACCACAGATAGCGATCGATTTTCGTTTCACTTACGATGCACAGAAAAATCTGCACATGAGTGCCGATTATGTCACACAGGCGCTGGGAGTGGAGCAAGTTCGGGTTTGGCTTGAAAGCTGGAAACGTGCAGCTCTGGGGATGATCGCTCGCCAGAGCTTACAGTGGTATGGCCGTGAAGCGCTGGATTTAAGCCACTATCGTTTCAATGATACGCAGCCGACGACTGCGCCTTTTCCTTTTCTTGTGACGTTAGCTGAACGCTTGTTTGGGCAGCCACAAGATCGTACCGCGCTGATTTGTAAAGAGCGGTGTTGGAGTTATCGACAGCTCGGACAACACGTGTCGGGAATCATCGCTCAGTTACACGCCAGAGGGATGAAATCCGGTGATGTTGTGGCGATTTGTTTGCCACGTAGTGCAGAACACGTGATGGTTACATTAAGTTGCGCATTAGCAGGCCTCGTTTGGGTACCGATTGATGCCGCGAGCCCACCGGAGCGTAAAGCTTATCTATTGGCTCACTGCCAACCTTCTTTGGTGGTGACGATAGACAAGACACTCGAATTTAAAGGGCGGAGCCATAGCGTCGCACTGAATGAACTGATGCAACCGGCGCAACAAAGAGCAAACTTGCCAGATGAACAGACCTTGAGCAGACGCAGCCATAGTGAGGATCCGGCCTATTATCTCTACACATCAGGTACGACAGGTCAGCCTAAATGTGTGGTGCTAACCAATAAAGCGACATCCAATGTGTTGTATCAGACGCTGGCTAAATGGCAGGTGAATGAGAGTGATGTATTAATGTCAGTGACACCGTTTCATCATGATATGTCTGTTTTTGATGTGCTGGGTTCATTATGCGCCGGAGCATCGCTGGTCATTCCTCCGCCTCAAGCAGAAAAAGATGCCTTGCAATGGAATGAGTTAGTGGATCGTCACCGGGTCACACTCTGGTGCTCGGTTCCTGCTATTTTGGAAATGTTATTGGCGTGTCAGTCTGAGTTTCAAGGAAAATCGCTGCGCTTGATAGCGCAGGGGGGGGATTACATCAAACCGCAGACCATTAAAACACTGCGTGAACGTTTACCCTCCGCACGACTATTCTCACTGGGTGGGCCGACCGAAACCACGATTTGGAGCATTTGGCATGAACTGGTTGATGAGGATATCAATCTGATTCCCTATGGTGAGCCGCTACCCGGGAATCAGTACTACCTCATTAATCAAGCACATCAACACTGCCCTCAGGGCGTGATCGGTCGAATAGTGACTTCCGGTGTTAACTTATCTCTTGGTTATCTAATGGATGGAGAGCTTGCTCAGCATGATTTTATAGAGATAACGACACCCGAAGGAGAGCGGGTTCGAGCCTTTAAAACGGGGGATTTGGGTTACTATCGAGACGATGGTCGCCTTATTTTTTCAGGAAGAGTCAATGGGTATGTCAAAGTAAGAGGAATACGAATTTCACTACCAGATGTGGAAAAAGTGTTGCTCAATGCCACCAAAGTTCGGGATTTAGCAGTGATTGATTATGTGGATTCATTCACGGGGGATACGGAGTTAGCCCTGTTTTATGTCAGTGAGAGAGAGGCTTTCAGTGTCACTCAGTGGCGAGAAATGATTCATCACTGTTTACCTGCATCCCATATGCCACAGCGTTTTATTGCGCTTGAGCATTTTCCCTTGTCGGCAAATGGAAAAAAAGACAAGCGTGCTTTGCTTGCCCAGTTGGCGTTACTAAAGGATCAACGCTTGGAGGAGGCGGTAGAAGAAGAACGGTATCAGAGGCGCCGAGACGCACGCTTAGCCAGTAAAACGCAACCGTGGCAAGTGATCCTTGATGTTTATCAGCAGGTGTTGGGGGAGCGGGCAACGACATTGACCGAGCATTCCGCATTTATTCAAGCGGGGCTGCGGCCTTCACATATCAAAAGCATTGCGACACAACTCAGTAAGATGTTTAACAAGCCCGTGGATGCTCGCTTACTACTCAACTGTAAAAATGTAGAGCAAGTGTCAAAATTACTTGAGAGCAGTTAAACCGGGCATACTCGGTGTACGGGTTAGCAGGGGGCGTCAGTATTTTGATTTCAAATATCATCCTGATCGTTTTTTTGATAAAGTGCACGGCGGGTGTTGCTGAGTTGGGAAAGTGAAATGAAGTTACTGTACTGGTTGAATGAATGGGGCTCTCTTCCTCAACCAGAGCAGCAAGACCGCCTACCATTAGCTGGACATAGCCTTATTGACGATGTGTTTGTTCGGTATGAGTTGGTGGATGTCACTAAGCCATTATTGTTTACTTTCTCCCCTTCTGGTACCAATGTGCAGGAGCAAGAGCTACACCCGCATTTTGCCCCTTGGGGCTATCATTTCGCTCAACAACAAAACATCAATATTATTGCCTTTCAACATCTTGGGGTAACCAATTGGTTTCGTAGCCCGGCTTTGATCGCTTTTCTTGAACCGTTATCGATGTTGTTGACTCCTTTCCAATGCCGTTTGGGTTATGGCTGGAGCCGAGGCGGTTTTGCTATTAGCGCATTTGCTCGCTTGCTTCAGCTTGATCATGTCCTGCTGTTTTACCCCGTCAGCACTAAAAATAAAATGCTGGTGCCGTGGGATGATCGACCGAGTACCGATATTGCTCAACAGTTTGATTGGGAAGGGGACTATCATGATAAGGATCTTGGTCATGCCCAAGGTTATATTGTTTATGACCCTACCGATGATATCGATAGACTTCATGCCAAACGTTACCCAGAGTTGACCCATTTTCAGGTGGTTGGGATGGGACATGGCCTATATTCCCACGATTTTAATCAGTTAGATTTTTATAACCAAGTGGCTGAACAATTTATCCATCATCAAAAGATAGATATTGCTGATTTTCACGAGCAAGCCAAGCACTGGTTTTTAAAAGAGGATTGATAGCGCCCCATTAGGGGATACGGCACACGAAAAATGAGATTTTTAATACCATTGCTTAATGCAATTTAGATGGAGGATAAATGAAGTTACTGTATTGGCTGGATGAATGGTTGTCTCTTTCCAAAGACGATCAACAGGCCAAGTTACCGATGTCTGGTGAGGATTTACTTGACGATATTTTCGTTAAATATGAATTTGTGGATCTCAATAAACCCCTACTATTCACCTTCTCACCCGCGGGCACCAACTTACAGGAACAAGACTTACATTCAGATTTTTCGCCTTGGGGTTATCGTCTTGCCCAAAAGCAGAACGTGAATATTATTGCCTTTCAGCACTTAGGTAAAAGTAACTGGTTTCGTAGCCGTAACTTAATTGTCTTCCTAGAGCAATTATCAACCTTGCTGACGCCTTTTGAATGTCGTTTGGGGTACGGACTGAGCCGAGGCGGTTTTGCCGTTGGCGCTTTTGCTAATTTGCTGAAATTAAATCAAGTATTGCTATTTTATCCCGTGAGCACCAAAAACAAAAGGTTAGTACCATGGGATACTCGTTCGAGCACCGAGATTGCTCAACAGTTTGATTGGGAAGGAGATTACCACGACTTAGATCTGGGAAGCGCCAAAGGCTATATCATTTATGACCCGACCAATAAAATCGATCAACGCCATGCGAAGCGTTATCCTGAGCTGACCCATCTAAGAGTTTTTGGCATGGGCCATGGTACTCACGCCACCTATCTTAATAAATTCGGTTTTTATAAACAGGTGGCGATCGATTTTATTTGCCATCAGCATATCGATATTGCCCACTTTCGGCATCAAACTAAAACCCTGCGCTTTAAAGAGGACTATTACCAGCGTCTTAACAAAGCGAACGCCAATTCCTCTCATCGTCTGGGTTTGCTGAGTAAAGCTCACAATATGCTTATTGCTGAGAAAAAAGAGCATGTGAAGGAACATCAGACAACCATTGATATTCAACCATTAGTGGATATTGCGGTGAAGCATCAACAAGACAACCCTGAAGATGCCGTACAGCTATTGGAAATTGCCCAGCAAATCGTCCCTGACAATCCCTTCATTGAGTACAAGCTACAGCAATTGCTATAAGCAGAAGGTAACTGAAGCGCCTGATAGCGCTTCTAATACTTTACTCCTGTGGCTCTTCGATAGCTTGGTAGAGTTTTGCGATTGGCTGATCGAGAGCGTCTTCATCCAGCACTAAATTCATAAAGATCATCACACGTTGTCTATGTTGTTCAAATTCTTCTGCTGGATGCGTTTGTGAATCTGCATCTAAGCTGAGTACCAAGCCATCCGCATTCGTTTGCCCTCGAAAAGTGAGGTTAAAACCGTCCGCTGGACCGCTGGTGATGACGTGGTGTTTTACCTGACAACCCATGAATTTTGGCGGATCAAAGGGTAACACATTGACAAAAGGCGAGAAGAAGTAGCGGCTATTTTCTGTTACGCCTTGATCGCGGGCTATCTGTTCGACACGATAACGTCCATGCGTGTAGAGCTGGCGTAATGTTGTGCTGGTTTGGGTCAGATATTCTCGTAACGTGATGTGAGTATCTACCTCGAGAAATAACGGAAAAATATTAACCAGCAGTGCTGGCATATAGGCCCCAATGCTACCCCAGCGGCTCATAAATGGAATCCAAAGTGGCATGGTATTGTGAGCACCCATATATGTTTTAGCAAGATAGCGGTGCAAGTAAAGGCCAGATAAGGTCACCAGCAAATCAGGCCATCCGATGCCAACGTTCTGTGCAAGTCGACGGATATGGTCACTCATCGTAGCGGTTAATTCATGTGCAGCATGGAGGGTTTCACCCTCACTGTCCTCTTCTTTATTGAGGATGGTGAGCTGGGTTGAATGAGTAAGGTATTCTTGCCAGAATATTTTATCTTGCTGGCAGCGTTGGCTTGATTGATAGCGTTGTTCTTCACTCAGAAAATCCGCAAAGGCGTTGAAAGGTTTACCGAGTTCGGTTCGTTCAACATAGTGTTGATAGAGCGTAGCGCAGCGTTGTTCAAACAACGTCATACCAAAGCCATCCATAATGATGTGATGTGCTCGAATGTACCATAGATAGTGATCATCACTGAGTTTCAGTAACCACTGAACGGAGAGTGGATCGTGGAGTAAATTTAAGCGCGCATTAACATCGTCTTCCATCCATTTTTTGGCTTGCTCGAAAGGCTTGTCGTAGCGGCGTAAATCTTTCACTTCAACTTGAGGGATGCGGTTTGGATCATGAGCCTGAAGTGGCGTTTTCCCATCCTCATTCAGTTTAAACCGCAGGGCGAGTACATCTGTTTCTTTGGCGGTTTGTGTTATGGCCTTACATAGCGCGATTTCATTGATGGTTCCTTTGAGCTCGATAAAGTGTGCGACGGTAGAAAGAGGATCATCGGGATGAAGTGAAAACTCTTCCCAAAAATCGAGCTGGGGCAGAGTAAGCGGCATCCAACGTAGAGTTAACCCATTAACTGACATGTAAAAACCTTGAATTATAACTGTGATAAGAGAGGTGGTAGCAACAAAGCAAGTACCGATTCAAGTGCTATTGTTGTGACGTCTCTTGTTTCAGGCGAGTTCGACATCGAAGCAAGAGGTCACAGCGAAACAAGTTTAGCTTTATTTTTGCTAATGGCAATCATTATCATTTGCATAAATATCAGAATTTGACACAATCAGACGTAAGAGGTTTATGCCGCTTGGTTTCATACCATAAGGAACTTAATGATCATTAATGCGATTAAAACATTAGTATTCATCACCTTGCTGATGAGTTACCCCACTCAGGCACAGGATTGGCCTCGGGTATTTCATAATGCCGATGGTTCGACGACAACGTTGATGGCACCTGCAAAACGTATTCTTTCTACGTCGGTGTCTATCACAGGGACGCTACTTGCCGTGGATGCCCCGGTAGTGGCGAGTGCCACCACCAGCAATGGCCACTATTTTGCCCAGTGGCAAGCGGTGGCAGAGAAAAAAGGGGTAGAGCCTCTTTGGCCAGCAGGCAGTGTGGATCTTGAGATGGTTTACGCTTATGAACCGGATTTGATTATTGTATCGCTCAGTGGTGCTGACTCAGCATTGGGGCAGTTGGCGGTGTTGCGCCAAGTTGCCCCGACGGTGGTGCTCGATTACGGCGGTCAGAACTGGCAGCAACTAGCAGAGAAAATCGGTGAAGTTGCGGGTATTGAACAGAAAGTTGCGGCTAAAATTAGCCAGTTTGATGATTTCATTGACAAGACTCGTTCGACGCTTACCCTGCCCAAAGGACAGGTGAACATCATTAGCTACCATGGCCCCGGTGTGACGAATCCGATTGCTACAGCGAATGGTTCACATGGAATGTTACTTAAATCATTGGGGTTTGATGTTGAAGAGCCGAATCCTGCTTGGCAGACAGGATCCGGTCAGTTGAATGATTTTGTACGCTCACACTATGAACACCTCATAGAAATGACCGCTTCGACCACGTTTTTACTGAACGCGACTGATGCCCAAGTGCCCCCATTTTTACATGACCCTGTGCTAGCGAATTTACCGTCAGTCAAAGCCAATCAGGTCTATGGACTTGGGGCTAATTCGTTTCGGATTGATTATTTCAGTGCTCACGAAGTGATCGATAAAATTCGGGCTCGTTTTGGGAACTAAGACTACACAATGACAAGATTAATGGTTGAGCATAGGGTGGTGGTTAGACAAAACCAGAGTAAGAGATGGGGCATTGTAGGGTTACTCTTTTTGTTACTCAGTTGTGCTTGCCTAAGTGTATTTATTGGTACACGTTTTGTTGCACCATCGGTGACCTGGCAGGCCATTACGGCATTTGATCCTAGCAGTAGTGAACACCTATTGGTGCACTATCTTAGAATTCCACGCACTCTTCTGGCTATGGTGGTTGGCGGTGCACTGGGTGTGGCGGGCGCTATGATGCAGGCGCTGACGCGAAATCCGTTGGCCGACCCGGGCATTCTTGGCGTTAACGCTGGGGCAACCGTTGCGATTGTCAGTGCGATTGCACTGTTTGGTATTACCGATGTGTTTGGTTATATGTGGTTTGGTTTGGTGGGGGCCACCATGGCCGGGGGCGCGGTGTATCTGCTAGCAGGGCTGCGCCGCGGCATTAATCCTGTGCGAGTGGTACTGGCGGGTTCGGCTTTATCCGTGGTCTTGCTTGCTTTAACTCACATCATTACTGTCAATAGCGATCAGGAAGTGTTTAATCAGTTTCGCCATTGGGCGGTCGGCTCACTGCAAGGGCGAGGATACGATGTACTGTGGCCCGTTTCATTGCTGGTGGCCGTGGGGCTCGCACTTTCCATGGCGCTTCGCCAAGCGCTCAATACCGTTTCTTTGGGGCAAGATTTGGGTGAAGCTTTGGGGGTTAATCCTCAGCGAATCTGGTTATTGGCATCCAGCGTGATTGTGGTGCTATCGGGAGCGGCAACCTCTGCCGCGGGGCCACTCAGTTTTGTGGGGTTGACAGCACCGCATTTAGCGCGTTTTTGGGTCGGTCCAGATCATCGCTGGCTGCTGCCGTATTCGATGTTGATTGCGTCGTTATTGACGGTCATCGCCGATATTCTTGGCCGCGTGATCGGTTATCCGGATGAAATCAGTGTCGGTATCATGATCGCGTTAATTGGTGGGCCATTCTTTGTGGTTCTGGTTCGCAAATGGAAGATAGCACAGTTATGAGTCGTTTTTCTCAACCGGTTTATCAAGTCTGGCGCCGAGGCGAATTATCCGTGCGCTATTCTGTGGTTTCTATACGTTGGTTATTGCTGTTAACACTATTGGTCGTGCTGCTGGCGGCGTATGCATTGACAATAGGACGCTACACCATCTCGATGCCGGACTTATGGCAGGTTATTATCGGACAGGGTAGTTCAGTTCAAGAACGTATTGTTTGGAATATTCGCTTGCCGCGCATTGTGACTGCGGTGTTTGTCGGCGCGGCACTGGGCGTCTCGGGTGGAATTTTTCAGTCTGTATCACGCAATGCGCTCGGCTCGCCAGATGTGATTGGTTTTACTACCGGAGCTGCGACCGGAGCGATTGCACAAATCGTGTTGTTTGAACAAGGGCCGGTGCAGGTCGCGTTGGCGGCGATTGTTGGCGGTATGGTGACTGCCGTTGCGGTGTATCTACTCTCACGCAAAGCGGGTGTGGTTGGCGGTTATCGTTTGATCCTCACCGGGATAGGTATTGGCTCTGTATTGAGCGCGCTCAATGGGTTGATGTTAGTAAAAGGCAATATCGATAATGCGGTTACTGCCAATCTATGGTTGGCAGGGTCGTTACACGCTCGTACATGGCTACATGCGATTCCCGTGATGGTCGGAACGCTGCTACTGGTTCCCGTTGTGATGTTGTTGGCTAAGCCATTGGCAATGATAGAAATGGGGGACGATTTAGCCATTCAGTTAGGGATTCGGGTCGAGCATATCCGTCTTGTCATGTTATTGATGGCCGTGGTACTGGCCGCTATTGCGACCGGTTCTGCTGGGCCCATTGCATTTATTGCTTTGGCTGCACCGCAGCTGATCAGCCGCCTGTTACGAGTCTCGCAGCTGCCAGTGTATGGTTGTGCGGTAATGGGGGCTCTGTTGATGGTCGTGGCGGATCTGATCACCCAACTGCAACCGCTCAATCTGACGCTGCCGATTGGCCGCATGACAGGTATTGTGGGCGGTTTTTATCTTCTTTGGCTGCTGACTCGTACACCGCGTTTGTGAAAAATCGCTACGAAACGTTATGCCCATTTCCTTTTATGCTCGACGAATATGCTTGGATGTCCTTCTCTCAATAACAGTAAATAAAAATCATTACTAAATGTAAATGATAACTCTTTACATTTAAACCTCTCAGTTCTAAAGTGGTTCATCAATACTATTTGTAATGTAACCAAACCGATTCATTCATGTCGTCGATTTGCTGTTTTGGCATGCAGTGGGTTAGCTCTGCCTAGCAAACTCAACGTGAGCGTATGACGTTTATACTGATGAAAGGAGAAAAAAATGACAGGATCCCCTCGAATTCGACAAAACAAGCTATCGACAGCCCCAAAGGCTAAGGCTTGTATTTTGTCGAGTATAGTGATGGCTTTATGCCATGCTCCATTGGCGATGGCGGAAGCAGAAGAGGGAGCCAGTACCTCTGCGGTTTCGATGTCGACCATTACGGTGTATGGAGAAAAAACGACGCGTTCAATGCAAGAAACCAGTGCGAGTGTAACGGTGTTTGATGAGGGCAAAATAGATTCTATGCCCAATGCGACCAATGTAACGGATCTCCTACAAAGCACACCCAATATTGTCGATGTGGGGGTCAGGAACGATGTACCAGCGATTCGTGGTATTGATGGTTCGGGTGCTGCACGAGGCGCAAACGCCTTCCTCAACGGGACTCGTCCACGTTTGAACGTGTCACTGGATGGTCGATCACTGACTTACAACGAATTGGCCTTTGGTCCACAATCTCTTTGGGACCTGAAACAAGTGGAAGTTTATCGTGGCCCACAGAGCTATATTCAGGGGCGTAATGCGATGGCTGGCGCGGTCGTTTTACAATCGAAAGATCCTACTT
>JTFO01001858.1_pt1 | contig 19248 bp, 20 predicted proteins | sample 235411 | NCBI WGS metagenome assembly JTFO01 (sample SAMN03067590, study PRJNA260953) | activated sludge metagenome | biome: Sludge; feature: Wastewater; isolation source: CETP activated sludge from laboratory augmented bioreactor treating... | place: India:Gujarat | collected 2013-04
GATGTTAAAGCAACAAAAAAACCGCCAGAATGGAGTCATTAACCCCATTCCGCAGATTGCGAACAACGAGGTATGAACCATGTCGAAGAAAGTTCCTTTATATATTGATGGTGAATTTGTGCAATCACAAAGTAGCCAGTGGATTGATGTCACTAACCCAGCCACGCAGGAAGTAATAGCTCAAGTACCTTGCGCAACCCAAACTGAGATGGCTCAGGCTGTGGCCAGTGCCCAACAAGCTTTTCTAACGTGGAAAGAAGTTGCCGTGTCTGAGCGGGCCCGGGTGATGATGCGCTATCAGGCGTTACTGAAAGAACATCATGATGAAATTGCAGAGATTTTAGCAAGTGAAACAGGTAAAACCTTTGAAGATGCTAAAGGCGATGTGTGGCGAGGCATCGAAGTGGTTGAGCATGCAGCTAATATTCCATCGTTGCTGATGGGAGAGACCGTAGAAAATGTCGCACGCGGTATTGATACTTATAGTTTTACCCAACCTTTAGGGGTGTGTGCAGGTATCACGCCGTTTAACTTCCCAGCAATGATTCCGTTATGGATGTTTCCGTTAGCTATCGCTTGTGGTAACACGTTTATTTTGAAGCCATCTGAGCAAGATCCGTTAACCCCAACCCGACTTGTTGAATTGTTTGAGCAAGCTGGCGCTCCAAAAGGCGTATTGCAAGTTATCCATGGTGGTAAGGAGCAAGTAGATTTCTTACTTGATGAGCCGGCGGTGAAAGCTATTTCATTTGTAGGGTCGGTTGCTGTAGGACAGTATATCTATCGCCGTGGTACTGAAAACATGAAGCGCGTGCAGGCCTTTGCCGGTGCCAAAAATCACTGCGTGATTATGCCTGATGCTAATAAATCACAAGTGATTAGTAACCTTGTAGGAGCCTCAGTGGGCGCAGCCGGACAACGCTGCATGGCTATCTCGGTGGCTGTCTTTGTAGGTTCTGCACGTGAGTGGATACCTGAAATTGCGGCTGAGTTAGCTAAAGTTAAACCCGGCGGTTGGGATGATCCAGATGCCGCTTATGGTCCGTTAATTAGCCCACAAGCGAAGCAGCGAGTAGAAAACTTCATTACCCAAGGGGTGAATGAAGGCGCCGAATTATTGGTTGATGGACGTAACTGTGACGTTGCTGGTTATCCACATGGTAACTGGGTAGGGCCAACGATGTTTGGCAAAGTCACCACGGACATGGAAATCTATAAGAACGAAATTTTTGGTCCGGTATTATGTGCAACGGAAGTAGACAGCTTGGATGAAGCTTTAGCTATGGTCAATGCCAACCCATACGGTAATGGAACGTCAATCTTTACCGCCAGTGGTGCCGCAGCGCGTAAATATCAACACAATGTTGAAGTAGGGCAAGTAGGTATTAATATTCCAATTCCAGTGCCATTACCCTTCTTCTCGTTTACTGGTTGGAAAGGCTCGTTCTTCGGTGATTTGCACGCTTATGGTAAACAGGGTGTGCGCTTCTATAGCGAAACTAAAACCATTACGGCGCGCTGGTTTGAGAGCGATATCGCCGACGTGAGTGGCCCCAATATGACGATTAACTTGAAGTAACAGGACAACGCCATGAATTTTAATTTAACCGACGATCAACAAGCTTTCGTTGATACGGCTAAAGCTTTTGCAGAAAAAGAGTTAGCACCTTATGCAGCGCAGTGGGATGAAGAATCCCACTTTCCTGTTGAGGTTTTTCGTAAGGCCGGCGAGATGGGTTTCATGGGCATGTATACCCCAGAAGCAGCCGGTGGTTTTGGCATGAGTCGGTTAGACTCTGCGTTAATTTTCGAACAACTAAGCATGGGCTGTACTGCAACTACGGCCATGATGACCATTCACAATATGGTGACATGGATGATCGGCTCTTTTGCACAACCTGAAGTGATTGAGCAATGGGTACCGGAACTGGTGATGGGCCATAAGCTGGGTTCTTATTGTTTGACAGAACCAGGTGCCGGCTCTGATGCCGCAAGTTTACGCACAACTGCCAAAAAAGACGGTGATGAATACGTTCTCAACGGTTCAAAAATGTTCATTTCTGGTGCTGGTAGCACGGATGTGTTGGTGGTGATGGCGCGTACTGGCGAAGCTGGGCCCAAAGGTATCTCGGCTTTTGTAGTACCAGCCGATGCAGCAGGTATAAGCTACGGTAAAAAAGAAGCCAAAATGGGATGGAATGCCCAGCCTACGCGTCTTGTTAGTTTTGAGGATGTACGGATCCCGGCGGCGAATTTGCTCGGCGCTGAGGGTGAAGGCTTCAAGTTTGCCATGATGGGGCTAGATGGTGGTCGTATCAATATCGCGGTATGTTCAGTGGGTACTGCCCAAGCGGCGTTAAATACGGCGACAGCCTACATGCATGAACGCACTCAGTTTGGTAAAGAGCTTGGACATTTTCAGGCGCTCCAGTTTAAGTTAGCGGATATGGCTACTGAATTAGTAGCCGCTCGACAAATGGTGCGTTTGGCAGCCTTTAAAGTTGATGCTAATGATGCTGATAAAACGACCTATTGTGCGATGGCTAAGCGCTTTGCCACGGATGTTGGCTTCCAGGTTTGTAACGAAGCTCTGCAAATTCATGGTGGCTATGGCTACATTAAAGAATACCCATTAGAGCGGCATGTCAGGGATGTACGGGTGCATCAGATTCTTGAAGGTACCAATGAAATTATGCGAGTGATCATTGCTCGACGATTATTAGCCGATCTAGACCGAGCCATCCTTTAAGGGTGGCTTTGTTGTCTTAGAGGAGAGTGACATGAATTCAGTTGTCTTATTCGAGACGTTACCAGGACAAAACGGCAAGTCTATTGGCGTTGCGACATTAAATTCAGAAAAATCATTAAATGCGCTTAGCTTAGCGATGATTCAGTTGTTAATGCCACAACTCCAGCAGTGGGCTGACGATGATAGCATCGCTTGTGTGGTCTTACAGGGGGCCGGTGATAAAGCCTTTTGTGCCGGTGGCGACATCGTTGCAATGTATCATGCGATGCAGGCGAGTCCTGGAGTTTTGGTTGATGAAATTGCTGATTTCTTTAGTCAAGAATACCGTTTAGATTATGCTTTGCATACCTTCCCTAAGCCGCTTGTAGTATGGGGACACGGTATTGTCATGGGTGGTGGTATGGGGCTGATGAATGGTGCGAGCCATCGTATTGTAACCGAACGGTCGTTGTTGGCGATGCCAGAGGTCACCATCGGTCTTTATCCAGATGTGGGTGCCACACACTTTTTAAATCAGATGCCAGCGGGCTGTGGTTTGTTTTTGGGGCTGACAGGCGCACACATGAATGCGACCGATGCTCTTTATTTAAATTTAGCGGATCATTTTATTGCTAGTGAGCATTATCCGCAGGTATTGACGCAATTACAGAGCATAAAGTGGGGTGACACCGCTGCTTTAAATCAGCAAAAAGTCACCGATGTGCTCTCTCAATTAGCCAAAGCTGCTGCGGCGTTGCGCCCAGCCGGACAGGTTGAAAAGCATCAGTTGCATTTGCAAAAGCTAACCCAAGGGAATGATATAGCCGCCATTGTGGCTGCTATTTTGGCTGATAACAACGACGATAAGTGGTTAACCCGGGCGCGTCAAAATTTAGCAGCGGGTTGTCCGATGACCGCCCATTTAGTATGGAATCAGTTGCAGCATGGGGTTGATTTAAGCTTAGCTGATTGCTTCCGTCTCGAGTTAACCTTGTCGGTGCGGTGTGCCTTACAAGGTGATTTTGCCGAAGGCATTCGAGCTCTATTAATCGATAAAGATAAGCAGCCAAAATGGCGCCATGCAAGTGTTGCAGACGTGCCTGCTGAAGCAGTTGATGAGATGTTTACTGCGCCATGGCAAGGCCATCCGCATCCGTTGGCAGATCTTGGTTAATTAAGATAAAAATGATAAGAACGAGGTTGTTATGGCAACAGTAGGATTTATTGGTTTAGGCAATATGGGTGGCCCGATGGCTGCCAATCTAGTGAAGGGTGGCCATCAGGTTACTGTCTTTGATTTATCAGCAGCAGCTTTAACTGCAGCGGCCGCAGCCGGTTGTGCAACGGCTAGCAGTGCAAGCCAAGCCGCAGAGCAGGCTGAGTTTGTGATTACTATGCTGCCTGCAGACGCTCATGTAAAAGGCGTTTATTTAGGCGAGCAAGGCTTAATTAACCAGTTACCGGCAAATACGTTAGTTATTGATTGTAGTACTATTAGTTCTGCGACTGCGGTAGAAGTTGGAACTGCGCTTCAGCAGCGCGGTATCGAATTTATTGATGCTCCCGTATCTGGTGGCGTAGGCGGTGCTAAAGCCGGCACCCTGACCTTTATTTGTGGTGGTAGTGAAGCAGCAGTGACACGTGCGCAGGCAGTTTTACAGCCGATGGGTAAAAATATTTTTCGAGCTGGTGAACTAGGCGCCGGACAGATTGCCAAGATCTGTAACAATATGCTGCTGTCAGTTTTAATGGTAGGTACCTCAGAAGCGCTACAATTGGGCATTGCACACGGTTTGGATGCCGCGGTTCTCTCCGAAATCATGTCGAAGAGCTCCGGCAGTAACTGGACTTTAGATGTATATAATCCATGCCCCGGAGTGATGGATAATGTGCCTTCTAGTCATGATTATCAGGGTGGCTTCTTAGTAGACTTGATGAGTAAAGACCTAGGTTTGGCGCAACAAGCTGCACTAGCCAGTGGTGCTGCTACGCCGATGGGTGCCTTAACCCATAATTTATATCGTAGCTGGTCTCAATTAGGCCACGGTCGTGAAGACTTCTCGAGTATCTTTAATTTTGTAAAAGCTAATAAAAAGTAATGGGAAAAGCATGAATATTTCTGCAAGTACAATTGTGATTACTGGAGGTGCCCAGGGGCTTGGGCGAGCTATGGCTGAGCATTTTGCGGCAGCTGGTGCCAAACTAGCGTTAATTGATATGAACGCTGAAACCTTGGCTGAAGCTTGTGAACTTTGCACCGCAAAAGGTGCGATGCAAGCGCAAGGCTATGTGGTTAACGTTACCGACGAAGCAGCTGTTGAACAAGTCTTCGAGCAGATTGTCGCAGACTTTGGCGAGCTGAATGTACTGATCAACAATGCAGGTATTTTACGCGATGGTATGTTGGTTAAGTGCAAAGATGGCGAAATTACCCACAAAATGCCACTGCAACAGTTTCAATCAGTGTTAGATGTCAATCTTACTGGTAGCTTCCTCTGTGGACGTGAAGCCGCTGCCCATATGGCAAAGGCCGGCAACGGTGGGGTTATCATTAATATTTCAAGTGTGGCACGCTCTGGCAATATTGGACAGACCAACTACGCTGCAACTAAAGCTGGCGTCGTGGCGATGACAGTTACTTGGGCTCGTGAATTAGGTCGCTTTGGCATTCGCTGTGGTGCTATCGCTCCTGGCTTTATTGAAACGCCAATGACGGCACAAATGAAACCAGAAGCTATTGAACGCGCTCTGAGTATGGTACCTTTGCGCCGCTGGGGTCAGCCAGATGAGATTGCTCACAGTGCGCGGTATATTATAGAGAATGACTTTTTTAGCGGTCGTGTGATAGAAATAGACGGCGGAGTCAGATTATAAACGAGAAAAAATGCGAAAATTACCCCCATTAAATGCTCTAAAAGCTTTTGAAGCTGCAGCTCGGCACTTGAGTTTTACCCGCGCTGCCGATGAATTGTTTGTTACTCAAGCTGCGGTGAGTCATCAGGTGAAAGCGCTTGAAGAGTTTCTGGGGGTGCAGCTTTTTCTTAGGCGTAATCGGGCGTTATTACTAACGCCCGAGGGCCAAACTTATTACTTAGAACTAAAAGAACTCTTTGATCATTTAGTCCAAGCTACAGAGCGGGTGAAGTTCGCTAGCCAAAGAGGCTCGCTAACGATCTCGTTGCCGCCAAGTTTTGCCATCCTCTGGTTCGTTCCTAGGTTAAGTCGTTTTCGTGAGGCTTATCCTGATATTGATGTTCGTATTCGGGCCGTGGATGAAGTTGATGGCAGCCTAACTGATGACGTGGACGTGGCGATTTACTATGGTGCTGGGAAATGGCCAGGCCTACGTGCTTATAAACTTCATAATGAATATTTAATTCCGGTTTGTTCGCCGCTATTACTCACCGGCACCAAGCCATTGCGTGAGCCGCGGGATCTGCTTAACCATACTCTCTTGCACGACGAGACTCGTAACGCGTGGAAAGACTGGTTTAAATTAGTGGGTATTGACAAGAACAAAGGCGACAACGGTCCGATCTTTAGTCATTCTAATTTAGCGTTAAAGGCTGCGGTTCATGGGCAAGGCATTGCTTTGGCTAACAATGTTCTGGTGAAGCCAGAGATAGATGCAGGCCATCTTATTCAAATTTTCCCGGAAGCCTTACCCCGACAGAAATCATTTTACTTAGTTTGTCGTGACTCTCAGGCAGAAGTAGGTAAAATCGCCACCTTCCGTAACTGGTTATTGCAAGTTGTCGAAGAAGAAGAGGATAGTTATGAATAAAGCGCAGCGAGTGGCCGTGCAGCGAGATAACCCGCATGGACACACCCGCATCGTTTTTGCTCATGGCGCAGGCGCCGGATTACAAAGTGATTTTATGCAATTTATGGCTCTAGGGCTGGCGTTGCAGGGCTTTGATGTGGTGCGCTTTAATTTCCCTTACTGGCAGCAGTTTATGGAGTCAGGGCGGCGTCGCCCCCCGAATCCTATGGCCGTGTTAGAGCATACAATGACGACAGTCATTGAACAGTTTGATGATGCTAAGCCATTGTTAGTGATGGGGAAATCGATGGGAGCACGAGTGGCCTTTCGAATCGCCGATCAGGTTGCAGCGAAACATGCTGTTGCCCTTGGCTTTCCGTTTCATCCAGTGGGTAAGCCGGACCAGTTACGAGTGACAGATTTAGCTAATCATTGTGCCAGCAATCTCATTGTGCAGGGAACGCGTGATAGCTTTGGCAAGCCAGACGAGGTTGCCGGCTATTCTTTACCCGACAATGTCCAGATGCGCTGGATTGATGGTGGTGACCATAGCTTTGAAGCAACTAAACGCAGTGGTCTGGTGCGTGAGCACATGTGGCAACAAGCCATTGATGCAATTATAGAGAGTATTTGAGGTTTTTCATGACAGGAATTGTGGCTTATTGTCGGCCCGGATTTGAGAACGATTGTGCTGCAGAGCTGCAAGATAAAACAGCGATGCTCGGTATCTATGGCTATTGCCAAACACAACCTCAGCAAGGTTATGTGCTGTATGTTTGCCAACCCGAAGAAGCAGATCATCTAGCTAAAAAATTAAACCTAAAAGAATTGATGTTCACTCGTCAGTTTTTTGTGGTGTTGGTGCAGTTAAACGAACTACCTATGCAAGATCGAGTCGGCGCTATTCAGGTGGCCTTGCTGGATGATGAACTGAGTGAAAAATTCCCAGGGGTAAAACCTGCGGGCGACATCCGAGTAGAAACGCCAGATACCAATGACGGCAAAGAACTATCTAAGTTTTGTCGTAAATTTACCGTGCCGTTGCGACAAGGATTACGCAAAATCGACTGGTTAACGGTTAAAGAAAGTGACCGCCGACCTACCTTGCACGCTTTCTTTTTAAGCAATCAGCAAGTACTTATAGGATATTCATACTCTTTTAATCAGTCGCCTTGGTTGATGGGAATTCCTCGATTACGCTCACCGAGCGATGCGCCGAGTCGTTCAACCCTCAAACTAGACGAAGCTTTTCAAGTTTTTGTGCCAGAGCATGAGCGTGAAGAGCGCATCAGCTCCGGAATGAATGCAGTTGATCTAGGCGCTTCACCTGGCGGCTGGACCTACCAATTGGTGCGGCGCGGAATGATGGTTCAGGCGGTTGATAATGGGCCGATGGCACCGAGCTTATTGGAAACGGGACAAGTAAAACATATTCAAGAAGATGGCTTTAAGTACCGTCCGAAAAAGAAGAATGTAACTTGGCTTGTTTGTGATATGGTCGAGAAACCTGCGCGAGTAGGTGAGTTGATGACCAGTTGGTTGATTGATGGTGACTGTAAAGAGACCATCTTCAATTTGAAGCTCCCGATGAAAAAGCGTTATGCCGCTGTTGCTGAATATCTGACACAGATAAAGCAAGCTTTGGTTGAGCAGGGCAGTGGTAAATTTGAACTACAAGCCAAACAACTGTACCACGATCGCGAAGAAGTGACGGTTCATATCCGTTGGCTATAACAGCTTAGTAAATAGGCTTTAGCAATAAAAAAGGCGAGGATAAGACCTCGCCTTTTTTGATCCTAAGCGAATGTGCTTACAGACGCTCAATAACTGCTTGAGTAAAGTCCGTAGTACCACCGTTACCGCCTAAATCACGGGTAGTGCGGTCACCACTTGCAATCACGTCGGTAACAGCCGCTAGAATGCGCTTCGCTTTATCTTGCATACCTAGGTATTCAAGCATTTGAATAGCCGCAAGAATAACAGAAGTAGGGTTAGCTAGGTTTTGGCCGGCAATATCTGGTGCTGAACCATGCACGGCTTCAAAAATAGCCGAGTTTTCGCCGATGTTGGCACCTGGTGCCATCCCTAAGCCACCCACTAAACCAGCACACAAATCAGACAAGATGTCGCCAAATAAATTGGTTGTTACAATCACGTCAAACTGCTCTGGGTTCATGACCAACTTCATACATACTGCATCAACAATCATCTCATCAGTTTGAATGTTTGGATATTGCGCCGCTACTTCGCGGGCAACTTTTAAAAACAAACCAGAGGTTGATTTCAAAATATTCGCTTTATGCACGATAGTGACTTTTTTGCGACCTTCGCGTTGTGCTAACTCATAGGCAAAGCGAACAATACGTTCGGCACCAGTACGAGTGATTTTACTCATAGCTTGGGCTTCGCTACCATCATCGCTTACGACCTGGCCAAGGCCCGAATACATGCCTTCGGTATTTTCACGAACCGTAATGATGTCGATATTCTCGTAGCGAGCTTTCGTGCCTTTAAATGAGATTACCGGACGAACATTAGCATACAGATTAAATTGCTTACGCAAGCTTACGTTAATGGATGTAAAGCCTTCACCGACGGGGGTCGTCAGTGGGCCTTTCAAGGTAGCCTTATTGCGAGCAATGGCATCAAGCGTTGCCTGTGGTAATAACTCGCCGGTCTTCTCTAAGGCCGCTAAGCCGGCATCAGCAAATTCATAGGTAAAGTCACAACCAGCTTGGTCGAGGATTTTCAGGGTTGCATCAATAATGTCGGGACCGATTCCATCGCCAGGAATCACAGTAATGGTGGTGCTCATTGGGGGTACCTTCTAAAAACTTTCGGTGAAACTTCTAAGACTAATACGCTTGACTAAATTGGCGGGCATTATAGCAGAAGTACTATTACACTGCGGTGGGGTATATCATTAAAACGATTGATACTCACTATAAGCGTCAGCTCCCCATGCGATTAAAGCATCGTCCTTGAATAATAACGGAGTACATTCGTCACGGGTGGTAATGCCATCTGATTTAACGTGATGAGTTCGGTAAAAGAGTACCAAGACTTCGCCATCAGCAGTGGCCTTTGCTTCGCTAATATCTGGTGAACCTAATAGCCTGATCACATCACCTTTATCTGCACCTAAATCTAAGCGACCAATTTGTTTTAAATTAAAAGTCTCACGTTCTTGCCAACTCATATTTTCAGGGTCAGCTTGATATAGATTTAACAGCAAGGCAGCTGCCGCAACATAAATGGCAAAGCCAATTAAAACCACTTTGAGCATTTTTGACACGAGCAGACTCCCTTGGTGTTAAGATATGAAACAGTTAGTACTTAATCAGTAACAACTCGATAGCAAGGATGATACACCGAACCCGGTAGCTTCATCCGGCTTTGCTCGACAAATGCTTGTAATAATACGTCGAGTTTCTTCATCATTTCTTTTTCGCCGTGAATTTCGAACACCCCATGTTGACGAATAGCCCGAATGCCTTCGTCTTTGACGTTACCAGCTACAATGGCTGAGAATGCACGACGTAAGTCCGCAGCTAAGGCTTGCGGTTCTTGATCCGTATGAAGATTCAAGTTACGCACATTATCGTGATTAGGCACGAACGGACGTTGAAATGCTTCATCAATGTGGAGCGTCCAGTTGAAGCAGTACGAATCGCCAGTTTCGCGACGATACTGTTTCACCGCCTGCGCACCTTGCGTCATCGCTTTAGCTACAGCGGCTGGGTCAGCAACGATAATCTGATAAAGCTTGCGTGCTTCATCGCCCAAAGTTGCCGCAACAAAGTCGTCAATAGCTTCGAAGTAGCCACGGCTACTCTCTGGACCGGTAAGCACCAGCGGGAATACCTGACGCTCGTTTTGCGGATGCATCAGAATACCTAGAATATAGAGAAGTTCTTCAGCAGTGCCGGCTCCACCTGGGAAAATAACGATACCATGAGCACAACGTACAAAGGCTTCTAAACGTTTTTCAATATCAGGTAGAATCACCAATTCGTTGACAATCGGGTTAGGTGGCTCAGCTGCAATAATGCCTGGCTCGGTGAAACCTAAATAACGACCATCAGCAATACGTTGCTTAGCATGGCCGATTGTGGCGCCTTTCATCGGGCCCTTCATGGCACCTGGGCCACAGCCGGTACAAATATTCAAACTACGCAGGCCAAGCTCGTAACCTACTTCTTTGGTATATTTATATTCTACTTCGTTAATGGAGTGGCCACCCCAGCAAACAATCACATTTGGATCTAAGTTGGGCTGCACCATTTGCGCATTACGCAAAATATCAAAGACCACGTGCGTTAGCGTATGGGTGTCGGCAGAGTCTAGAGTTTGGGCGTTGTAGCGTTCACCAGTGAAGAGAATATCTCGTAAGACAGCTTCTACCAACTCCTGCATACCGATAATCAATTTGCCATCAACAAAAGCTTCAGCGGGTGGGTTTACTAACTCAAGTTGTACACCACGCTCACACTTGATCACATTGACATCAAAGTCTTTATATTTTTCAAAAATCTCTTCGCTACTATCAGTCGTACTTCCCGCATTTAATACAGCTAAACAACAATTACGAAAAAGTTTATATAATTGTTCGTCACTGGTTTGTTGTAAGCGGTTGATTTCTAGCTGTGACAGTAAGCTCATACTGCCACGGGGTGATATGGTAAATTTCATTCCTTTTCCTTTTCCTTTTTCGTTCTTATCATTACTGCCGGCTCAGGCGGACTGATGTTGGTGTGGTTTCGAAGTCGGATCGAAACGGATTAATGTCGAGTCCACCACGCCGGGTATAACGTGCATACACGGTTAATTGTTCGGGTTGTAGCTGCCGTTTAATGTCCATGAATATACGCTCAACACACTGTTCATGAAATTCATTGTGGTGCCGAAATGACACCAGATAACGGAGCAGCGCAGCTTGGTCGATTTGACGACCGCGATAGCTGATTAACACCGAACCCCAATCGGGTTGATTGGTAATCAAACAGTTCGATTTTAACAGGTGACTGTGTAAGATTTCTGACACCTGCTGCGTTTGTGCGTTCGGCTGCAATAATTCCGGGGCATAGTTGTAGGTATCGATAGTTATATCTTGGTTATCAATACATTGGCCGGGTAAATCGGCAAATGCCTGTTGCTGTGCTTGTTGCACCGTCATTAGTTTTACCTTGACTGGCGCTTGTGCGCAAGCCGATAAATCATGACTAAGCTGAGTTTCCACCTGTTGCCAACTGGCAAAACGACTATCGTTAAAGCTATTTAGATAGAGCTTGAACGATTTTGACTCAATTAAATTTGGACTATTACAAGCTACCCTGAATTCGGCTAAAGCTACCTGTGGCAGCCCCTGTTGATTTAGCCATGACAGTTCATAGCCATGCCAAATGTCGTCACCATGAAAGGGTAACGGCTGGGCTTCTGGTAAGCCGATTGGAGTACGGTTTAGCTGCCTTGGTACCGCTTGCAATAAGCTGGCATCGTAGGCGGTTGGGTACTGAGTGGGTTGCCCGAGATTTAAATGAGCTAGTGGTTGATTCATCGAATTAAATTACCTGTTACACTACTGTTTTTAACGCAGTCGGCCATTGTAGCCTTGGCGGTTGCTAGATGCTAGCAAAATCATTTACCGATAAAACTGATAGAGGGATCATTTGCCATGTTAATGACTACCGCGCTGGATAACTTGTTAGCGCAATATCAAAGTGCCTATGCACAGGCTGGACAACCGCTAGTGGTTGAAGCTAACCCAGATTGGCAGGCACCTATTTATCAGCAACCGCTACAGCAGGATTGGGTGCATTGGGTACCGGTAAAACAAACGCAGCCACTACTCTTTACTGATCTAGCCAATGCGCTGGAGCAGCCGCTGCATGACTCGGTAGAAGCCTTTTACAGCCATTGGTATGCGGCCGATTTAGCCGTCACCTTTGCGGAACACCCGTTACAGCTGCTGCAGAATCATGGCCCAGAAGATGCCGAGCGATTGCAAGCGAATTTAGCCGGACATGTATTGATGAAACGTCGGTTGAAGCAACCCATTACACTTTTCATTGGTTTAGCAGAAGAGTCCGATGATTTATTAATTACGGTAGATAATGATAGCGGTGTGGTTGGGTTGGAGTTTGTTGGGCAACCACAACATCAACAGCTTGCGCCATCTTTGCAAGAATTTATTCAACAATTATCGCCGCGAGTTGTAGACCAATTGATCTGAATCAAGTAATTTGGTGGTTGAAATTTATCCATAAAACGCATGGGGTTTTTCAATGAATCAAACTTATGACTCAGACAAGGTTAATCCAGCGCAATTACGTGATGGACAATTAACTTATTTGGTCGCCGAAGATTTAAAACTCGCAGCGTCATTGTTGTATCAAGCCTATTTTAATGACAGCTTGTTAATGTCGTTATTTCAAGCCGATAAGCCGGATTATGAGAAACGCTTGCGCGCAGCCATTCGCGAAGAGCTCACTGCCTTTTGGGAAGCTAAGCAGCCGATGGTAGGCGTCTTTGATGGCGAATCTTTAATTGGCGTGGCCTGTTTAACCCAGCCAGGGAAAAGTTTTGGTCCCGGTCGTTATTGGCATTGGCGGTTAAAGATGTTGTTGACAGCAGGCTATGTCAGTACCAAACAGCTGATAGAAAAAGAAACCATCATTCAACAACATATTGAAGGTGATGATTATCATATGCTGGCATTTATTGCTGTTAGTCCGCGTTATCAACAGCAAGGATGGGGGGATTTACTCGTGCGAGCGGCGCAATCGATGTTAGCGGACGAGCCGCAGTCACGCGGGATTGCCGTGTACGTGACCCAGCCCCAGCATCTCGCTCTGTTTTATCAGCATGGCTATCAAGACATTACCGAGCTAACGATAGGTCATGTGGTTGGTACTTTGCTGTTTCAGCCGCGAGCTGTCATTACAGAAACTGAACAAGAGGTTAGTCGTGCAGTTTAAATCGTTTGCTGAATTTTATCCTTATTATTTAGCTGAGCATGCCAATCCCAAATGTCGAGCTATGCATTATATTGGCAGTAGCCTGGTGTTGGCGGTGTTGGCTTATGTTTTAATTACCCAGCAGTGGTGGGGATTAGTACTGGTGCCAGTAATAGGCTACGGCTTTGCTTGGCTTGGGCATTTTGTGTTTGAACACAATAAGCCGGCTACTTTCAAATATCCGGCTTACTCATTATTGGGTGACTGGGTTATGTACGGTCAGTTTTTGCAACGATTAGTAGGACTAAAACGCCAGTCAAGCTAATCGGGTAGACGGTAAGCTGGGGTGTTGACCTCAAGTAGGCGCAAGTTCAACATCACCAGTTCGCCTTCATAGCGGCTTTCGCCATCGCTGCTAAACGCAAACTGATAACTACTGCGCCACCCCCAATGGCGTTCAAACCGTGCTGGTCGTCCGGCCTGCCACGCAATATCTAGCAGTTGAAGTTGATGATTTTTACAATAGGCAGCGGCGTAACGTCGGGCCTGTTCAGCTTGGCGTCTCCCTTGCCAAAAGAGAAAAATAATAAACCCAATAAAAATCAGTAGCATGGCATCACTTAACTGCATAACAAGCTTTCCTTGACGCGAATATTCATGAACGAGATTGCTTGATAATAAACTGCTGCCAGGCCGCAGCTACAGGAGCTGGCAACTCAGGTTGCTGCAGTAGCATCAATAGCTGCGTTCTGGTGCTAGGTACTCGCAACAAATCGCTGACGATACCAGCGAACAGCTCGCTAGACTGGCTCACAGCCAGACGTTGCATAAACTCAAGTAACAGCTCACCTTGGAGTAGGGGCCATAGGCGTGTCGCAAGAATAACCAACTCATCTGCGCTAGCGTGCGGTAGTAATTCAGTCAGGGCTGCCACTAAAGGTAACTCCTTATCGAGAGCAGCGTCTGCTTTATGCGCAACACCAGCCAATGCCCGTAACGTCTGCAATCGCTGCGAGTTTGAAACATCGGCTAGCTTTGGTATCAACTGTTGATACAAGTAATCTGGTGCTTGGCAATGCTCGAGTGCTTCGGCGAGGGCCTTTTGTAAGGGTTCCGGATAATCTAGCCATTGCGCAGCAATGCTGGTGGTTAGATATTGGTCGCTTTCTAGACGCTGACAGACATCGTGGATGCCTTGCAAGCCAAGTTGCTGCCAACCCTCGCTGCTAGGGCTTAATAACTCGCTTTGGGCATGTTCATAATAAATTGAAGGAGGGCGCTGCCAGCGCTTACTTAATTGCGCATGTAAGGCTGCCCGTTTTACTTCAGCTGGAGTAAACAAATAGGCCGATTGCTGCAGTTGATGTTGCTGCTGCTCAGTTAATGCTCCGCTAATTTGCTGCCCCAACAAAGTAATGACTTGAGTCATAAAGTCTTGTTGTGCAGTTAAGCTGAGCAAACCTCGTTCATCGAGTGGCATACGTAAAAACCACAAGTAAGGCTCAACCTTGCTGGTCGCTAATTTAGGCCAAAACACCACAGCAAACCAAGCCTGATGTTGGGTTGGAAATGGGTAGGGCTGATGCTGTGCACAAATCGCTGTGAATTGTTCGGCGCCCATGGGCACCACCCGCCGTCCCATATCGTATACCACGAAATCACTTTGGCTCTGCTCAAGTAGGTCAGATAGGTAATTGATGGTCATTAAACTTGCAACCTAATCATTTTTGCTGAAAGATGTCGCCATTATAACGATAAATCAGGTCGTGGAGGTAGTCATGGACCAACGTCAACGCGCTGCGCGCTTATTAGAACGAGTTGAAGCTGAGTTAAACTGTTTAGGATTATGGCAAAATCATCATCCACCTGCGCAAGATTTGGCGAGTACCGAGCCTTTTGCTATGGATACGCTAGATTTTCATCAGTGGCTGCAGTTTATTATGTTACCGCGAATGTGGGCTATTTTAGACTCTGAACATCCATTGCCGCAGAACATTGCCGTGAGCCCTATGGCAACGCATGTTTATCGTGATGAGTTAGACCACCATGATAGTTTAATCACGCTGTTGCGCGAGTTTGATGTGCTTTTAAGTGGTACTGACCCGCTTGCGGATGATGTTTGATGAGCCAAGCTGTTTTACCGTTACCGGTGTTATTCGAGGATGACGAGCTCATTGCTATTGATAAGCCTAGTGGGTTGTTAGTGCATCGCAGTTGGATTGCGAAAGAGGCAACAGAGTTTGCGTTGCAGCGGGTTCGTGATCAAATTGGCCAGCGAGTTTATCCGGTTCATCGTTTGGACCGGCCAACCTCAGGTATTTTATTATTCGCTAAATCAGCCGCTAGTGCTCGCGTGATGACTGAGATCTTCAGTCAGCGTCAGGTTCAAAAAGGGTATCATGCAGTAGTACGTGGCTATTTAGGAGATGGTATTCTTGATTATCCACTCAAAGAAGAGCTGGATAAAATAGCGGATGCCCAAGCTGATCCGAACAAAGCTGCACAGGCGGCGGTGACGGCGTACCGTTGCTTACGTCAGGTAGAATTACCATTTGCGGTAAGCAAACGTCATTCGACCACTCGCTATTCGTTGATGCATTTGTTACCACAAACGGGCAGAAAGCATCAGTTGCGACGGCATATGTCCCATTTACGACATCCAATTATTGGAGATTCAAATCACGGTGATGGGCGGCATAACAGATTTTTTCGTGACCACTTTGGTCTGTCACGATTAATGCTTGCAGCCACCTCACTGCAGTTTCGGCACCCAATTACGGAACAGCCAGTTGTTATTGAGTTGGCTGTTCCGAAAGAGTTTGAGCTGATTTTTAATCAGCCGCCCGCAATAGCTCGTTAATACTTACTTTAGCGCGGGTTTGTGCATCGACTTTTTTCACGATGATGGCGGCATACAACCCATGAGTGCCGTCTTTACTTGGTAGTGTACCAGGCACTACCACCGCACCAGCAGGAACCCGACCATAATGAATCTCACCGGTTTCACGATCGTAAATACGGGTGCTTTGGCTGATGTAAACACCCATGGAGATAACGGCTCCAGTCTCTACAATAACGCCCTCGACAATCTCTGAGCGAGCCCCAATAAAACAGTTATCTTCAATAATTGTTGGATTAGCTTGCAATGGTTCAAGCACACCACCAATTCCTACGCCACCTGACAAATGCACATTTTTACCAATTTGCGCACATGAACCTACGGTCGCCCAAGTGTCTACCATGGTTCCGCTATCAACGTAAGCACCGATATTTACGTAAGAAGGCATTAACACTACGTTGCGGCCGATATAAGCGCCTTTACGAACTTGTGCCGGAGGCACTACACGCATGCCTTCAGCACGAAAACGAGCTTCATCGTAACTGGCAAATTTGCTTGGTACTTTATCAAAGAACCGTGTTTCTCCGCCTTCCATGAGACCATTGTCGTTGGTGCGAAATGATAATAATACGGCTTTTTTCAACCATTGATGAACAACCCATTGGTTATCGATTTTTTCTGCAACTCGTAATTCACCCTTATCAATACTGTCAATCACGTGTGCTAGGTCATCGGCTAGGCCGGCGGGCATGTCGGTCGGGCTGATGTTAGCACGTTGCTCAAACGCAGCTTCAATGCGTTGTTGTAAGTCTTGCATGGTTTATTCCTTTCTTAGTTAATCATCTAAAGCAGTAATAATTTGTTCTCGTAACTGTTGCTTTTGTTCGTGAGTCAGCGCTTGGTTGCGGCGCGAGGTAACAATAAAAAGGTCTTCAGCTTGTTCGCCAACGGTGGTGATTTTAGCGGCCAAGATATTTAAATCTAGTGTTTGCATTACTTTTGCTACGCGCGCAACTAGGCCGGGTCGGTCGAGCGCAACTAACTCAAACGCTGTACGGCGTGGATTGCGTTCACTGACAAAATCAACTTTGGTAACCACATTAAAATTGCGCAAGCGCCGGGGCAATCGACGTTGGCCGCTAGGTACTGGCTGGCGTTTGCGCAGCACATCGTGTAATTGTTGTTTCAATGACTCAATATGGCGGCTATCAGTTAATGGTTGGCCATCATGTTGTAACACCACAAAGGTATCCATCACATAACCATCCCGAGTAGCTAAGATTTGGGCGTCGTGGATACTTAAATTTTGGCTATCAAGCACGGCAGCAACTGCGGCAAAAAGGTGTTCATGTTCCAAATGATAAATGAACAATTCGGTGGTGCCTTGATTGTTCTCGTCACCTAACAAAATGAGAGGTAACTGTTCATCGGACTGCACCAACAAGATGTGCTGTGAATGCCAGGCAATTTGTTCTGGTTGATGACGTAAAAAATAGTCCGCGGTAAAGCGTCCCCACAACTCTTGGATTGCTTGCGCTTGAAATCCTGCACTAAGTAGTAGCCCCATAGCGTGGGCTTGATGCTGGTGAATGCGGTGACGCATTTCGGTGGCTGCATTAGGTTTATTTTGCGCTAAAAATTGTTTGGTTGCGTGATATAGATTCTCTAGTAGGGTTGCTTTCCAGTTGTTCCACAAGGTGCTATTGGTGGCACGAATATCGGCTACTGTAAGACAATACAAGTAATCTAAACGGGTACTGGTTTGCACCACTTCAGCGAATTGTTTCACCACCTCGGGATCATGGATATCACGCTTCTGCGCGGTTACAGACATCAACAAATGATGGCGAACCAACCATGCTACTAGGGCTCCATCATCAGGCGGGAGCTCGTGTTGTTGGGCGAAATTTAGAGCGTCGCGTTCACCTAATTCTGAGTGATCACCGCCACGCCCTTTGGCAATATCATGAAAAATAGCCGCTAAAAATAACAACTCTGGCTTATCCATAGCCGCCATTCGTTCTGCACATAAAGGAAATTCATGTTGATACTCTGCATCACGATAGCGATGGATATTTCTTACCAAGCGATAGGTGTGTTCATCAACAGTATAGGCGTGAAATAAATCAAACTGCATTTGACCGACAATTTGTTGCCAAGGTGGCAAATAATGCGCCATCAACTGATGTTGATGCATCAGTCGAAAGGCAATTCCAGCGCCATGTGGATGGCGTAATAGTGCTAAGAATAACTGGCGACATTGAGGGTCGCTGCTTAGCGGTTGGCGCAATTGCGTTCGAGCATGCCGAAGCAAGCGTACCGTATGAGCTTGAATATGAGTAATACTTGGATGGTTGGCGATCACTAATAAAAATTCAAGTAAATGCCAAGGGGTATTAAATACGTGATCCTCGATAGCAGCGATACTTTGTCCAATTTGCTCAAACATGGGTTCAGGCTTAGTTACGCCTTGCTGCTGAGCCTTCTCTTGAGCCCATCGAGAGCAGGGTAAAGGTTGTCGCCGTAATTGCGCATGACTAGCTAAGATATCCTGCTCAAAAAACTGCAAGAGCATATTGTTGAGCTCATTAACCCCGACGACAGCGTTAAAGTAGTCTTTCATCATGGCCTCAACGCTGCGTTTGCCAGGCTCACCATATCCTAGCCGTGCTGCTACCCCGGGTTGATAGTCGAACAGTAATCGATCTTCAGCTTTGCCTGCTTCTAGATGCAAGGCAAAACGGATGCGGGCTAGTAAGTCGTGATAGTCGCGTAGCTCTAGAAATTCTGCTGCGGTAATGTAGCCATGCTGCACTAAGCTCTCATCGGATTGGGTTTGAAAATGGCGTTTAGCGATCCAACCAATGGTTTGAATATCACGCAATCCACCAGGGCTACTTTTAACATTAGGCTCGAGATTATAAGAAGTGCCATGATAGTGCTGATGACGACTTTGTTGTTC
>JTFO01002034.1_pt1 | contig 19121 bp, 17 predicted proteins | sample 235411 | NCBI WGS metagenome assembly JTFO01 (sample SAMN03067590, study PRJNA260953) | activated sludge metagenome | biome: Sludge; feature: Wastewater; isolation source: CETP activated sludge from laboratory augmented bioreactor treating... | place: India:Gujarat | collected 2013-04
TTGACCACCCCGACCAAGGCCAGAATGGAGGCGGCTTTATCCGCGCGGCGCGGGTCGTCGATCGCCCCGCGCAAACCCATGAAACCCATATATAGAAACAGCAGCAACAATTCGGACGTCAGACGGGCATCCCAGACCCACCAGGCGCCCCACATAGGCTTGCCCCACAGCGCACCAGTCACCAAGGACAAAACCGTACAGATCGCCCCGGTCGGTGCCAGTGCAGCGGCCATCATGGCTGCCGTACGGCTATTGAAAACCAGGCTGATCAAGGACCAGAAACCCATGGCCAGGTAAATCAGCATGGACATCCAGGACACCGGTACATGCAGAAAAATAATGCGGTAACCCTCGCCTTGCTGGAAATCCGTCGGGGCCAGGAAAAAGCCCACATAAGCCCCTGCCACGAACAGCAACAGGGCCAATGCAGCGGCCCACGGCACAATGCGTCCGGCCAGGACATAAAAGTTTTGAGGGGCGGCGTAACGATACAAAAAGTTCATGGAATTTACTCAAGAGCAAGGCGCAACGCCGCTGCCGTAGCAAGTGGCGCAAAGAACAAAGCCAACAGTAAAAAAGCGGCCAGAACGGACAGATGCGCTTGTGCACCCAACCCGGCCTGAACCGCTTGCACCGCCCCCGCCCCAAAGACCAGAACGGGAACGTAAAAGGGCAAAATCAATAGAGCCAGCAAGACACCTGCTGAACGCAAACCCAGCACCAAGGCCGCGCCAATCGCCCCCAACAAGGTCAGGACGGGCAGCCCCAGCGCCAGGGACACCATCAACACACCCAGACTGGACGTAGGCAGACTGAATTGCAGCCCCAGAATGGGAGCCAACAACAGCAACGGCACGCCAGTCAAAAAGGTATGCGCCAGCACCTTGCCCAAAACCCAGAGGCTAAGCGGCAAATGGGAAAACAGAACCTGCTCCAACGCGCCGTCCTGCTCGTCCTGTTCAAACAGGCGGCTTAGCGACAACAGCGTGGCCAGCAAGGCCGACACCCACAGCACACCCGGGGCCATCTTGGACAACAAGGCCGCATCTGCTCCCACGCCCAAAGGGAACAGGCTGCACACCACCAGAAAGAAAACCAGGGGAATCAGCACATCGCCGGGCCGACGCATCGCCAAGCGCCACTCGCGCTTCATCAAGGCTAAAAAGAGATTCAACATGCCTGCCCCAGATCCAGGTGCTGCACCTCCAAATCCCAGGGCAAGGTCTGGTGACTGGTCAGAATGACAGCGCCCTGTTTGTGCAAATGCTGTGCAATCAACTCGCCCAGAAACTTCTGACCGGCACTATCCAGCGCGGTCAGTTGCTCGTCCAGAATCCATAAGGGACGGTTGCTGAGCGCCAGACGCACCAAAAACACACGGCGGCGTTGCCCTGCCGACAACTGCCTTACCGGCACTCGACGGTAAGCCAGCAAACTGCCTGCCAGCAGCGCCTGATCACAGGCGTCCCGCTCCAAAGGAACACGATCCTGCATAAGCAGGCTGTCCAGGTTTTCTTGCACCGATAAGCTGCCATTCAAGCCGGAGGCATGGCCGCCGTACACAAGCTGTTGCCGGTAATCGCTATCGTTGCTTTGCACAGGTCGGTCGCGCCAGATCAGTTGGCCTTCATCGGCCTGGGCGATATTGGCCAAGATACGCAGCAAGCTGGTTTTGCCGCTACCATTGGGCCCACTGACCAAAATGCATTGGCCAGCGTCAAGCCTTAGGCTCAGCTCGGAGAACACACGACGCTGGCCCCGTTTACAGGTCAGCGAAACAGCGTCAAGCACAGCACCTCCTTATCAAGAAAGCAGACAGAGCGAAGCCGCCCATCGAAAAAGGCGGCTTGCTTAGCTCGCTAAGTAATGACGAGCCTCTTTCAAGACAGGGGATACCTGACTTAGTTCCGCAATAACCGTCAGAAACTCAAGCTTATTGATCTAGGCCAATCCTGACCTGAGTTGCCATTTTTGCTAATATGCCGCCATAGCACTTTCTTCACGTGATTGATCATGAATACTTCAATTAATCTGGTTCCCCAGCCGCTAAGCCCAGAGGCGTTTGAGCCTTATGGCTGGATGTTAGGGAAAGGCTTGGCTACTGCACCTGCGACGGCTGCTTTCAGCAATGCCGCCACAGACTTTTGGCACGAACATGCGTTTGACACAGGTCAAAACAAGCAGACCGAAGTGTTATGGGTGAATTACCGTATTCAGGATCCCACCATCACAACCCTGGAAAATCACCTGCTGACGCAACAGGCACTGATCCCGCTGACTGGCGAAGTGATCCATATCGTGGCCGAAAGCACAGCCGAAGGCGGCCCGGATTTATCCACCCTGCAAGCCTTCCGCATTGCTCAAGGGCAAGGTGTGTGCATGCGGCCCGGTTGCTGGCACAGCAGCCGTGTTGCCCAGGGTGAAGTGACCTGTTTGATGTTGACACGCATGTCAACCACAGTCGATCTGGTCGCCCATTTGAACGAGGGCAAACCGGCTGTAGAAAGCGAGCTGCGCCCTCTGGAGCAAAGTGTGCTGGTGTCGCTATAAGGTGCCTGCAGTAGCGCATCACAATCGCTCTGTCCGACACCTACTTTAAAACGTCGATGCCGCGCCGTATTTCAGCGCCAGCTCAATAAAGGCGCGCATGGCAGCGGACTGGTAAGCGCCCTTGCGCTGCATCAAAATAGCCCGCCGTTGTGGCGGGGCCGGTTCCAGACTCACCGCCACCAAATACTCGCTATTGCTGGCAATCGCAGCAGGCAGCAAGGTCGCCAGACCCGTGCGCCGCACCACCTCGATCACGGCATTGAGCGAGTTCGACTCCATCGATACCTTCAAGTCCAGATCATGTTGTCGGCAATAACGTTCGATCTGTTCACGTGTGGCAAATTCCGGCGTTAGCAACACCAAGGACTCACGCGTCAAGGTGTCTCTATCAATGCTGCGTCGCTCGGCCAAAGGGTGGGTACGACTCATGACCAACGCCAAGGTCTCCACCAATAATGGCTGGAACTCCACCGCAGTTGACGTGGGCTTTTCAAAAGCAATACCAATATCCAACTCGTCCTCGACCAGTTGCGTTTCCACGCGCTCCTGCAACATTTCCTGCACCACCAGGCGCACATTGGGATAGCGCCGGTAAAAGGCCTCCACCAAAGGGCCAATCAGGTAAGAAGTAAACGTCGGTGCCACCGCCACACGCAAGGAGCCTCGACTCAAGTCACTGACATCATGCAAGGCCCGCCGTCCTTCTTCCAGATCCTGCAAGGCTTGGCGGGCATAACGCAGATAGACCTCACCCGCATCCGTTAAACGCACCAGCCGCCCAGTACGATCAAACAGTTGCACGCCCAGATGTTCCTCCAGCTGACGCACCTGTTGTGACAAGGCCGGCTGAGACACGTGCAAGGCACGCGCAGCGCGGGTAAAGCTTTGATACTGGGCAACCGCCAGAAAGTAATTAAGATGGCGCAAAAGCATACAGGGCCTTTCTATAAGCAAACCCAATGGAAAGCATCAGAATTCGGTATTTTACCTTATGACCATGAAGCGTTAATCTTCTATCCAAGCCGAACTACAAGGACAAGGATGAAAGACATTATCGACGGTTTCCTGAAATTCCAACGGGAAGCCTATCCCAAGCGCGCCAAGCTCTTCAAAAATCTGGCCACACAACAAAACCCCCGCGCTTTGTTTATCTCTTGCTCCGATAGCCGTCTGGTCCCAGAGCTGGTGACACAACGTGAACCCGGTGATCTATTCGTGATTCGTAACGCTGGCAACATCGTTCCCTCCTACGGCCCGGAACCCGGTGGGGTGACCGCCTCGGTGGAATATGCCGTGTCCGCCCTGCGCGTGTCCGATATCGTGATCTGTGGTCACTCGGACTGTGGCGCCATGACCGCGATTGCTTCCTGTCAGTGCCTGGACCACATGCCCGCCGTGGAGCACTGGCTGCGCTATGCCGACTCGGCACGTCTGGTAAACGAAGCCCGCACCCACGCCAACGAGCAGGAACGTATTGCTTCCATGGTGCGTGAAAACGTGGTGGCCCAACTGGCCAATATCCAGACCCACCCTTCGGTGCGTCTGGCCATGTCCGAAGGCCGCTTGACCTTGCATGGCTGGGTCTACGACATTGAGTCGGGCACCATCGACGCCTATGACGGTGGCAGCATGAAGTTTGTGTCCTTGGCAGACAACCCGGATGTGTGTGTTGCGCCCTTAAGACGCGGCTAAGCCCTCCCAGGTTTGAATAGAAAACGCCATGCTTTTGCATGGCGTTTTTAATTGCTCCTTGCCAGCCTTTTAGCCAAGCGCAGCACACTATGGCTACATGTTGATCAGCCCAACAAGGAGTCCAAGGACTGATTCAGCATTTCCAAAGGGGTCCCAACCGCAGGTAGCGGCGTCACTTCTCGACCATTCACAAACAATAAGGTCGGATAGGATTGCACGCCCAAGGCTCGCGCCAACGCGAAGTCCGCCAAGGCTTGCTCCCGACCTGAACCGTCAGTCAAATGGCGTCGAACCATCTCCACATCCAGACCACCAGCAGCGGCAATCCCCAGGCAGACCTCCTGATCCGACAAGCTGCGTCCGTTCACATAGAAGGCCTGCTGTAACTCGTGTACCCAATGAATGGCCCGCTCCGAGTCTTGCGCACGCAACACAGCCAAGGCAGTTGCCGCATCCAGAGAGTCCATAACCGTAGTCCCTTCCTCTGCCAAAGCTTGATAAGCAGCCCCAAACCTCGCCCCTGTCATTTGCGTGATGCGCTTGTTGGACTCGGAAATGTAAGGGTAGCGGGACATGGGAGCAGCCCGATCACCCACGAACAAGCCCCCTGAAACGGCGGTAAACGGTATTCGGTGCTTGTTGGCCACCTCGAACTCGACCATGCGTTCGGCAAAACCCCAGCACCAACCGCAATACACATCCTGCACATACACAATCGAGCGAGCAGGCAAATTGAACGTGTTCATGGCATTCCTTCAAAATGGTGTAGCTTCCCGGAATGGGAGAGAAAAGGCACTCCTGATCCTGGCCCCCAGACATGAAACGACGCAGAGGATGAAAAGCCGAGGACTCCACTTTATTGAATAAACGTCAGGAAATAAACTTCATTTCCTGCTGGGTGGCCGTCTCGCGCGGCTCGTTATTTCAAGCGACCTACAGCAACAAAGCCCCCACCGCGCTGAAACCGGTAAGACAAGATCTCCAAACCGTAAGACAAGCCCAGGCTTCTGAATCCAAACCAGCTCCTGTGATGAGATGACACGACTTTCAACGCTCTCTTGAGAGCCCGGCCGGCTTTACCTTCCCGGCAAAATCCTTTTATAGTGTGGCTTCGACTCATTTCCCCTGAGGTATTCGTCTAATGCGCCACTAATGCCGCCGTCCCCTAGACGGCCAGTCTCCACCCACCCCCATCACGCAGGGGGAGTTCTTGGCATTAATGCAAGCATCTCGTATGACGAATCCTTATCTGACGCTGGAAGGCGTCTCCTATACCTTGCCGCAAGGCAAGACTCTGTTTTCCCAACTGAACGAAACCTTCGACTCGCGGCGCACAGGCCTGGTCGGACGCAATGGCGTGGGCAAAACCATTCTGGCTCAAATCCTGGCTGGGCAACTCCAACCCAGCAGCGGCCATTGCCTGCGATCGGGAAAAGTCCATTATCTGGCGCAGCAAGTGGCGTCCGTCAATGGCTTGCGCGTCGCTGATCTGGCGGGCGTAGGCCCAACCCTGGACGCACTGGCCCGGATTGAAGCTGGCAGTAGTGCCGTGGAAGACTTCAATCTGATCGAAGACCGTTGGGATATTCGGCAGCAATTGCAAGAAGCGCTGGAGCGCAATGGTTTAGGGCATCTCAATGCCGAGACACCTGCCGAAACGTTAAGCGGCGGCCAGGCCATGCGGGTGTCGCTGATCAATGCCTTGCTGTCTCAGGCCGATTTCCTGATTCTGGATGAGCCCAGCAACCACCTGGATCGCAACAACCGGCTTGCCTTGATCGAGCAATTACGACACTGGCCCCACGGCCTGCTGCTCATCAGCCATGACCGCCAACTGCTGGACACAATGGAGCGCATTGTGGAGCTATCTTCCCTGGGGCTGCGTAGCTATGGCGGCAATTACAGCCACTACGCCGAGCTGAAAGCCCTGGAACAGCAAAGCGCCATGAACCAGCTGGAGCACCGCAAGCTGGAACGTCAGCGCGCGCAAAGCACCATGCAAGAGCAACGCCAACGGCAAGAGCGTAGACAGGCACGCGGGAATCAACAGGGCAAGCAAGCCAATCAGGCCAAGATTCTGCTGGACAGGCAAAAAGGTCGCAGTGAAGCCACCACCGGCAAACTGCGTCAGCAACACGTGACGGCTCAAAAGCAGTTAGCACAACGCATACAGGAAGCCGCCGAATTGATTGAGCAGGACAGCACCATCAATCTGCACGCCCTACCCTTGATGCCGCTGCCCCGTCAGCGCGTTGTGGAACTGGATGAGGTGAAACTCCCCTATGTCCCGGCCGACCAAACCCCAGTCACGCTGCTACTAAGCGGCCAGCAACGGGTAGGTGTCATAGGCCCGAACGGCTGCGGGAAATCCACGCTGCTCAAGGTCATTGCAGGCCAAGTGGAACCGCTTGCTGGACACTGCAAAGTCGTGCCACAACATGTTTATCTGGATCAGGGCTTGGCCGATCTGGATCCACAGCAAACCGTGCTGGAACAGATACAGGCCGTCAACCGCAAAAGCAGCGAGGGTGACTTACGCATGCGTCTGGCACAACTGGGACTAGACGCCCAAAAAGTCACCGGCCCCAGCGGGGCCTTGAGCGGTGGCGAGCGGCTAAAAGCCGCTCTGGCCTACGTGCTGTACGCTGATCCCCCACCACAACTGCTGCTTCTGGATGAACCTAGCAACCACCTGGACCTGCCGTCCACCTTGGCCCTGGAAACCATGTTGAACAGCTACCAGGGCACGCTGATGGTGGTTTCGCACGACGATGCCTTCATGAACAATCTTGGGCTGACGAAGCGTCTGGAATTTAGTGAGGAAGGTTGGAGCTTGCGGCCTTGGTAGCAAGCACAAACACCAGTGACTCGCCCCCGTTATCTATCATTAACTAGCCACCTGTCTCGTTCAAGTCAGAGACAAAATGAAGTACTGGTGAACTTACGCCATCCGACCAAGATCTCACCGCCTGAAAAAACTCAACCCTTATGCACTGGCCTCACACAGACACACCGACCATTTCGCAAGACAAGCAATAAATTGACCACCCTGCCTGTATAAAGTCTGAGCTGAATTCTCTCCAGGCTGCCTTGTCTATATGACCCCCAAAGAAAAGAAGCATACGTACAAGGTGCGACATCCGTACTTTAATTCGCCAATTAAACGTGCTTATGGCACGACCAAAATGTACGGATAGATCAAGATCTATCTGGATTACTCAAACGTAAACTCTTCCAACACGCAAACGTCATTCTCCATACTAGTCACAACATCACCATCAGAAAACGTACCCATAAAATCGTACTCACAGGCGCCCGTGCCATCATCAACATTCACGATCATGGATTGACCAGACCTCAATGGCTGGCCTGCAATAATATTTTCTTCCCAATCCCCAACCTTCGAACGCGAAGCGTGGAACTCCACCAAGGTAACACCCGACTTGTTAACGAGTTTTACGCGCCGGTCCGCTGCCGAAGCTGTCGTAGGCAACACGCTACCACCCAACACAACAACAGAAAGCAAAAATGAGCTGACTTTAAACATAGTAGATCCGTAATTGAATATAAATAGACCATCAAATGGGAACGCTGAGTCATAGAACCACCTCACGACCCAGCAATTTAGTTAATGTCCAGATATTACGGTGCTGACATTTTTTGCCATATCCCTGAAACCCGGTAATTTGCAATCCCCACTGCAAGATTTCCGCTTTGCTCATGTCCAAAGCGTATTAATACTCTTAGAATGCCAGGACACTAAGAGATGTGGATTCCACCCTCCCCCCTTCTACAGCCACCACTCCGATTTCAGGCATGAGCGATTCTTTATTCCTTCCCGTTGATATTGCCCTGCCGGTCCCTGTCCTGGTCGTCGAGGATGAGCCGTTGCTGCAGCGGCGTTTACAAGACATTTTGCTGCAACTCGGCTACCCACAAGACGCCTTACTATTTGCGGGTTCATTGGCACAAGCCAGGGACTGCCTAGATATGGGCCCTGTCGCTCTAGCCCTAGTCGACTTGATGCTGCCCGATGGCAACGGGCTAAGCCTGATAGAAGCGATGCGCAAAGATGACCCAGGACTGGGGATACTGGTTATCTCGGCCTGGAGCACGGAAGAATCCATCTTGAGCGCGTTGCGTGCAGGGGCTACCGGTTATGTTTTGAAGGAACGGGATGATATTGAGGTAGCTATGTCAATACGCAGTGTGCTGCGGGGTGGTGCCCCGATCGATCCATTTATTGCGCGACGCATCCTCGAGCTATTGCCAACCCTCCCTACCACCATCAGCGCCCCCCAAGAAGAGCGACTGAGTGACCGTGAACGACAAATACTACTTCTGGTGGCTGATGGCCTGACCAATAGGGAAATAGCCGAACGGTTGTTTCTATCGCACCATACGGTAGAAAGCCACGTCAAACGGATTTATCGCAAATTGGCAGTTTCCTCACGAACGCTGGCCATCAAGACTGCACGGGCACGTGGGGTCATTCCATGAGCCTGCGCGCTGGAGCGCACTTACTGTATTTATTGCTAATCACACTGAGCCTCTGGGGTAAGCCCGCCTTAGGAAATCCAAATTGCATCCCCAACAACCTCTTAATCAGCGCGGCTCCTGAAACCAATAAGCTCGCAGTCAAACCAGATACCGGGTGGACGACTATTACCCTGCCTGATCTGTGGACAACACGCTGGCCAAGGCATGAAGGAGCTGTCTGGTATCAACTCACCTGGGCTACAAATTGCCCTTTTGAGGAACTACTCCGCACCCCCATTGGCGTAAGTGTGGACGGCATCAGCATGGCCGGAGAAATTTACATTAACTCCACCTTACTCTGGCGAGATCGATCACTTACCGAACCTCTATCCATGAGTTGGAATATGCCCCGCTGGTGGACACTGCCTGCCCCTGCCTTACTGGCCGGAGAAAACACCATCTGGATACGTACTTCCGGCCCCGCCACCTTGTCACCAGGCTTGGGGAGAGTCAAGATCGGTTTGGCCACCGATATTCAACAAACGCACACTCAAAGTGTCTGGCGTCAACGCTTGATTTACTACATCACCCTGGGCCTATCCAGTGCACTGGGCTGCGTGTTCTTTGCTGTCTGGTGCTTGCGCCGTAGCGAACGGGCCTACGGCTGGTACGCTGTCATGTCCTTATGTTGGGTAGTCTATCTGTCTACTATTCTGGCTCTGTCTCCTTGGCCATTTAACTCAACACTCTGGTACTCCCGCGCCAACAATATCAGCTTTCAACTTTATGTATTGAGCTTTTGCTTGTTCACATGGCGCTTCACCGGACAAACACTGCCACGCATAGAACGCATCCTCTGGTTATGTAACGCCTTGGGTATACTGATCTCGCTTTTCGCCCCCCGTCCGCTAGTTGAACTGGTTTGGCTAACGTCTGCCCTGATCTTTCTAGCTACGTGTGTGCACTGCCAAATCATCGCCTGGCGCAACCCACAGCCTCAGCACCTGTTATTGGCCGCATGTTGGCTCATTTTCCTTATCGTCGGCATTCACGACTTAATACGTCTGTTGGGAGGCTGGCAAGCCCATCAAATGTGGGGGGCCATAGCGGGTCTCATGGCCACTTTAGTCATGGCATCCCTGCTAGGAGCACGTCTAGTTCTATACATGCAACGTATTGAATCGTTCAATACTGAACTGGAGCAAGGTATCGCCCTTGCTCGCCAGAGTCTGAAAGACGTTTTGGAGCGAGAACATGCGCAGGCCATCCGACACGCCACACTCCGTGAACGCCTGGACATCGTGCATGATCTGCACGACGGCCTAGGTGGTAGTCTGGTGCGCAGTATGGCCTTTGTTGAACAGTCGTCCGTAGCACTGTCTAACGAACGTATGCTCTCTTTGCTAAAAACCTTGCGGGACGACTTGCGTCAGGTCATTGACCACGGCTCCAGCGCTGGGGCCAATGCTCCGACCTCCCCCATTCAATGGGCTGCTCCGTTACGCCATCGCTTCACGCGATTATTCGAGCAATTGAATATTCAGTCCACTTGGCAACTGGATCAACATTGGAAAACACAGCCTAGCACCCTGATATGTCTGGCCCTGACTCGTTTGATCGAAGAAGCGTTGGCCAACGTTATTAAACACAGCGCCGCCCGATCAGTCACTATTGTCTGCTCTCAAGCCGACACAGACTCACTACATATACGTATTCAGGATGATGGCATTGGATTTAACGTGGACTCCGTACTCAATGCCGGACTCAGTGTAGGCATGCGGAGCATGGCTGCTCGCGCTCAGCGTCTGGGGGGAAGTTTCAATATTGAATCAAACTCACAGGGAACCCTGGTTTTCCTCAGTATCAATCTAAACACACCTACAAGCTGAAGCGGGGGCTCTTGAACACCAATACCCCCACTCCAGCCTTACTCTATTGCCTCGGCACAGGTCAGACGTTGAACAAGAAGTTCTGCACGCCGCCATCTTTGACGCCTGCGGTGAAGTAGGTTTGCAGACCCAGCAGGCTGTAGGCGGCGCGGATAACACTGGAGACGACTACCCTGGTAGCGATGAAAAAACATGGGTGACTCGTCCCCGTCATCTTGACTGCGAACACTGAGGGCGGTGGATCCGAGGGCCGAATTCAGCAGCAATTGCCCACTGACAACAAGGTCTTGAAGCTATTGTGCTTAGCGAATTGAAATATCACGATCAAACTCACTGCCTCTATGCGAGAAACCTGACGCTTTCCAAAGCATCAAAGCCGCGTGATTTTTGACGCACCCTTACAAAGCCTGCTTAAGGCTCCCAAGTAGTTCCTGCGCCAAACGTTCTGCTTCCTCTCCCCTTGTGTCACAGCGATCCGCCACCTCACCGACATAAGCCAGACGCGCATACTCCAAAGTCTAGGCTGGCTCCGTAGACAGCTTCTCGTACAAGGACTCTGCGCCTACTGGCAAACCCCAAAGCTCCTAACGCGTCGCTGAATAGGAAACCGGACGCACCGGCCCTTTATAAAGCCCAAAGGCCAGACCCGCAATAATGGCGCTGATAGACAGGGCCTCCACAAAGCTAACCTGCTCGCCCAGTATCAGCATGGAACTACCCAGCCCAAACACCGGGATCAACAAAGACAAAGGCGCCACCGTGGAAACCGGGTACAGCTTGAGCAAGGAATTCCAGCCCCAGTAAGAAAAATGCGTTGCCAGATAGACCTGAAACAGAATCGACATCACCGACATCAGGTTGATCGCCTCTGGCAAGGTGGTGAAAGGCTCGGCCCCATGCAGCCAGTACGAGACGATAAATAGCGGGATGGACGGGAACAAGCTGGCCCACACCATGAACGAGAAAATCTCCTTCACACCAGAGAGCTTGATGATCACATTCCCGATACTCCAGGACACGGCACTGAGCACGACCAGCACCAGCCCAAAGGTGGCATCCCCACCACCTTGCGACAAGAGGATCCCCACCAGCCCCACAAACGCGATCACGGCTCCCAGCAACTGCGTGGCTCGCAAGCGCTCCTTGAACAGCAAGGCGCCCCAGCCCATGGTAAAGAAGGCGCTAAGCTGAATCAGCAGCGAGGCCACGCCCGGATGGACACCCACCTCAATGCCATAGTTAATAATCCCCCACATGCCCAGGCCAAAGATAAAGCCATAAATGACGACATAGCGGAATGGAATATTCGGCTTGGGGATCAAGAACACCAACGGCAAAGCCGCCAAGGTAAAGCGTATCCCCGTCAGCAGAAAAGGCTCCATGGATAGCAGCCCTAGCTTGGTGATCGGGAAATTCACTCCCCAAACCAGCGTGACCAAAATGGCAAGAATCAGGTGTTTTTTTTGCATGTCCGACAGCTCCAGACAAGACCGGGGGTTCGAATCCCCCGGCCTGCTTCACTAGTTGATTGAAAACCGCTTCTGCATCAAGCAAAGCCCCGCGATTTCCATCAACAAGTGATCGGCAGACAAGCGCTGCTCGCTGGAAAGCGAGGGGATTTTCTTCAGGAAATTTCTGACTCGACCGGCATCAAAAAAGGGCACACGATTCAAAAGATCGCTATGCAAGGTGTCGCTGACAAATTGATGTAGTCGGGACTGAGGCGCCAAGCTAGCTGGCGGCGCACGAAAGTACTGCTTTTTGCGCCCGTAGATTTCAGCAGGCAGATAAGGCCGCATTGCTTCACGCAACGCGTACTTCTCCGTCTTGCCGCGCACCTTCATGGGTACAGCCAGGCTGCACGCATATTCCACGACTCGGTGATCGAGCAAGGGCGGCCGCCCTTCCAGGCTGCCTGCCATCTCCATACGGTCACCTAGCGAAGTCAGCACCAGATTGGGCAGACTGGATTTGGCGACCATATACAAGGCGCGATTCACGGGCGACCAAGCCGCAAAGGAATGCGGTTTAAGGCGGTTGTAGAACTGACCGTAAGGATCGCGATACGCGTTTCTGTCCATAAAGCCGGTGCTGTACAGACTAGCCAAAGGATCAAAAATCCCTGCCTGTCCGTCCAGCCAGGAAACCTTGTGCCCCAACTCGCGGTTCACCCAGGCAGTTCCCACTTCCTGGCTGTCCAGATAACGGCTGGAACCAGCACCCATCTGCTGCAAGAGCTCGGAGACCACGGCCTGATCCTGCCCCTGGTTGTCGTACAAGACCATGTCCCGACGGCTATAGGGATAACCGGCAAAGACCTCGTCGGCCCCTTCCCCCGTAATCACCGCCCGCATGCCATTGTTTTGCACGAATTTGCACAGCAAGTACTTGCCTACGCTGTGTGCATTGGTGAACGGCACTTCAGCATGCCAGAGAGCATGTTCATAATTGTCTGCAAGGTCGTTGGAGCTGACGCTAAGTACATTCATGTGCGCCTGATTATGCTGGGCGGCAATCTCGGCAAAATGGCGCTCGTCATAGCCCTCTTCCCCTTCAAAGGAAAGGTGGAACGCCTGCAACTGCTGACCTTGCAATTGAGTACACATGCCCAGCATGGCCGAAGAATCCAGACCACCACTCAGACACACCCCGATGGGTACATCCGCATGCAGACGCAGCTTGACGGACTCCTCAATCACCGCGCGCAAACCTTCAATTTGCTCTTGCTCAGAGCGGGCTTCCATGGCCTTGGCAGAATCCGGGAAACTCCAATCCCAATAGCTCTCGGTCTGGACTCCGCTTTGATCCACAATCAGCCAGGAGCCTGGTCGCACGCTACGGATTTTCTGAAACACCGTACGATCGCGCAAAATGAAGTAGCGATTCGCGTACGAGTCCTCATCCCACTGGGCAGGAACGCCGGCTGCCAGCAAGGCTTTGATCTCGGACCCAAAGTACCAGCGACCATTGTGCTCGGCGTAGTACAAGGGTTTGACACCGATCCGGTCCCGAATCGCAATCAGTTGACGACGTGCGCGATCATACAAAAGAATCGAGAACTCGCCACGCAGCTCTTTAAGAGCGCGCACGCCATGACGCCGGTACAAATGCAGCGCAATTTCACTGTCCGAAGACGTCTTGAAGCGGCAGCCGCTCTCTTCCAGCTCTTTGCGAATGCGCTTGTAGTCATAAAACTCACCATTCACCATCAGGACCAGGTCGCCCTCGTCTGCAACGATAGGCTGGGTACCATTTCCCAACCCCACCAAGCCAAGTCGTACATAACCAAAACCCACTTGCCCCATGGGATCAAACCAGGTGCTGGAACTATCTGGCCCGCGATGATGGATTTCACGCAGTGCCTGATCAAACATATTTCTAGGCAAGTCCGTAGGGACTGCAGAGAACATCCCGACATAACCACACATACAGATCTCCCTTACTGCTCATTTGTTTTTGATGCCAAGTCATAGCAATTGCTTGATTGGCGATTTAGTTGAGAAACTTCTGCTTCTTGTCGATGCCGGGTTTAGCTCACCTTGTTCTTTTTCTTGTCCAAAAAGTCAGCCAGCCTGGTGCTGGTTTCCGGATCAGACTGAACAACGGCGGCAATCAAGGCCTCGGTCAGCAAGCCGTCTTGCTGACTTTGATCGGTAATACGCGGCAATACATGAGTGATGGCGTAATTCGTCATGGGCAGATTGGAGGCAATCGTCTTGGCCAGCTCCTTGGCCTTGCTCAAGGCTTCACCAACAGGAGTCAGGTATTGAGCAATACCTCTGGCAAGGCTTTCCTCGGCATAAACGCTACGTCCCGTCAGCATCATGTCTGTCATCAAACTCAAACCCGCCAGACGCGGCAGACGCACGGAGCCACCCACGCCGACGTAAAGACCACGCATCCCTTCAGGCAAAGAAAAAAATGCGGTTTCATCGACCACGCGGATATGGCAGGCCGTGGCAATTTCCAGACCGCCACCAATGGCGGCACCCGACATCGCGGCTACCACGGGCACCTTGCCGTACTGGATCAACTCAAAGGTGTCGTGCCATTCGCGAAAGAAGTGCACGCAATCAATCACCGACTGATTACGCACTTCACCCAAATCCAGGCCAGCACAAAAATGCTTGCTGGTGCTGTAGAGCACGGCGGCCCCAATCTCGCTACCTATAGTGGAAAAAACCCGCCGCAATTCATGCATCACTGCCAAGGACATGGCGTTGCGTTTTTCTGGTCGGTTCAAGCCCACCAGCAGCACCGCGCCTTCCCGTTGCACCGTTAAATACTCAAAATCCTCCATTCCCTCTTATCCCCAAGTAATTGATGTTTGCTGATCTTATGGGGACTACCAAATTCACACCTTTAAAAGCGGGTCAGTTTTTGGCAAAATTGGGCCATGAGTATTTCTCTGAATGACTACCCTCTGGAAAACTCGAACTGGGATGTGGAAGTCAGCCTGCGCGCCTTCACATCAGGATCGATTTTTCCCAACCACGTGCACCAGTGCGGGCAACTGGCTTATGCGGCGTCGGGGGTCCTGTCGATGTTCACGGAGAAAGGAAATTGGGTAGTGCCCAGCAAACGGGCGCTGTGGGTACCTCCGGGTGTGGCGCATGAAATGCACATGCGCGGTGATGTCACCATGGTGAACACTTATCTGACACCCCAAGCCATCGAGCAGGCGCAACTGCCGGATAATTGCCAGGTGTTCGGCGTCTCCCCCCTGCTGCGGCACCTGTTCAGCGCGGCCATGGAGCTACCGGCTGAACGGACTGACTGCGGACGTACTCATCACGTCATTGGGTTGCTGGTGGAAGAAATCCGGCTGATGCCCAGACTGGGCCTGAGTGCTCCCCTGCCCTCTGACAGCAGATTAGGGGCCGCATGCCAGCGCTTTCTGGATAATCCGACCCAGAACATCTCTACAGACGAAATGGCCGCCTGGGCCATGCTAAGCCGCCGCACCTTCACCCGCCGCTTCAAGGAGCATATGGGCATGACCTACCTGGCCTGGCGGCAGCAAATGTGCCTGCTGGTGTCAATTACTCGTTTGGGGAATGGGGAGCCGATAACCCGAGTGGCCTCGGATCTGGGCTTTAGCAGCCCCAGCGCGTTTTCTACTATTTTTCGTCGTACATTAGGGCAGCCGCCCAGTCAGTATCTGGCGACGAGCAGGGAAACGCCGGTTTATTGAGCGGATGTGTTGCTTGAGCAAGCAGCAGGAAGATGATCAGGCGATTGCTTGAAAGCAAAACACCCGATGAGTTTCATCGGGTGTTCAGTCCATAAGGTGCTGACGAATACTGCCCAGTGGGCAGGGCTCACATTACTGTGTTTCGTAATGCGGCGAACGGGGGCCATAAAGTATGCCGCCAGGCTGGCCTGCGCTAAGCAGCGCCTGGTTTGTCATCCCGGCCACCTGATAGCCACGATCCGACAAGGTGTTGATCACCTGATCGACCACAGCCTGAATCAACATGCCCAGAATCCCACCACCACTACCACCCGCATAGCTGACCAACTTCTGTCCGCTCCACAGCTTGGTACCCGTGCGCAGATCTACCAAGTCGGCCTCAATACTAACTGTGACCGTACTGGCCAGCACGACGTACTGCGCACCGTACTCTTTCACCGTCATATATAGTGCCGAGTCTGCGCCAAATATCTCGCGCAATTTGGGTGCTGGCACATCGTGGATATCTGTTGGTGTGACCAACCCGTTCTGCCTAAACGTTTCTTCCATCACCGCGACAGGCAGGACGTAGTAACCGGACTCTGCCAATGGCATGGTCGCTTGCGACAGCACCGCCGAAGTGGCAGCCACATCCACAGAATCGTTAAGCGGCGGAAGCACCAGAATAGAAGCAGGTTTGCTTTCACGAAATGCCGAGTAGTCAACTTCGGCCTGTGGAGCAGCACACCCTACCAAAGTCATCGCCAGGGATAGCATTGCTACCCGCATCAAATTATTGATCATGGAATAACCTTTTATTGAGCTTGGGCGGGTAAATCTGCTTGCGCCGTGGTGTGGCGCAACAAGAAGTTCATGAATGGCGACGACTCCGGGAAAGCATTCTTTTCGCCTTCCCATTGCTCCACGGCCTTCGCTCCATCACCCAGCTTCAAATAGAGCAAGCCCAAATGTGCTCGAAAACCGGGCGGCAAGGCCTGGTCAGTCGCACGCGCCGACTCTACATTCTCTTCAAGAGTTTGGACTTGTGCTGCATAGTCCTCACCCTCTTCTTGCAGATACGCATACACCATAGGCTGGTAAGAGTCCCAGCTATACAGGCTTTTGGGTTGTGCGCAGGCCGTCAGCACACCGACTGACAGGCAGATACCCGCCCAGCGCAGACCACGCCACAGGCGCGGACACCGTGGGGCCTTGTTGGAAAACATAAGTGAACTCATGGCCGCCTCTTATTTGCCAGCAGGCTTCCAGGCGCCTCGTTCAATGCCTTCGATCAAGTGATCAACCGCTTCACGAATAGCCAGATCCAGGACTTTCCCGTTCAGGGTGGAGTCGTAGCCGGCAGTGCCACCAAAGCCAATGACTTCCCGGTTCGACAAAACGTATTCACCCGCACCCGAAGCAGAGAAAACCACTTCCGATGTGCTGACATCGACCACATTCAGATCAACCTTGGCATAGGCCGTCTGTTCCTTGCCGCGCCCGAGAATCCCGAACAACTGCTGGTCCCCAGTCACTTTGCGGCCAAACGCCGTCACGTCGCCCGTCACAACGTAACGCGCTCCCTTGATCTGACTGGCTTGTTTATTGAAACCCGCCTCTTGAGCAATCTCGGACAGGTTGTCACGATCCAGCACCTGGAAACGGCCTGTTTGCTGCAAATGGCTAGTCAGGATTGTTTTGGCTTGTCCTCCCAAACGATCCACGCCGTCGGAAAACACACCACGCAAGTAGTTGGTACGGTTATCAAACTTACCAATGGAAATCGGGCTACGCTCACCTTGGTAGGTAGCACGAGTGGCTGCGGCTGCCGTTGTTGGAACAACTACACTTTGTGAGCGCTCGGTAGCGCATCCTGCGATTACAGCAGACAGGCTGAGCACCACGCCCACCTTGATCAAACCATTCAGCATCGTATCTCCAAGTACGTAGGTCATAGCACATACCAACGCTATGCATTAGAACAAGCGAGCCGACACTATAACAAAAAGATACACTTTGGGCTTTGCGTTTTCCCTAGGGGAAAACGCCTTCGATTCTTTATGGGCAGATGCCGGGCATCATGTTGGCCACTGATCATATTGGTGGTGATGCAAAGTGCTGTTTTCAGACATCAATGAACAAAAAAACGCTTGGAAGGCCAATATGTATGGCAAGCCCTTGATTTCAAAAGGTCTAACCATACACACGGCACTACCAAGCGTTCCTGACTTCTGAAAAATCCTTAGACGTTGAACAGGAAGTTCAGCACGTCGCCATCTTTGACGACATATTCCTTGCCTTCAGCACGCATCTTGCCGGCTTCCTTGGCGCCTTGCTCACCCTTGCAAGCGACAAAGTCCTCAAAGGCGATAGTCTGTGCACGGATGAAGCCACGCTCGAAATCGGTGTGGATCACGCCAGCGGCTTGAGGGGCCGTATCGCCCACGCGGATCGTCCAGGCGCGAACTTCTTTGACGCCTGCGGTGAAGTAGGTTTGCAGACCCAGCAGGCTGTAGGCGGCGCGGATAACGCGGTTCAGGCCGGGCTCTTCCATGCCCAGATCGGACAGGAATTCGATCTTGTCGGCGTCATCCAGCTCAGCGATTTCGGCTTCTACGGCAGCACACACGGCCACAACTGGGGCACCATCAGCGGCAGCGTAGTTCTGCACGGCTTCCAGGTGCGGGTTGTTGGTAAAGCCATCTTCTTTCACGTTAGCCACGTACATAGTGGGCTTGGCGGTGATGAAGCCGTAGGATTTAATCTGGTGCAACTCGTCTTCGTCCAACTTCAGCGAACGCACGGACTTGCCTTCGCCCAGCGCTTTCTCGATACGTTCGAGCAAGGCTACCAGCTTGGCAGCGTCTTTATCGCCTGAGCGAGCCAGCTTCTGATTACGGTGTAAGGCTTTTTCAACCACACCCAGGTCAGCCAGCGCCAATTCGGTGTTGATGATTTCGATATCAGCCAGGGGGTCCACTTTACCGGCTACGTGAATGACGTTCTCATCGGCAAAACAGCGCACTACATGCACGGTAGCGTCGGTTTCGCGGATGTTGGCCAGGAACTGATTACCCAAACCTTCGCCCTTGGAAGCACCAGCAACCAGACCAGCGATGTCTACAAATTCCACCACGGCAGGCAAAATGCGCTCGGGGTTCACAATCTTGGCCAGATCTTGCAAACGCTGATCTGGAACCTCGACCACGCCGACGTTCGGTTCGATGGTGCAGAAAGGGTAGTTTTCAGCCGCAATGCCGGCTTTGGTCAGAGCGTTGAACAGAGTGGATTTACCAACGTTGGGCAAGCCAACGATGCCGCATTGCAGTGCCATGAGT
>JTFO01000504.1_pt1 | contig 18789 bp, 15 predicted proteins | sample 235411 | NCBI WGS metagenome assembly JTFO01 (sample SAMN03067590, study PRJNA260953) | activated sludge metagenome | biome: Sludge; feature: Wastewater; isolation source: CETP activated sludge from laboratory augmented bioreactor treating... | place: India:Gujarat | collected 2013-04
GGTCATTTGGTTGCAATGCAAAACTATTGTCAGCCATTTTAACCTCATAATTTGCCCAAGCTGTCGCATCAGCATCAAGCAATAACAACAACGGACTTTGCTCCACTGCTTCTGCTTGTTGATAGACAGTAACCTGTTCAACAAAGGGATTGTAGTACCACAAATTAATGCCATCTGCGACCATCAGGGTTTCATCAGGAGCATCGGTTTGCCAATACAAATAATTAGGACGTGCGAGCGCCATGCGACCATGTAAGTGCTGTACCAAATCGCCATTCATATCGGTAACTTGCTGACTAAAGTCTGCTTCGAGTGTGGATACTTGCGCTAAGCGCTCTAACAGCGCATCACGATCGGCATCGTTGGCCGCAACTGGCTGCAACGCCTGCTGTACAAGTGCAAAGACACCAACTGAGTAGACTACTAGGGTTTTAAACGTCATTTTTTACCTTCTACCTTTTTGAGTGAGACCAGCAATGCTTAGCTAACAAGCCTTAATCGCGTGGAGCGCGCGGCGCAATAACGTCACGCTGGCCATTGTTGCCGGCACTACTAACGACCCCACTTACTTCCATTTGTTCCACAATTCGTGCCGCCCGATTGTAACCAATTCTGAATTTGCGCTGCACGCTAGAGACGGATACTCGACGTGTTTCGGTTACAAAAGCAACAGCTTCGTCGTAGAGTGGATCACTTTCTTCATCACCCATGTCTAATTGTTCGCCAGGCAACAGATTGTCTTCATCTAAGCCGCCCTTGAGAATTTCATCCAAGTAATTAGGTTTACCGCGTTTCTTCCAATCAGCGACCACTGCATGTACTTCATGATCATCCACAAAGGCACCGTGAACTCGCGTTGGTACTCCGCTGCCGGGCGGTAAGTACAACATATCCCCTTGCCCTAATAGCTGATCAGCACCGGGCTGATCCAAAATAGTGCGCGAATCGATTTTAGACTGCACCTGAAAGGCGATACGCGTAGGAATGTTTGCTTTAATGAGCCCAGTAATCACGTCTACCGACGGACGCTGGGTTGCAAGAATCAAATGAATTCCTGCTGCCCGCGCTTTTTGTGCAATACGAGCAATCAATTCTTCTACTTTTTTGCCAACAATCATCATCATGTCGGCAAACTCATCAATCACCACCACAATACTTGGTAATTTTTCTAAGTAAGGTGGTAATTCGTCCATCGAGTCCCCTGGTTTCCAGATCGGATCGCGCAAGGGTTCGCCCGCTTCAATGGCCTCTAACACCTTTTGATTGTAACCTTTCAAGTTACGTACACCCAAGGCTGACATCAGTTTGTAGCGGCGCTCCATTTCTCCCACACACCAACGCAACGCATTGGCCGCATCTTTCATGTCGGTGACCACTTCGGTAAGTAAATGAGGAATCCCCTCGTACACCGACAGCTCCAACATTTTTGGGTCGATCATGATTAAGCGGACATCATCAGGTGAGCTCTTATACAGCAAGCTCAAAATCATTACGTTCACACCAACGGATTTACCCGAGCCGGTGGTACCCGCGACCAATAAATGCGGCATCTTAGCTAAATCAACTACAACTGGCGCACCAGAAATACCTTTACCTAGCACCATGGTTAGCGGAGATTGGCTTTGTTGGAACGCATCACAGGCTATCACTTCACTGAAAAATACCGTTTCTCGAGATTTATTAGGAAGCTCTAAACCGACGTAGGATTTGCCTGGAATAACTTCGACAACGCGAACCGAAATAGCCGAAAGTGAGCGCGCAATATCCTTATCTAAGTTTGAAATCTTAGACACTTTGACACCAGGCGCTAAATCAAGCTCAAACCGGGTGATCACTGGGCCTGGTTGAACATTCGCGACCTTCACTTCCACCCCAAAGTCTTGCAGTACAGCCTCAACGGTTTCACTGATTTGCTGCAATTCAGCTGGTGTTAATGGGTTACCCGTGCGATTAGGACGGTCTAATAACTCAATCGATGGTAATGGATCTATCGGGCCCTGATTTGGTTCTTCGTTAGCATCATCATCCGCGGCTGACGGTACTGCCGTATTCGCCCCAAGCTCAGTGTCCGGCTCTGGTTGCACAGCGTTACTAGTACTCAAAGAGGTCGCGTCAGAATTCACCCGTACTGGCTCGCGCGGTGGTTGGAATCGGCTCAGATCATCGGTGGCTTGAATACTTGGCAAGTCAAATGCTTCATCTAATTCTGGCTCTACTCGCGCACTAACAGGAGAGTCAATCGCTCGGCGGTTTGCTTTGTTAGCTGTGCCAGCGCCTTTCTTATTGAGTGCAGCATCGCTCTCATTGCTATTTTCGGTATCAGTATGTTCTGTATCGCTATCTTCTGTATCAATGATGCGCTGCGCCGCTTGGCGCTCTGCCGCTTGTTGCTTGCGCTGCTGCGCTTGACCTTGTAACTTCATCATCGCCCAAGCCCAGCCGCGCTGACTTTGGGCGGCTAGCCATAATGCTGCGGTAATGGTCCACTCACCTAACTTATCGGCTAACCAAATCCAACTAACACCGGTAACTAAGGTCAAACCGGTACAGAGAAAAGTTAACAGTAATAAGGTCGTGCCGATCAAATTAAAATAGGGTAACAGCGATTGGCTAATAACGTTTCCCACTACCCCGCCGGCAGAAAAAGAAAAAATATTAGCAAAATTTAAGGAAGCTAAGGCTGAAGCACCGATCAGCGTCAGGACTAAACCAATCAGGCGCAATCCTACCGCCAAATAGTCTAGCTCTAATAAACGGTGGGGTTGCCGAAACATCAAATAGCCCAAACCAGCCAGAGCAAAGGGGATTAAATACGCAACATAACCCAAGGCAAAGAGCAAAGCGTCGGCAAACCATGCGCCAATGGCGCCGGCATGATTATGAATGGTGCCTTCAAATCCCGTTTGCGACCAACTAGGGTCGGCCGGATGAAAGCTTGCTAACGCCAGAAACAAAAATACCGCAAAGGCCCCACATAAAATAAGGCCAACTTCCAACATGCGTTGTACACCGCTCATTTAAGACCTCGCGGTTGCTGCTGTTTTGCCATGGTATCGATATCCTTGCGCTTAGCGTTATAATTATTTTATCCCCTATTGTAGCGTGCTTGTGCGGGTTATTCAGCTATTTAGTAGGGTTCTTTTGTTAACCTTTAATCAAGACCTTATTATCAGCTTTAACTTCTTCCATCACCACGTAAGTACGTGACTCATTGACCCCTGGCATGGATAAGATAGTTTCGCCCAATAACTTGCGATAAGAAGGCATATCTGGCACTCGTGCTTTAATCAGAAAATCAAAATCACCGGCAACCAAGTGGCATTCTAGAATTTCCGGTGTTTTTTGCACCTCAGCGCTGAAATCAGCAAACGCATCAGATGAGGTTCTACTCAAGGTAATTTCTACAAATACCATTAAGTTAGCCCCTAATTTAGCGGGATTAATCCGAGCATGATAGCTTTCAATGACGCCCTCTCGTTCAAGTTTACGCACCCGCTCGCTGCAAGCCGTTGGGCTAAGCCCCACCCGCTGGGCTAAATGCACGTTACTAATACGCCCCTCAGCTTGCAAGATGCGTAGAATCCGCCGATCGATACGGTCGACCGTGATTTCTATTGGAACTTCCGGACTAAACATTGTTTTTCTCTATTTAGCGCATGTTAATGCTATTTATACACTAATTTCTGCGTCAAAAAAAGTACGAAACACCCCCCTGCTTTCTACTATAATGCCCGCCATTATCCATTGTTTTACAGAATCAACCAAAGAGGCTTGTTCCATGCTTATCGGTGTACCAAAAGAGATTAAAAACCACGAATACCGCATTGGCTTAACCCCCGCTGCAGTGCGCGAGTATGTTGCTCATGGCCATCAAGTTATGGTTGAGCAAAATGGCGGCTTAGCGATTGGTTTTACCAACGAAGATTACGAGCAAGCCGGTGCCACTATTGTTGCCGACCCAAAAGATATCTTTGCCAAGGCTGAAATGATTATCAAGGTCAAAGAACCGCAACCACATGAATGTGAACAATTGCGTGAGGGTCAAATTCTTTATACCTACTTACACTTAGCGCCAGACCCAGTACAAACTGAGTTGTTAGCAAAAGCTGGCGTAACTGCTATCGCTTACGAAACTGTAACCGATCGCAACGGTGGCTTACCTTTGCTTGCTCCGATGAGTGAAGTAGCTGGCCGCATGAGTATTCAAGCAGGTGCTCACCACCTTGAAAAAGCCAATGGCGGCAGCGGCACCCTGCTTGGCGGCGTGCCTGGCGTAGCTCCTGCAAAAGTCCTGATCTTAGGCGGCGGTGTGGTTGGTACTCAAGCAGCTAAAATGGCTGTTGGCATGGGTGCTGACGTTACTATTCTAGATCGCTCATTACCGCGGTTACGTCAGTTAGACGACATTTTTGCTGGCCGCGTGAAAACCATCTACTCAACGGTTGATGCGGTAGACACCTACTCGCGTGAAGCTGATTTAGTGATTGGTGCGGTACTTATTCCTGGAGCCGCAGCGCCTAAGTTATTAACCCGTGAACACCTGAAAAACATGAAGCCAGGTTCAGTGGTTGTCGACGTAGCAATCGACCAAGGTGGCTGTTTTGAAACCTCTAAAGCAACGACCCATCAAGATCCAACCTATGTGGTTGAAGATGTGATTCACTATTGTGTGGCTAACATGCCAGGTGGCGTTGCTCGTACGTCCACCATTGCCCTGAACAATGCTACCTTGCCATTTGGTTTGGCATTAGCTAATAAAGGTCTGCAAGCATTAGCGAGTGATCCACACCTGCTGAACGGTTTGAATATGCATCAAGGTAAAATCACCTATAAAGCTATTCACGATGATTTAGGTGCGCAATTAGGTCTGGAATACCTAGACCCACAACAGGCGGTTGCTGGTTAAATTTCACCTTTTGTCAACCTATTAAGCCAAGACCCGCAGCGTGAAAACCCTGCGGGTCTCTTGTTTCTTAGGGTTGCAAACTCTACAATCAGGCCATATACCTAAGAAATAATTTGAACGCATAACGGAGTACATTTTTCATGGCTACAGCCAAACATTGTCGTCTTCTCATTTTGGGTTCTGGCCCAGCCGGTTATACCGCTGCTGTTTATGCAGCACGAGCCAATTTAAACCCAGTGCTAGTGACAGGTTTACAACAAGGTGGACAATTAACCACCACCACCGAAGTAGAGAATTGGCCAGGTGATCCTGAAGGTTTAACAGGTCCTGATTTGATGGTGCGGATGCAGCAGCACGCGGAAAAATTTAATACAGAAATCATTTTTGACACCATTAATAGCGTTGATTTTTCTACTAAGCCGCTCAAGTTGTTCGGTGATAGCGGCGAATACACTGCCGATGCGGTGATTGTAGCTACTGGCGCGTCAGCTAAATACCTAGGCTTAGAATCAGAACAAGCTTTTATGGGCAAAGGTGTTTCTGCTTGCGCAACCTGCGATGGTTTCTTCTATCGTAATCAGAAAGTTGTCGTTGTTGGTGGTGGTAATACTGCCGTTGAAGAAGCTTTGTATCTTGCTAACATTGCTAGCGAAGTTCATGTTATCCATCGTCGCGATAGCTTCCGTGCTGAGAAAATCTTGGTCGATCGGTTAATGGAAAAAGCAGCCAACGGTAACGTGACCTTGCATTTACATAAGACCCTCGACGAAGTCCTAGGTGATGATATGGGCGTTACTGGAGTGCGCGTAAAAGACACTCAAACCGGTGCCTTGAGTGAGATTGAGGCTATGGGCTGCTTTATTGCCATCGGCCATCAGCCAAACACAGGTATTTTTGCCGATCAGTTAGACATGCAAGACGGTTACATCAGCGTGCAATCGGGTACTCACGGTAATGCCACTGCAACCAGCGTACCTGGCGTCTTTGCTGCCGGTGATGTGATGGATCATATTTATCGTCAAGCCATTACCTCGGCAGGCACGGGCTGTATGGCGGCACTAGACGCAGAACGTTATTTAGATGGCTTAACCAAAGCCTAAGTTTAATTGAAGACGACTAGGGCAAAACGTGATTGCACATCTTGCAAGCGATTCTATTTGGTTTCCATCGCCCCGTTTTGCTCTAGCTGATCCTAACGGCTTGCTCGCCGTTGGCGGTGATCTTGCCCCCGCTCGTTTAATCGCTGCTTACCAACAAGGTATCTTTCCGTGGTTTGGCGAGGACGACCCCTTGTTGTGGTGGAGCCCGGATCCGCGCTGTGTGTTTAGTCCAACCTCCCTCCACGTCAGTCGCTCGATGCGTCGATTTATCCGCACTACGAACTTGCAGGTCACCATCAATCAGGATTTTGCCGGGGTGATCCAAGCTTGTGCTGAGGTACACGCACAAGCTGAACGTGGGGTCTGGATTCATCCAGAAATGATCGCGGCTTATCAGCAACTGCACCAATTAGGCCACGCCCACGCCATTGAGGTATGGCAACAAGGTCAGTTGGTCGGCGGTTTATACGGCGTTGCAGTCAACAACCTTTTTTGTGCAGAAAGCATGTTTCAAAGGGTCACCAATGCGAGTAAATTTGCGCTGCTGCGTTTTGCGCAGGCATTTTTTACAGCTGGTGGCAGCTATATTGATGCACAGATTATGAATCCACACACAGCTTCCTTAGGTGCCTTTGAACTCGCCCGGGCGGCTTATTTAACTGAACTTGCACAGCCGCAACGGGCAAGCGTCAAGCAATTTTGGCAGCAAGCTCAGCTTTAAATCATGGCTAAACGGCATTATCAGTGGCATTTATTGTCAAAAGCGGCTAAAATTCTGGCCACTTTTCGCACGGGGATGTCATCAGCGCGAGCGGTTAACCTCTTAACCACCTTCATCATACCCGGCAACGCATATATAAACGATAAAATATCGAGGATTTGAATGGCAAAAGAAGACAGTATTGAAATGCAAGGTACGGTACTAGATACCCTACCTAACACCATGTTCCGTGTTGAGCTAGAAAATGGTCACGTGGTGACTGCGCATATTTCTGGCAAAATGCGCAAGCACTATATCCGCATTTTAACGGGTGACACTGTCACGGTGCAGCTTACCCCGTATGACCTAACCAAAGGTCGGATCGTCTTCCGCGCTCGTTAATAGCACCACCGAGCCCTGCTTAACTAGCAGAACTCGGGGTGGTTTCGCGCTCACTAATGGCGAGGTCTAACTCGCCATTTTTCGTACTAACAGCCACTGCCCCACCATTGCTTAAACGGCCGAACAGGATTTCGTTAGCTAATGGCTTTTTCAGATATTCCTGAATAACACGAGCCATCGGCCGCGCGCCCATCGCTTTATCATAACCTTTTGCTGCTAACCATTTCACCGCTGCTTGATCTAGAGTCAGCGACACTTGTTTTTTGTCTAACTGCACTTGCAGCTCACAAATAAACTTGTCGACGACTTGTTCAATCACTTCGGTATTCAAATGGTTAAACCAAACGATGCTATCGAGGCGATTACGAAATTCCGGCGAAAAGGTTCGGTTGATTTCTTGCATGGCATCAGGAGCATGATCTTGTTGCTGAAAACCAATACTTTGGCGCACAGTTTCTTGCACGCCAGCATTGGTGGTCATCACCACAATAACGTTCCTAAAATCCGCTTTACGGCCGTTATTATCAGTAAGGGTGCCATGATCCATCACCTGCAATAAGATGTTGTAGATATCGCTGTGCGCTTTCTCTATTTCATCTAACAGTAACACTGCATGCGGATGTTTTATCACCGCATCTGTCAGCAGCCCACCTTGCTCGAACCCTACATAGCCCGGCGGTGCACCAATTAACCGGCTAACGGCATGGCGTTCCATGTATTCAGACATGTCGAAACGCAAGAACTCAATGCCCATGGCCTTAGCTAGCTGCTGCGTGACTTCAGTTTTACCAACACCCGTTGGCCCGGCAAACAAAAACGAACCAATAGGTTTTTGTTCATGACCTAAACCAGATCGAGACAGACGAATGGCTGCGGTTAATTGGTCAATAGCTTGATCTTGCCCAAACACCACCAACTTCAGGTTACGATCGAGATTTTTCAGAATGTGTTGGTCTGAACGAGACACCGATTGCTCTGGAATACGAGCAATCTTGGCCACAATCGCCTCAATATCGCCAACGCCTATAGTTTTCTTGCGTTTCGACGGAGGCAATAGCCGTTGGCTGGCACCCGCTTCATCAAGTACATCGATGGCCTTATCTGGCAGCTGGCGGTCATTAATGTAACGTGCGGCTAATTCAGCAGCCGCTTTGATGGCCGGTTGGGTGTAACGAATTTGATGGTGCTCTTCATAACGTTCTTTCAGCCCCATTAAGATGCGAGTGGTATCTTCCACCGATGGTTCGCTGACATCAATTTTCTGAAACCGACGTACTAATGCCCGATCTTTTTCAAAAATATTTTTAAATTCACTATAAGTTGTAGAGCCTATGCATTTTAGCTCGCCGTTTGAGAGTAACGGTTTGAGCAGGTTTGAGGCATCTAGTACCCCACCACTGGCAGCACCGGCGCCAATAATGGTATGAATTTCGTCAATGAAAAGAATCGCATTAGTTTGCCCGGCTAATTCTTTGAGTAATTGTTTAAAGCGCTTTTCAAAATCACCGCGATACTTGGTGCCCGCTAGCAAGCCGCCCATATCAAGGGAATAGATCACGGCATCAGCCATCACGTCTGGTACTTCATGATGCACAATGCGGTAGGCCAAACCTTCCGCAATAGCAGTTTTACCTACGCCTGCCTCGCCCACCAAAAGAGGGTTATTCTTGCGTCGACGACACAGCACTTGAACACACCGTTCTACTTCGTACTCACGGCCAATCAAAGGATCAATACGACCATCTTTGGCACGTTGGTTTAAGTTGCTGCAAAAGCGGCTGAGAAAGCTCTGTTCTTCATCGGTATGATTATCAAGGGTTTCGCTAGCGCCGTGCTCATCGCTTTGGTTGTTAGCTTCATCCTCTAGTTTAGTCAGCCCATGAGATAAATAATGCACCAAATCGAGGCGCGTAATGTCGTGTTTGTTCAGGAGGTACACGCCATGAGATTCTTGCTCACCAAAAATGGCGACCAAAACGTTAGCACCGGTCACTTCGCTATTGCCAGCCGACTGCACATGAAACACCGCGCGCTGCAACACCCGCTGAAAGCCTAAGGTAGGTTGGGTCTCGGTATCCGCGCTGTCATCGTCAAAACTCGGTGTAGTGCGCTCTACATAGCCTAATAACTCAAGCCTAAACTTAGTGAAATCCAAACCGCATGCGCGCAACGCTTTGCTGGCTTCAGGATTATCCAATAATGCTAGGAGTAAATGTTCAACGGTCATCAACTCATGCCGATAATCTCGTGCTAAACGAAATGCATCGTTGAGTGTTACTTCTAAAGCTTTGTTCAACATATCAACTCCTTATACCCAAACAACCCAACATTCTTATGCTTAGGCTAGTTCCATGCCACATAACAACGGATGTTGATGTTCGCGCGAATAGTGATTTACCTGCGCAACTTTCGTTTCAGCTATCTCGGCTGAATAAATACCGCAAACGGCTCGACCTTTGTAATGAATGGTCAGCATGGTGTCGGTAGCTCGCTCCTGGTCCATCCGAAAAAACTTGATTAATACTTCTACCACAAAATCCATCGGAGTGTAGTCATCATTATGTAAAACCACTTTATACATGGGTGGTGGCTTTAACGCCTGCTTGTCTTCAGTATGCACTTCACCCTGGTGATGATGATTTGGATGACTCATCGATAACCCTTTCTCTTATATATAGTATTAAATTCAAAAAATGGCTTAACTTTAAAAAAATAAGCTGTTCGGTTACTAACTAGACAAAAAACGCCTTGACTATCCGCAAAAGTCACCTATTGTAAAACATGGCGTTAACAAAAAAGAAATTCAAGACCTGCGCTTATGCATACTGGTTTCTTTTTTCACGATGCCATTCTAACAATAACTAAATCTTAAATGCAGAATAAAGGAAGTAGAAGTATGGCAACCGGTAAAGTGAAGTGGTTCAACAACTCTAAAGGGTTTGGCTTTATCGAGGCGGAAGATCGCGAAGGTGATATCTTCGCGCATTATTCAACCATTGAAATGGATGGATACCGCACTCTGAAAGCTGGCCAAGATGTTGAATTCCAACTAGAACAGGGCCCTAAAGGTTTACACGCAACCAATATCATTCCCGTTCAAGGTAAATAGCCCTGCCGTGGTTAGATAATGAAACCTTCACAAACGCCGGCTTTCGCCGGCGTTTTTTTAACTATCAATGCCAAAATACCGCCGCAGTTGATCGCGTAAGTTAGGTGGTGTGCCATGAATGGTTAAGGTATCTGTGTGTGGGTCATACTTAACCCGTTCATTCAACAGAGTTTGTTCAAAACCAACACTCAAACCACCACCTTGCCCTTGAAATTTAACCAGTTTTCGTAAGGTGGAACGATCTGTTAAAACTTCCTCGGGCAGGGCTTGCTCTTGGCTACCGGCAAAATCAGCAAAACTGCGCTCCAATGGCACTTGAGCCTGCAACTGTTCAGACAAGTCCTTAACACGCACCGGTTCGCCTTGTTGCCATTGATTGTCACAGATGTCGTACACCGATTGACGAACTTGACTCGCCTGCTCAGCAGCTAATTGTGACTCTTGGACGAACTTTTGCACACTTTCAACCAAGTGTTGTGATTGTTTTTTCGGGTTGGCAGCCTCGGCACAGCCCAAAAAGTCCAAGAAAAAGTCTGAAACTTTGCGCCCCACTCGTCCCTTAATAAAGGAAATGTAAGTGACTGAATCCGGCTCTTGCTGCCACTCACTGATATTAATAGTGGCAGCTAATTGCACTTTGCTGATAGCTAATTGCGACGAACGGTCAACAGATAAATCTGGGGCTATGGTAACGCCATCTTGAAACGGCAAAAAAGCCACCACGAGATAATCTTCACCGCGGTCGGTATAGCTCGCCATCAATAAAAAGCCAGCCTCTAAGATACCGTAATGCTGCAATTGCTGGTGCAAAATTTTAGCGGCTTGCTGCGAAAAATCGACAAATTCTAGTTGTTGACCTAACCACCCCGTAAGTAAGTGCGGAAACTCACTAAGCTGATGCGGCTCGGCATCCTCATCATTGGCGCTTAAAAATCTAGCGTACCCCTTGCTTGGCTTGGCTTGGTATACATCGGTTAACTCAGTCAGTAAGAGACTAACTTCATCGTTAATCGGTAAAGTTGCTGGAGCTACGCGCAGTCCAATTTGGCCGTCATTGGTATAAAACTGATGAATAATGCTATGTTTTACTTCTGCGTACATGGTCACCCTTGTATTCTGTTGCAGTGCCTGTGGTAAGATGACGCTATTCTATCAGATTGAGACAAAAAACTATGCCTATTGTGTCCAAATACAACGCCGACCAACAACAGCAATTACTCGACGACGTGTTAGCCGTATTCAGTCAACACCAAGCGCCTACGGATCTTATTTTAATGACCTTAGGGAATGCCGTTAGTAATACCATTCAAGCTCGTTATCACCCTGACGATACGCATAAGATTGCTGAACAATTTGGTAAAGTGCTGTTACAATCACTAGCATCTAATAAACAATAATCGCTAGAGCTTACTATGAAGCAACGTAAACAACGCAGAGACAAAATAGCTCGCTTAATAAGCTGGGGCCATTGGTTTACGTTTTTTAATATTCTTTTAGTATTAGCTATTGGTACCTTATATATAGAAGCATCTGCTGCGCCAGGGTCTGCACTTGGCGTTATCTACCTGATAGTAAATTGGCTTGGCCATTTTGCCTTTTTACCCTTTATTGTTTTTATCATTCTGATTTTTCCGTTCTGTATTTTTATTCCGATATCACGAGTGCTTCGGGGCATCGCCACGTTAGTTGCTAGTTTTGGCTTGATCGCTTTAGTTGCTGATGCTTTGTTTTATCGCCAATACGGCTACCATTTAAATACCTATTCACTCAGTCAACTGGCAAGCGACGCTGAATCAGCTTTTGCCGGCGCTAGTTTTTTAATTCTCTTAGGCATGCTACTTATTTTTGTGGTGTTGTTGGTCTTTGAGCTAGGCCTGTCTAATATCGCTTGGAAGCGCCTAGATTCATTACAACAAAAGCATTGGGGACCAACCTTTGCTAGCATCTTTGTCGCCTGTTTTTTAGCAAGTCATAGTATTCACGTGTGGGCAGATGCGGTGTTTTACACTCCGATAACCAAACAAGATGATATGTTTCCGTTATCTTATCCAACTACCGCAAAAACCTTAATGAGCAAGCACGGCTTGTTGGTGGAAGAGCGCCAAGCCATTACCCAGAATCTGATCCGCACCCGCGCTGATATCAATCTGCAATACCCGCTTAACGAGCTGATGTGCTCGCGCCAGAGCAACCCTAACGACACCTTGTTAATTGCCGTGGATAAGCTAACGAGCAGCCAAGCAGCTAAGCTTATGGAGCTTTCCAGCAGCCCAGTAAAGGCGGCTAGCTTACGAGAGTTTAGTAGCGTTGCCACGCCGGTACTCGGACAAACCCATGTCAGCGCAGCACTGTTTGAATTAACTTATGGCTTACCCGATTTGTATCAACGCGCGGTGCAGCAAGCCAGCACCCCACCGGCCTACCTAACCGTTTTGGAGAGCTATGGCATTGAGCTTCGTGCCGATGACGAATTTGCACTTGCGGACATCACCTCAAATAACCCGAACGCAAGCCTCGAGCTGCTCTATTATCGCCAAGATCAATGGGCGGAATTAGTAGCCCAGGTTAAGATCGCACTCACTGAGGTACAGAACCAACAACTACAGCTCATTATTGTGGGGCTAACGCCAGCAGTATCTAGTGGCACTGAGACTTATGCCATCAATAACCTGCAGGTGCCTTTGTTGATCAGTTCAAACCTGTCATGGCAAGCTCAACCCTTGGTGCTACTATCGGATATTATGCCCTCGGTGTTGCACAGCTACATGCGCTGCGCGAACGAGGCCGCAAGTTACTCGGTGGGCGTGAATATGACCGAGAAAGTGAGAAAACTGCCATTGATGACGAGCTACGGTACTGATTTAGTCATCTATCAAGAACAGATGACGTCGGTGATCGAAGCTGATGCTAATATTCGAACCTTTACCAACGATACTTATGAACCTTTAGCTGGGGTGGTTCCGGCAACCCCTATTCTTGTAGACGGTATTCGCAAGCTCAAACGCTTCAGTAATAATAACACGGCTGCAATTGATTAAATAACCCGCAGTTGAACGGTGCAGAGCTTGCTAAAGTTGAATTTATCAGTAATATAACGCCCTCGGTCGGCGTGTGGCGCAGCTTGGTAGCGCACTGTCATGGGGTGTCAGGGGTCGCTGGTTCAAATCCAGTCACGCCGACCAAAAAATCAAATAAAACAAGGGTTTAGGCTAACGCTTAAGCCCTTTTTTTTAGGCCCGTGAAATGTTGGTATACGAGGGGTTCGTGGAGGGGCAAACGGCCTAGCTGCTTATCATTCCGCCACGCAATACCTATTGCGGCCACTTTCTTTCGCACGATACATGGCATTATCGGCTTTGTTCAGCAAGGTTTCGTAGTCTTGACCATGCTGAGGGTAAAGCGCTATCCCAACCGATGCCCCCACGGTGACCGTATGATGCTCGAGCACAAAGGGCTGCTGTAAGGCGAGCACCAGCTTTTGAGCAATAGCCTCGGCATCTTTAGGCTCAGTGAGTGCATTGAGGACAATCACAAATTCATCGCCACCAATGCGCGCCACCACGTCATGATGGCGCAGTTGCGCCTTAATTCTTGGTCCAATACAACGTAACAATTGGTCCCCTACATCGTGACCATAGGTGTCATTAATAGGCTTGAATTTATCCAAATCTAAAAACAACACGGCTAGGTGTGTCGGTGCATTGTGCAGCAGCACCGTAATCTGATTGTTGATAGCAGCTCGGTTAGGTAATCCAGTTAAGGGGTCTGTTAGGGCCTGTTGTTTGATGTTTTCCACCGCTAACTGGTCTGCTGTTACATCATTAAAGATATGGATAAGCTGTGTGACCGTGTGTTCTTGATTGCGCACCGCTGTGATCGTTTGCAATGCAGCAATGGGTTCGCCTTTTGCAGTGCGATACCAGATTTCGCCTTGCCAGCCATCCTGTTGTTGTAAATGTTTACGAACGGTTTCGGTAAGCCGTAGAGAGACTTTGTTGCTGTCAATAAAATCACTTAATGAATGCTGCTTTATCTCTTTGCTGCTCAGGTTAAGCAAATTCAAAAAAGCTTGATTAGCTCTCTTAATACGTAAGTCCACATCCGTAATGACAATAGCTTCATGAGTCTTTTCAAACACCATCCCAGCTAGCTGGAGCTGCCGATTGAGTGCCTGTAGTTGCTGCTGCTGTTGTTGTTGCTGCTGGATAATAGGCCGCATGTATAATTTTAATAAATAGGCACCTATCGCTACAATCAAGAAAATTATGCCACTTACCCAGAGCAGCTCAACCAAGAGCTCTTCACGCAATGACGTTTCTGGCTGTGTTACCCACAAGCCCCAATTAGACTCGCTGAGTGGGATATAAAAGTGACGATGTTGTAAATTATGGAATACGCTGCTATGAAGTTGAGGTTGCTGGCCTACTAAAGCATGGGCAACTGAGACTGCTTCAGAATGAATCAGCTCGCGCACATTCGCGTTGAATTCAGTTGCTGCAACAGTGCCTATGGGGGACAAACTAAAATGCAATTCAACTTTGCGGGTTAAATGCAACAAACTAAATTCGGTGGTTGCATCAAATTTATTCAAATGCACTAAAATATCAATGATTTCGGTTTGGTCGAATAACAACACATCATGACCAATGATTTCATTATTGAGGCTTATAATAGGCGCTACTACACTGATATAAATATGCCCAGAGAGGTTAATGTAGTCCGTTCTATGCAGATTTAATTGGCTCAGATTTACCTGCTTTAATAGGCTGGTGGTGCCTGATTCACCTGCAACTCGAGCAATCTCAGTGCCATTAGCTGCAATTCTTATAACCCCCACTAGGGTTGGAATAAACTCCACTGCATGGGCCAGTCGTGCGGCTGTCTCTTGTTGTACTTGAGCTAGCGCAATTTGCTGGTCCAAATACAAAGCCAAACGCTGACGTATCTGTGAGCGACTCGCAAACTGTTGAGCTATCTGTTCATAGTGAGTAAGTTGTTGCTCTACTGCGAGAGCCTGCGCAGAGGCATAAGCTAAGCCACGCCGATCTTCTGTTTTATCTAAATAAAAAAACAGCGGAACTAGGGTACTGATGCTAGCGATAATCCCCGTCATTAAAACGCCAATAATCACTCGGCGGCTTAATAGAGACAATGCATTCGTGTAAGGCGGTGGGGATTTGCCTTGGTCCTTTATTTTTACGTGCAATCCTTGGTCTGGCAATGATGATATCCCTAAGCTAGAAATAATTACCCCATAAATAATCAACCGTTGTGCATCTGTTACCAACCGAGTTGGGCTGCCCAACGATGGTTATCTCACACATAAGACTTGAGTTGATAAAATTATCTAATTAACTGTGCAACTAACTTGTCTATATATGTAGCACGTTCTGGCTCATTGATAAAATTTTCTTGCGCTAAAGTTGACCATTGCGGATTTTTTCGCGCTCCTTTAAACAAAGATTTTAGCTTACTTAACTCTTGTTCACGCTGGCTGTTATCACTACTGAGTAATAAGGTGTTTGTCGCCCCATGACCACGCAAGCTCAATTGCTGCAACAACTGCAGTTGGCGCACGGCTAAAAGCAAGATAATAGGGTCTTCAACGATCAGTTGATGTTGGCCTTGTAGCTTATGTTTCAGTTGCTTGCCGTAGTGTTGCCAGCCCTGCCACAAACCACCGATCGTGGCGCCTAACAAGGTTCCTGCGCCTAAACTGGCGCCGCCCACCAAAAGATCAAAACCAGCACCTACGGCCGCCCCGCTGCCCACACCTAAGCCGGCTTTGATGCCAAACTCAGCCAAGGTCTCAGTATCGAAGAGATCGTCGTGCCAGTGACCGGTGCTAATATCTAAGTTATCGAGCGCCACGACATCTAAGTTGAACTCATACAAAGCTAGTAAGTCTTGCACACATCGACGCTCGCGTTCGGTAACTTGACGCTGTACCTTAGCTAAAACCTCCTGCAGAGCGCTACTATCGAGCTCCGCACTCACCAGATGTTGTAGTGCAGCTACATCGGTCAGTAATTCTGCAATTTGCCGCAGCCCCTGCTGTAAACGTCGTTGCCGTTGCTGCTCGCGGTGCTCAATAAGTAGGTTTAGCTGCTGATCAAAGCCTTTCACCACTAACTTTAAGCGGGTTAATAATTCGGCTTCACCGCCCTCAGGTGGGCTCACCGCATCAAACTCAATAAAACTATGTAAATTCACCTGCGCTAATGCTTGTTGCCAGGCGTTGCTGTAGCCTGCGGTAGTTGCGGTAAAGTTAAGCACAGGTAGTAGCGGTTTACCGCAGCGCATCAATACGGCTAATTCATCTTGGTATTTTGGCAACACAGGATCACGCACATCAATCACATAGAGCGCAGCGTCACTTTTAAGCAGTTGTCGTAGTACTTTGGCTTCTTGCGCAAATTCTGTTTCGGCTAAGGTAGAATTTAGAAACTGGTGTATTTGTTTGGCGCCATCGTGTCTAAATTCGGCATCGCTTAGGCTTAAACTCTCAAATAAGTCACTACCAGCTTCTAGCCCCGGAGTATCATAGAGCTCAACCAACACCTGCTCAGCATTCCCAATAGCCATGGTAAGCACGTCACGAGTGGTACTTGGGCGGCTAGCTACTTCACCAAATTGGCTGTCATGCAAAAGTGTACGCAATAACGAGGTTTTGCCCGTATTGGTATGCCCCACTACGGCCAATTGTAACGCCGTTAAACGAGTCGCCATGGTATCTCCTGTTCGGCTAACAGCTGCTGCCAATGTTGCAGGCGCTGTTGTTGTTCGGCACTAGCATGCTCACTCGCTGTGATCAGCAGTACTTCTAGATCAGCAACATATGCCATCATCTCTCGTAACAATTTAAGCGTGGTACGGTCTGGGCTTAGTTCACTATTAACCCGCACCCATAATTGCTGCGGAGGGTGCGCATGTAGGTGAGCTAATAACCGGCGTTTTTCTAGACCGCTGGCAACAACACCATAAAAACTAACCGATGCTGCAGTTTGCTGTTGTGCTAACCACGCATGGTCTAATTCAAAATCCAGGCTTACGGTCAAGCTATCAGCAGTTAATTGCGGCGGCTCCATACGCTGGTGTTGTGCTGAACTAGCCATGGTTACCGTAACTGGGGAATTCGTTGGCGGTTGGGTATCTGCATCAATCACCACGGCTTGGGCTCGAGGTTTTAAGCCCTGCACTACGGTTGCCATACCAGGTGCTTGTAAATCAAGTTGGGCCCGCCACGCGCGCCAGCCTAGCAGCAGCACAGCCGCAAGCAGAAACAACAACCGCGGCACAATACCGTAGCTAAACACGCACATAAGTAGCCAGCGGCCGGCTGCCAGTTGATTCGTGGCATCAGCACTAGCAGGGCCTAAATCAGCATAACTAGGAGCGCTAACGCCCCACCAGCTGGGGCCCCAACCTATCACTTCAGCCCAGCTAGAAACCGTCGCCGCCGGCCAGATGGTGCTAGCCCAGGTAAATTGATAGACATTGGTGCTTAAGCTCACAAATAAAAACAACCAGGTGGCCAACATCACCAAGAGCCAATACCCATGGCTGAGCATAGCGGTGCCCGGCGCAATCATTTTATTGCGCTGAGCAACCGACCACAGGGCTGTTTGATACTGCTGATGTTGCGGCCGCCGACCTAGGCGCTGCATCAACCACATCGATAGTCGCAAAATACTGGTGCCGCGCGCCTGTGAGCTGGCTGAACGCCGTACCCCCTGCAGTAGGCTCAGCACCAGCCACAGCAGTAACATGACACTATTCATTCCGAGTAATAGCACCAAGGCAAATAGCAACGAAATTGGACTTGGCAAGGCCAGCGTTGCCTGCACTTGCGCCAAGCCAATGAGTACTGCCAACAAACTCAAGCTGATCGCAATCACCCGCCGCAGTTGGTGCCACCGTTGCAAGTGCTGCGTAAGCCCGAGGCGCTCTGCCCAGAGTTGTCCACGCAGCAACACTTGCTGACTGAGCTGCGGTTGTTGCCGAGCCTGCTGCTCAATCACAGCATCGCGCTGAAAGCCGTGTTCGAGCTCGTATCGACGAACCAACTCGGACATCCAAATCGCTTTAAATTTTGCAAAAATAGCTGTCATAGTGCCTATTATTCTTCCGGAATAAAGCCGCCTGATTGGCGCGCCCATAATTGCGCATAGATACCGCCCTGCTGCAAGAGTTGCTCATGAGTTCCTTGCTCTACAATTCGACCTTGATCCATAACTACCAAGCGATCCATTGCGGCTATAGTTGATAACCGATGGGCAATAGCAATCACAGTTTTACCTTCCATCAAGCGATATAAATTCTCTTGAATGGCCGCCTCAACTTCTGAGTCTAATGCCGAGGTGGCTTCATCTAAAATTAAAATCGGCGCATCTTTAAGCATCACCCGGGCGATAGCTACCCGCTGCCGTTGTCCGCCTGACAATTTAACCCCACGCTCGCCAACATGAGCAGCCAAACCACGGCGCCCTTCGGCATCCTCTAACTCATCAATAAAGGTATCGGCTTCGGCTTTGTGGATGGCTTCTTCAATCATCGCATCGGTAGCATCGGG